>Ga0082212_10004653_pt1 | contig 18935 bp, 15 predicted proteins | sample TergutNt197P3_FD_71548 | JGI IMG/M metagenome (GOLD analysis project Ga0082212, IMG submission 71548) | Neocapritermes taracua P3 segment gut microbial communities from Petit-Saut dam, French Guiana - Nt197 P3 | ecosystem: Host-associated > Arthropoda: Insects > Digestive system > Gut ...
TTTCACCCAACACCATATTACCCCACGCCACATTTTACAGTAGCCTTAGGCTACTGCCTACATAGCTGTGCTCGCTACGCGAGCGTGGCACACCGCACACTCCACCCCATTAACCACTAAACTCTAATATCTAAACTCTAACCATTAACACTTAACACTTAACACTTAACACTTAACCCTTAACACTTAACCATTAACACTTATGTCAATAAAATCCTCCCTCGTTTTTTGGAGCCGAAACAAAACCTACAGTTTCATCTGTTTGTTCGGCTTAATTGTTTCTTTAATCTTCGTAATCATTATCGCAAATTACACCAAAAATGAATTATCTACCGACCATTATCATACGAAAGCGGATAGAATATATGTGCTTGGGAATGAGCAAGTGTATGGGTGTGCCTATAAATTGGCAGATCACCTCATTGACCGGTATCCTGAGATTGAAAAAATTTGCGTTTGTGCAGCCAACCAATCCGGTCCTGCTGAAATTGGCGACAAGAAATTTAATATTGACATCACTTTTGCGGATACTACTTTCTTCGAGTTGTTTGATTTTGAGTTGAAAAGCGGCGATAAAAAAACGGCGCTCGTGGCGATGAACAGCGCTCTTATTTCTGAAAAGTTTGCAAATGCTGCTTTTGGCGAGCAAGACCCGATAGGGCAAAATATAAATCTGAACGGTTTGGAAGTGCAAGTTACCGGCATCTTAAAAAATATTGAAAACTCAATGTTTCCTAATAATGAAGTGTTGGTTAGAATGGAGCAAATTGTTCATTTTAACCCCAGTATGGCAGATCCCGATTTGAGTAATGCCGGTAGCAGCGTAATGTTTATTTTGTGTAAAGAAGGCACTGATATTCAAGAGAAAATACCCGATATGCTTTCTTTTTTCAGTGAAATATATTGGCCCTATAAAATAGAACATTGGAAAAAAATAATATTAACCCCTTTTCCGGAGGTTTATTTTTCTGATATTAAAATAAAATTTTCGGGCGATTTTCACAGTGGCAATAAAACTTTTGTGCTGATTCTCATTTCAGTAAGTTTATTGATTTTGATTTTTGCCATTATCAATTATATCAATTTAACGGTAGCGCAATCGGGTTTTAGGGCTAAAGAGATGGCTTCGCGGAGGTTGCTGGGTGCATCGCGGTTTTCTATTTTTGCAAAACTGATTAGCGAATCGGTCATTATCACTTTCATCGCCTATTTTTTGGCGTTGCTCTTTGCCCACCTGCTTGAACAGCCCGCCGCCAATTTGTTGCGCACCGAATTGTCTATTTTTAATAATTTAACATTCGGATTTTTGATGTTGAATCTTGCGGCGGTGGCAGCTATCGGTATTATTTCTGGGTTAATTCCGGCGTTCATTATTTCAAAATATAAACCCATTGAGGTGGTGAAGGGTGCGTTTGTGCAAAAAACAAAAATGGTGTTCAGCAAAGTGTTTATTACTACGCAAAATGTAATTACCATTGCGCTCATTACTTGCACTTTAATAATGTTTTTGCAAGTGCGCTTTATGCTAAATGCCGATTTGGGATATCAAACCAAAAACATTATCAATATTGATAATCAAATGTTTGCTCTTCCGCAAGCGAAAGCCTTTAGAAATGAATTGCTGAATCTTGCCAACGTGGAAGATGTGGCGTTTTGTCAAGGCTACCCCACCAATGGCGGAAATAACAACACCGGAAAATTTGGTGATAAAACCGTTAGTTTTCAAGTTTTTGGCGGTGATTCTGCCTATTTTAAGATGATGGGATTTGAGATTATTCAAGATAATAAAATTGCCGATTTCGGAATTTGGTTGAACGAAACCGCTATGAAAGAAATGGAACTGCCCTACGATACACTCGCTTTTTGGTTCGGCAATATTGCAGGCATTGTAAAAGATTTTAAATACAGAGGATTAACCGAAAAAATTGGACCAACAATGCTATATTACAACGATTTCACTGATAATAATTCTAATGCTTGGGTATGGTCGTTTTTAGTGAAAATATCCGGCGATCCCGAAGTAGCCTTCAACGATGTGAAAGCGGTGTATGAAAAAGTTTCCGAAGGCGATATGTTTCAAGGAGAATATATTGAGGATATTCTCAATAATATGTGTGCCGATGAACGCAACACCTCCACCATTTTAACCGTGTTTACCATTATGGCAATCATCATTTCTTCGCTGGGTTTGTATGCTATGGCAATCTATTTCATTCGCCAGCGAAAAGTGGAGATTGCCGTTCGTAAAGTGTTTGGTTCCAGCAATAATCAAATCAATACCAAACTGTTGAAAGGCTACCTGTCGTTGGTAATTCTTGCGTTTTTCATTGCCATTCCCATTATTTACTACTTTATGTCGCAATGGCTTAAAGATTACCCGATACATCTTCAATTAAACGTTTGGATTTTCCTTGCGGGCGGCTTATCGGCGCTGCTCATCGCTTTTCTCATTGTTTTTTACGAATGTACGAAGGCGGCAAACGCAAATCCGGTGGATAGTATTCAGAAATAAAAATAAAATCTATTTTTGCAAATTGAAAATCCCATTTACAATATGCAAAAATATGTTCAAAGAAATGCGGAAAACATTGTAGAACACTATTTAACAATATTTCCTGCAGTAGTCATTTTAGGTGCAAGACAATGTGGAAAATCCACATTGATAAAAAAAATGGCAGAGAAAAAAGATTCGTTTTTATATTTAGATTTGCAGAATATCAATGATTTAAATAAACTTACTGAGCCTGCTCTTTTTTTTGAAGCCAATAAAGAGGCTACAATTTGTATGGATGAAATACAATTATTACCGAATCTTTTTTCGGTGCTACGTTCAGAAATAGATAGAGATAGAAGAAACGGCAGATTTATATTGTTAGGTTCAGCCTCTCGCGATTTAATTCAAAAAACTTCCGAAAGTTTGGCAGGAAGAGTGGGTTTTATTGAGCTTTCCCCTTTTTCAATTACAGAGTTAAAAAACGCTAATTACCAAATGAATACGCATTGGTTTAGAGGTGGGTTTCCTGAAAGTTTTTTATCTGTTTCTGATGAAAATGCTATGATTTGGTTGGAGAATTTTCTCCGTACTTTTGTAGAGCGCGATATTCCACAGTTGGGGTTTCAAATACCGGCGCTTCAACTCAGACGGTTTTTGATGCTATGTGCACATAATCACGGGCAATTGTTAAACGCTTCCAAATTTGGCGAAGCGTTAAATTTAACACATCCCACTACTAAAAGATATGCGGATCTGTTTGAGCAAACTTTTCTTATGAGAAGTTTGAAACCATATCAGCAGAATATCAAGAAAAGGCTTGTAAAATCACCAAAACTGTATATCCGCGACACCGGTATTTTGCATCGCCTGCTTCAAATTCCCGATTTTAACGGCTTAATGGGAAACCCGATTTTCGGCTCGTCTTGGGAAGGATTTGTTATTGAAAACATTATTACCGAATTTTCTGATTTTAACTACTATTTTTATAGAACTTCTTCAGGAAATGAAGTAGATTTGGTAATAGAAACACCCTCAAAACGATTCGCCGTAGAATGCAAAGCCTCTGCTGCTCCGCAACTTACAAAAGGAAATTGGAATGCCATTGAAGATTTACAACCTGATAAATCTTTTATCATAGCACCTGTATCTTCAACTTACCCCATCAAAGAAAATGTGGTAGTTACTAACTTATTGCATTTTCTGTCGGAAGAATTGAAGTAGAATGAATATTTTTTTGCCAAAAAACAAAAATCCCCATAAATCAAAAATCCATAGGCTGAAACCTACGGCTAATAAATCTAAAATCTAATATCTAAAATCTAATATCTCCATCATGCTTACTCTCTTCGCCAACATCCTCCTTCCTCTACCCTTGCCTGCCACGTTTACCTATCGCGTGCCTCACGATTTGAACGAGCAGGTGAAAGCCGGTGCGCGCGTGGTGGTGCCTTTCGGAAAAAACAAACTCTACGCCGGTTTGGTAATGGAGGTGCACACCCACGTTCCTGCTTTCCTAAATGTGAAATATATTATTGATGTGATTGATGCGGCGCCGATTGTTACCGAAAAACAATTGGAACTTTGGAAGTGGCTCGCGCACTACTATTTGTGTCACCAAGGCGAAGTGATGGCGGCGGCGATGCCCTCCGGACTGAAGTTGGCGGGCGAAACGCTGATTATGCTGCATCCCAATTTCGACGGCGATATTTCGGCGCTCACCGAACGCGAACTGAAAGTGGCAGAGGCATTGTCGTATCGGCAGCACATCACTGTTGCCGAAATGCAAAAGGTGGTGGGCATTCAAAAGATTTTCCCCGTTGTTAAATCGTTGGTAGAGAAGAATGTAATTCTTACTACCGAAGAGATTAAAAACCCGTATCGTGCCAAAAAAGAAACTTTCATTTTTTTACACGATAATTATTTGAATGATGAACCCGCGCTTTTTGAATTGTTAGACCAATTAAGCGCCTCTAAAAAAACAGAAAAACAGTCGCAAGTTTTATTAGCATTTTTAATGTTAAAAAGAGATGAAAACAGCGTAAAAAAAGCAGAACTGCTGAAAAAATCGGAATGTTCGCCTTCTTCGCTGCAAACATTAATTAACAATAATATATTAACACAAAAAGAGATACAGAGCAGTCGTTTGCCTGATGTGGCTTCTGTGAATGATATTGCTGATATTTGTTTGTCGGAAATTCAGCAAAACAGTTTTCTGCAAATAAAGCAACTTTTTCTGCAATATTCGGTGGTTTTATTGCACGGCATCACCGGCAGCGGCAAAACGGAAATCTATATGAAGATGATTGATGAAGTGTTGGCGCAAGGCAAGCAAGTGTTGTATCTGCTGCCCGAAATTGCCCTTACCTCTCAAATTGTGAGCCGCTTGCAAAAATATTTTGGAAACAAAGTTGGGGTATATCATTCGCGATTTAATGAATTTGAAAGGGTGGAAATTTGGAACCGTGTGTTGCAACATAACGCAGATGCTGAGCAAAAGTATTCGCTGATTCTCGGCGCGCGCTCCTCCCTGCTTTTGCCTTACCAAAATTTGGGACTCATTATTGTGGACGAAGAGCACGATACTTCTTACAAACAGCAAGACCCTGCGCCGCGCTACCACGCCCGCGATGCCGCTGTGGTGCTGGGAAAACTGCACAACGCCCCCGTTTTGCTCGGCACGGCAACCCCTTCGTTGGAAACTTATTACAATGTAAAACAGGGAAAATATGGCTTAGTGGAACTGTTTCAGCGTTTTGCCGAAAGCCAATTGCCCGAAATTTGGGTAGAGAACATTCCCGAAGCGCGGCGACAAAAGAAAATGGAAGGGCATCTCTCGCATTTCTTAATTGATAATATGGCGGCTGCCCTCGAAAGAAAAGAGCAAATTATTCTGTTTCAAAACCGTAGAGGATATGCGGTGCGCCTCTATTGCAATGCGTGCCAAACGATGCCCACCTGCATCCATTGCGATGTTACGCTTACGTATCATAAAAAATCGAACTTGTTGAAGTGTCATTATTGCGGCTATGCCATTGCGGTGCCGGAACGTTGCCCACACTGCCAAAGCACTGATATTGAAATGAAAGGATTTGGTACGGAAAAAATTGAAGAAACCTTAACCCAACTTTTTCCGGAAGCCAAAATTGCACGTATGGACTTGGATACCACGCGCTCGAAAACATCGTATCAAAAAATTATTTCCGATTTTGAGAAACAGCGCACCCATATTTTGGTAGGTACGCAAATGGTAACCAAAGGGTTGGATTTTGACCGTGTGAGCGTGGTAGGTATTTTGGAAGCAGACAATATGCTCACCTTTCCCGATTTTCGGGCGTTTGAGCGGGCTTTTCAGGTGATGGCGCAGGTGAGCGGGCGCGCGGGCAGAAAGGAACTACCCGGAAAAGTGATCATTCAAACCTACCAGCCGTGGCACCCCGCGCTCAAGTATGTGATTGGCAATGATTATAATGCGATGTACGAAAGTCAGATTGAAGAACGTAAGAAATATCGCTACCCACCTGTTTTTCGTATGATTAAAATTACACTGAAACATAACAATTTGGAGTTGGTGAATAATGCCGCTGCGGAGGTTGCCAACGCTTTGCAAAAAAGATTTCCAAAGCAAGTGCTGGGACCCGAATTTCCACTTATTGCCCGTTTACAAAACCAATTCTTAAAAGAGATTTGGGTAAAATTTCCCAAAGATGCGTCGTTGAAAAAGAAAAAAGAAAATTTGCAAAATGTGATTACACAATTTCAAACGCAATCGAAATACAAGATGGTGCGGGTGGTGGTGAATGTGGATTGTTGAAAGAAATAACGTATATGACTTTTTCTTTATTTTCCTCTAAAAATTTTGAAAACATTTTTATCTGTCAGTGTGTATTTAAACAAAATCATGTTTATTTGCGCAATAAACGAATTTATATATAAAATATGAAACGAGCACTTATTAGCGTTAGCAACAAAACAGGTCTTTTAGACTTTGTGAAACAACTCATTACCTTCGATTTTGAGATTATTTCTACCGGAGGAACTTACAAACTTTTGCATGAAAACGGCATCCCCGTGAAGATGATTGATGAAGTAACGGGATTTCCGGAAATTATGGACGGACGCGTGAAAACCCTGCACCCCAAAGTGCACGGCGGTTTGCTCTGCTTGCGAAACAACGAAAATCACACCGCACAGGCAAAAGAAAACCACATTGAGATGATTGATTTGGTGGTGGTTAATCTTTACCCTTTTAAAGAAACCATTGCCAAAGAAAACGTTCCGTTTGCAGAAGCGATTGAAAACATTGACATCGGCGGTCCGAGTATGTTGCGCAGCGCCGCCAAAAACCACCTGTTTGTTACGGTGGTTTGCGATGTGAATGATTATCAGAAAGTAATAGAAGAAATAAAAGCAAACGGTGACACTACTTTTGAAACGCGCCGACAGTTGGCGGCAAAAGTGTTTCGCCACACCGCAGCCTACGACGCTACCATTGCCGGTTATTTAACCGAAAAAACGGGTGAAATGGAGCCGGAAAATTTAACGATTACTTTTACAAAAAAACAATCATTGCGCTACGGCGAAAATCCCCACCAAAAAGCGAGTTTCTTTGCCGGAAAACCGCAGGGCTTCTCAATGGCATTCGCACAGCAGTTGCACGGAAAAGAGTTGTCGTACAACAACATTCAAGACGGAGACGCCGCGCTAAACATTGTGAAAGAGTTTATGGAAGAACCTGTTATGGTGGCGGTGAAACACAAAAACCCCTGCGGTGTAGGCATCGGCAAAAACGCACAGGAGGCGTGGCAACGCTGTTACGATGCCGACCCCGTTTCTATATTCGGCGGTATTGTGGCTACCAACCAAACCATTGACGAGGTTACTGCAGAAGGAATGAAAAACGTTTTTTTGGAAATTATTTTAGCGCCCCAATTTACCGATAAAGCATTGGAAATATTAACCGCCAAGAAAAACCTCCGCCTAATGACTTTTGAATTATCTCGTAAAAATGAAGATAAAAATGTATTGTTAAGCGTAAACGGTGGTTTGCTTGTTCAAGAAACCGACCACGCCACTGTTCAAGATTATGAATTTAATATCGTTACCGAAAAAACGCCCACCGATGCCGAAATGAACGATTTGCTGTTTGCGATGAAAGTGTGCAAGCACGTGAAATCGAACGCCATAACATTGGCAAGCGAGATGCGTACTGTGGGTGTGGGCGCCGGACAAATGAACCGCGTGGGCGCCGCCCATATTGCATTGGAACAGGCAAAAGCCGCAGGCATTACCCAAGGAATTGCCCTTGCCAGCGACGCCTTCTTCCCTTTCGATGATGTAGTGCGAATGGCGCACCAATACGGTGTAACTGCCATTATTCAACCCGGCGGTTCTATGAGAGACGAAGATTCCATAAAAGCCTGCAACGAATTAGGAATCAGTATGGTGTTTACGGGGAAGAGGCATTTCAGGCATTAGAATGAACCAAAACGACATTCACTCCTGCATACTCTTTTTTCAAACACATCGCCAATTGCTCCGCAAAATAAACCGAGCGGTGCTGCCCGCCCGTGCACCCGAAATTTACCATAAGATGCGAAAAATTGCGCTCTAAATAGTTGTCCACAGATTGTGTAACAAGTTGGGTGGTTAAATTTCTAAACAACTTAATTTCTTCAAAACCTTCTAAATAATCAATTACAATTTTATCTTTTCCGGTAGCATTTTTATATTCGGGGTAACGTCCCGGGTTGGGCAGGGCGCGGCAATCAAACACAAAACCACCGCCGTTGGAAGTTAAATCTTGCGGAATCCCTTTTTTGTACGAAAAACTGCTAATAGTTACCGTGAGCTTATTTTCCGGAAGCGAACAGGAAGAAACGAATTCCGATTCTGTAATTTGTTGTATTACACGAATTAATGTTGGGATTTTTGTGGCAAATTCAAATTTGGGTAACAAATACTTTAAATTTTTAACCGCAAAAGGTATGCTTAATAAAAAATGTGATTTTTTTTCGTAGTAACCTCTGAATCCATAAGTTCCGAGCGCTTGCAGAATACGTATCAAAACAAAACCGTAATAATATTTGCGAAACTCTGCTACATGCATGGACGAATCATTATTCGCCCCATACAGATGGTTCGACAACTGTTCTAAATAGTATTGCAGCAGTTCTTCGCGCACTTCCGGAGGCAAGTCGGCTTTGCCGTCGTAGAGCAACGAAGCAACATCGTATTGCAGCGCCCCTTTTCTACCCCCTTGATAATCTATGAAATACGGTTCATTATTATGTAGCATAATATTTCTCGACTGAAAATCGCGAAACAAAAAATAATCGTGGTCGGCTTCTAATAAAAAATCTATAAAACAATGAAAATCATCTTCTAACAATTGTTCGTCAAAAGGAATGTTCGCCAACTTCAAAAAATAATACTTAAAATAATTCAAATCCCACAACATAGATTGTTTATCAAAAGCAAAACGGGGATAGCACTTTGAAAAATCAATGCCTTGTTTTCCTGCAAGTTGCAATAGCGGAAGTTGTTGCAAAACCTTTTTATAATAAGTAATAACATTTTCCTCAATTTTTTCATTCTCTCTATGTGAAGATAAAAACGCAAACAGCGTTTCATCGCCCAAATCTTCTAACAGATAAAACTGTTTTGTTTCATCAATGGTAATGATTTTCGGAACATTAATATGTTGTGTTAAAAAGAAATGAGTAAACGAGAAAAAGGCATCGTTTTCTTTTACATCTTGATTATAAACACCAATGATGGTTTCTTTTTCTGCAAATATTCTAAAATATTGTCGGTTAGACCCTGATTGTTGCAATTTTTCAACGCGATAAAAATTGGGGTTTATTTTTTGTGCAAGAAGAAGGAGGTTTTGTTCGATATTATTCATTGTTTTTTTGAAAAATTTGGCAAAGGTAATAAAAAATTATCCCCATTCTTTTCGTATCAAATAAATTCTATCTTTGCCGCCCTTTCGAAGTGAAAAAAGAAGACGAAAAAACCAACTCAAAATTACTCACAACTACTTGATTTCACGGAACGTATATAATAGTTGTTGACTTGAAGTGGGTGAGTTGTATCGTGCAAAATGTGATTAAATAGTTGCCATTTCCTTCCGAAAGCGCTGCTATTTTTTTTGTTTAATAGTTAAAATTTAATACCAAATAATAGAAAAGAAACGATGAAAAAGATTAAAATTACCCAAGTAAGAAGTACCATCGACAGACCTGAACGCCAAAAACGCTCTATGCAAGCCCTCGGTCTGCGCAAAATGCACCAAACCGTTGAACACAACCCCACCCCCCAAATTCTGGGCATTGTGGAAAAGGTGAAACACTTGATAACGGTGGAAGAGGTTTGAGAATTGAGAATTAGGAATTAGGAATTAAGAATTAAGAATTAAGAGATTTAACCACTAATCACTAATCACTAACCACTAAAAAAGATTATTAACAAAGAAAAAACAATAGCAAAAGATGAAATTACACGAATTAAAACCGGCGGCAAATGCCACGCAATTATCGAAAAGAATAGGTAGAGGACAAGGCTCAGGCAAGGGCGGCACTTCTACAAAAGGTCATAAAGGCGCCCAGTCTCGCTCGGGATACAGCCGCAAAATCGGCTTCGAAGGCGGTCAGATGCCCATCTACAGATTGTTACCCAAAAGAGGTTTCAAAAATATTAACCGCGTAGAATACAGCCCCATCAACTTAAATACGCTGCAAATGCTGGCGGAAAAAACCCAACAAAAAGAGATTACGTTGGAACTGATGAAAGCCAACGGGCTTATTTCATTAAAAGATAAAATTAAGATTCTCGGAAACGGCGAAATCACTTCCAAACTTACCGTTACCGCCCACGCTTTCTCTAAAGTGGCTAAAGAAGCGATTGAGAAGGCAGGGGGGAAGTGCGTGTGCTTGGATAGCGGTGTGAGGTGTGAGGTATGCGGTGAAGAGGTTAAAGGTGAAGAGGAGAAGGGAGAAAAGGAGAAAGGAGAAAAGGAGAAAGGGAAAAAGGAAGTTGTTGTTGAAGAGCCAAAACAAATGGAAGAGCCGAAACCCGTAGTTGTAGAAGAACCTGTGGTTGTTGAACCTGAGCCTGTTGTGGAAGAACCTGTGGTGGAACCGGAACCCTTAGTAATTGAGGCTCCCTTAGTAGAGGAACAAAACGAAACGGTTGTACCTGAATCTGAAAATTAATTGTTAATTAAGAAAAATAAAACGATATGAAAAGATTTTTCAATACCCTAAAAAACATATATCGCATTGAAGACCTACGCAAACGCATTCTTTATACATTATTTATAATGTTGATATATCGTTTGGGGGCGCACATCGTACTTCCGGGTATCAATCCGGGCAGCTTAGCCAAATTTACTTCAAACGCTCAGGAAGGTTTGATGGGTTTGTTAGACCTGTTTTCCGGCGGCGCATTCTCTAACGCATCTATCTTTGCGTTGGGCGTAATGCCGTACATCTCCGCATCTATCGTAATTCAGTTGATGACGCTGGCGGTGCCGTATTTCCAACGTTTACAAAAAGAAGGCGAAAGCGGACGGAAGAAAATTAACCAGATTACCCGTTTCTTAACCATTGCGGTTGTGGGCGTGCAAGCACCGGCGTACATTGCCAACATTACTTCACAGTTTGCTTACGCGGTTTCTCCCGCTATGATTAACACTACCATACTCGGTTTCTCTGCGTTTGCACTCACGGCGTTTTTGCTGCTTATTGCCGGAACGCTGTTTATTATGTGGTTGGGCGAACGTATTACCGACAACGGATTAGGCAACGGTATCTCCATCATTATTATGGTAGGTATCATCGCACGTTTTCCGTTTGCGCTGAAAGCCGAATTTATGGCTCGTTTAACCGAAAGCGGCGGTCCCATTCTGTTTATCGTTGAACTCATTGCGATGATGTTGATTATTGCGATGTGTGTGCTGCTCGTTCAAGGCACGCGCCGTATTCCGGTGCAATACGCCAAAAGAATTGTGGGCAACAAACAGTATGGCGGCGTTCGCAACTTTTTACCGTTAAAAGTAAACGCAGCCGGCGTAATGCCCATCATCTTCGCGCAGGCAATTATGTTTTTACCCTTAACTTTTATGAAATTTACCTCACAACCCAGCAAAGCGTTGATGAGTTTTATTGATTATAACGGCGTGGGATACAACCTCTTGTTCTTTGTGCTGATTATTGCGTTTACCTATTTTTATACCGCTATAACAATTAACCCCCAACAAATTGCAGAAGATTTGAAGAAAAACGGCGGTTTTATACCCGGCACCAAACCCGGCAAACAAACGGCAAATTTGATAGATGAAATTATGTCCAGAATTACGTTGCCCGGCTCAGTGTTCTTGGGTTTTGTTGCCATTATGCCCGCACTAATCAGAATGTTTGGCGTGAACCAACAGTTTGCCCAATTCTTCGGCGGCACCTCGCTGTTGATTATGGTGGGTGTTGTGTTGGATATGCTGCAACAAATTGAAAGCCACCTGCTGATGAGACATTACGACGGATTAACGAAATCGGGAAGGATAAAGGGACGGAATAGCAGCGCTTATTAATTGAGAATTGAGAATTGAGAATTAAGAATTAAGAGAGAATGGGAGAAAGGAGGTGGTAGAAATATCCCCTTCAAATTTTGAAGGGGTGGACGGCGAAGCCGGACGGGGTAGTTTATATATGATGAAACTAAAAAAAGATAAATACAAAATATATACAACTGAAGAGATTCAGTTGATAAAAGAGAGTTCTTTGATAGTTGGAAAGACCTTAGCCGAAGTGGCGAAACGCATTGCGCCCGGCGTGCCTTTGACATTGTTGAACAGAATTGGGGAAGAGTTTATCAGAGACCACGGCGGAGAGCCTTCGTTCAAAGGGTATCGCGGATTCCCTTGTGCGTTGTGTGTTTCGGTGAATGAAGTGGTGGTGCACGGCATACCGGGGAATCAAATCTTGCAAGACGGTGACATCGTTTCCGTGGATTGCGGGGTTTACAAAAACGGGTTTCACGGCGATTATGCCTACACGTTTCCGGTGGGAAATGTTTCGCAAGACAAACTGTTGCTGATGCAACGCACCAAACAGTCGCTCTTTCTCGGAATTGAGCAGGCGAAAGCAGGAAACACCACAGGCGATATCGGAAACGCGATACAGCGTTACGTAGAATCGTTCGGCTATGGCGTAGTGCGCGACTTGTGCGGGCACGGCTGCGGCAGAAAACTGCACGAGTTCCCCGAAGTGAACAACTTCGGAAAACCCAAGCAAGGTCCGCTGCTAAAACCCGGAATGGTAATCTGCATCGAACCGATGATTAACAGAGGCACCTACAAAGTGAAAACCGAACCCGACGGCTGGACGGTAAGAACATTAGACCGAAAACCCTCCGCCCACTTTGAACACCAAGTTGCCATTACGGAGAAAGGAACGGAACTGCTCTCGACGTATGAATACATTGAAGGGTGAAGAAGTAAAAAGGTAAATTTGAATTTAAAATAAATAAAATATATGTTAATAATTAATCTCTGTGAAACTCTGTAATCTTAGTGTCTCTGTGCTGATTTTTTGCAGCACAGAGACACTAAAACACAAAGAAACACAAAGAAAACCATAAACTCTAAAGAAAAAATGGCAAAACAATCCTCCATCGAACTCGACGGCATCGTTATTGAAGCGTTAGGCAACGCGATGTTTCGCGTGCAGCTGGAAAACGGGCACATCATTACGGCACACATCGCCGGAAAAATGCGCCTCAACTATATCAAAATTTTACCCGGCGATAAAGTGCAGGTAGAAATGTCGCCCTACGACTTAACCAAAGGAAGAATAACTTTTAGACATAAATCTTAAAAAACATAAAAAAATGAAAGTAAGAGCATCAGTAAAAAAAAGAAGTGATGAATGCATCGTTGTAAAACGAAAAGGGGTTGTGTATGTAATTAACAAAAAGAACCCGAAATTTAAACAACGTCAAGGATAATTATTAAAAACAAGTAAATAAAAACAATTTATGGCAAGAATTGCAGGTATTGATTTACCAAAAAACAAAAGAGGCGAGGTAGGATTAACCTACATCTATGGTATCGGCAGAAGTTTGTCGAGACAGATTCTCGAAAAAGCCAACATTCATTACGACAAAAAGGTGAGTGAATGGAACGACGACGAGTTGGCTGTTCTTCGTGGAATTATCAACGATTTAAAAGTAGAAGGTGCGTTGCGTTCGGAGGTTCAAATGAACATCAAACGTTTAATGGATATCGGGTGTTACCGCGGTATTCGTCATCGTATCGGATTACCACTGCGTGGACAAAGCACTAAAAACAATGCGCGTACCCGAAAAGGGCGTAAGAAAACCGTTGCCAACAAGAAAAAAGCAACCAAATAATAGTTAATCAATTTTAGTCAAAGTAGAAGGAAAAATTACATTATGGCAAAAAATACAAAAACCGTAAAGAAAAAAGTAGTTAGAATTGATGCGATGGGCAAAGCGTTCATCTCTGCATCTTTCAACAACGTAATAGTAACGCTCACCAACAGCGATGGGCAAGTAATCTCGTGGTCATCGGCGGGCAAAATGGGCTTTAGAGGCTCGAAGAAAAACACGCCTTATGCTGCGCAAATGGCAGCGCAAGACTGCGCGAAAGTAGCCTACGACTTAGGCTTGCGCAAAGTGAAAGTGTTTGTAAAAGGACCGGGCAGCGGACGCGAATCTGCCATCCGCACCATCCACGCCGCCGGCATCCTGGTAGAAGAGATCACCGACGTAACCCCATTGCCACACAATGGGTGCAGACCACCGAAACGGAGAAGAATATAATCTATTTAAAGATTTAAAATTTAAAAAATTAAAAAAATAAAATTTAAACTCAATAGATCATTAAATCTTAAATCATTAAATCATTAAATAATATGTTGTGAAGAAAATAGTAATTAATAAATAAGAAATGTTATGAAAAAAATTATTTTATTATTAAGCATTACTTTTGGATTTTTTTATTCGCTTTATGCGCAAGAACCCCTGAATGCCTATATCGGTAAACTTGTTATGAGTAGAAATCCGTGTCCAGAATTGCCATGTCTTCCCGGCATGGTATTATGGTTAGAAACAACTACTCTTGATTATGTTTTAACTATTAGTTCACAGTGGATTTGGGATGATACAATAATTTTTGATGATATTGTATATCAAGAGAATGATGAGGTTGAGATAATAGGAACGGTAACAATATGGAACGAAATGGAAACATATTATGAATTGGAAATCGAAACTATTAAAAAATTAACTTCAAATATTGAGTCTGTGTCCACTATTAATAATAATGTTTATTACGATGCAACGAGCCAAATGATTATGATAAATGGAACTTTGCACAATCAATCTTTAACATTTGAATTAGTGAATATGCAAGGAGAAGTAATGCTAAAAAAAGCAGGAATAAGTAATAATGATTCTATTAGCGCCGCAAATCTGTTAAGTGGAGTATATTTATATCGTGTAATGCAAAATGAACGAGCAATTAATGTAGGCAAACTATTAATCACAAATTAAATACGCAATTTATATAGAGATCATTAAAACATTAATCTAATAAAAATATGAAGATTTTGATAAATTTTGTTGCTATTTTGTTCTTTTTTGGAATCTCTGATTTTACCTGTTTTGGACAAACCTTGACAGAACAAGAATATGCTGAACTATCTCTTATATTTGAAGAAGATATTCAATTAGTAGGTGATCCGACAGAAGAATATGCTAATTACCAATCCACACGCTTACAACTTCCATTTTCCCATTCAAGAATTTTGACTTTAAATGGAAGCCCCAAATGTGTGAGTACAGGTACTAATAAAATTCTTATTATTGTTGATTCGTCAATATATAATCAACTACCAAGTAAGATTGAAAGATATGCATACGATATCAATGATGTATATGGTTGTGAGATTATTATGGAAACAGTCAGCGGAGGAGATCATACAAATATAAAGAATTTGATAACAATCAATCAAACTAATTTAGATGGTGTTGTTTTTATAGGAGATATTGTTGCGGCATGGTTTGAAACTGCTAATGATCATAAACCAAATGTATATGCTCTATGGCCATGTGATTTATATTATATGGATCTTGATGGGATATGGACAGATACCGACGGAAATGGTATTTATGATTCACATACAGGAAATGTTCAGCCTGAAATCTTTGTTGGTAGAATATCAACGACAAATATGGGAACTCTTTTGTCTGAAAAAGATGGATTAGAAAATTATTTAGATAAAAATCACAAGTTTTGGATTGGACATACTATTGTAAATAAGAAATTTGGACTTGCATATACAGACAAAGATTGGGCAAATTCTAGCCAGTTCAAGACAGGCATACAGAGTTTATATGGTCCTATAGCTATTGCATATGATACAATAAGTTGGGGAAATCCTAATTTTGGGAGAGTTGATTATTTAGATCGTTTGATAAACAATAGATATGAGTTTATACAGCTTGCTTGTCATGCATCTTATTCCCATTTAGGAATGACAGGAGGAGGGATATATTCAAACGAAATCTTTAATAATGGTGCTAAGGCTATCGGTTATAACTTGTTTTGTTGCAGCGCTTGTAAATGGACAGCTGTGCCCCCAAACTCAAGTCAAGGTTTTTTAGGAGGAGCGCATGTTTATAATGCAAATAATTCTTCTTTAGTTGTTGTTGGAAGCACAAAAACAGGGTCAATGCTTGGCTTTAATTCATTTTATACTCCATTAGGACAAAAAAAAACAATAGGAGAAGCCTTGAAACAGTGGTGGATTAATGTATGCGGAGCGATACATTCAAACTATATCATATCTTGGCATTATGGAATGACAATCATTGGAGATCCTATGATAAATTTTTATCATAATACGACTGTTATTTTACCCGGTGAAACACTAACAATACGTGATACAATTAAATACCCTTCCGAAGCCTCTATTACCATCCACCCCGGCGCCCGCCTCATCCTCGATGGCGCCACCCTCACCTCTGCCTGCCCCGACCAAATGTGGCAAGGCATCACCGTTTTGGGAGACCCTACAAAACCATTAGAATCTCTATACCAGGGCTATGTGCAATTAATTAATGGAGGTACAATTGAGAATGCCTTGTGCGGCATTACCGCTACAAACGGCGGGAAAGTATATACCAACAACGCCTCTTTCAAAAACAACCAAACGGGCGTTAAGTTTGAACCCATAACCGCAGGACAAATCGGAACTTCCGGAACTTTTAGATATACGGATTTTGTTTTAGATGACAACTATTTGGGCAATTCGGTAGATTTTGAAGCGCATATTGTAACGCAAAGTTGCGGCAATGTGTATGTGAACGGCGGCTGCAATTTCTCAAGCACTGCCCCGCAAAACAGTTACTTAAAATCTAAAAACAACGGCATTGTGGCATTCAATACCAATTTATCGGTAAGAGAGTTTTGTTTAACTATGAATATCAATGGCTTATGTGAAGATATGTGCACCAACACTTTCTCAGGGTTTACAAATGCCATTAATGCGTCTAATTCCGGCGCTGCGCCCGTATTAAATATTGGGTATAATATCTTCAATAATAATTATCACGGTGTTACTATTAACGGAAGCAATTATCATCAATTAATATGCAATGTTTTTACATTAAATCAACCCGTATCTTTTGGAGCATATATCAGTAATTCAACAGGATATAAAATTGAAGAAAACAGTTTCACCGGAAACTCTGCTCTTGAAAGTGATATAAAAATAGGATTATTAGTTGAAAACAGCGGAACTGCTGAAAATGAAGTATATAAAAACAGTTACGACAGCCTCACGGTTGGGCAATTATTCTATGGAATTAACGGTACTCCAAAATCTAAACCATTTACCGGATTGCAAACACTATGCAACAAATTCTACAATAATATGGACAGAGATATTTTTGTTGGCGATTATCCATACATGCCTATATATTACGCTGATAATATGATTCATAAATCGCAAGGAAGTACGCAAAAACCGGCAGGCAATTTGTTTTTCGGAAGCCCCATGATAAACATAGATAACACTCAAAGTCAAAATAGCATCAATTATTTCTATGGAAATCAAGCGAATGAATTTCCTGCACAAACCACAAAAGTATCAACTATATTTACAAGTAGTTCAAACACTTGCCCTTCAAAAATTGGATATGTCGTAATAAAAACAGAGGAAGATTTAGAACGCGCACTCGCTCAATACGATGAATGGAACGCAGCATACGAATATTGGGTTGCTCATATTGATGAAGATGATGATTTCATTTCGTATTACAGCGCCCTGAAAGACAATCACTTTAACTCGATAATTGTGGCGGTGATGGATGATGAGATAATTGAGGGAGAAAAGGAGAATGGAGAAGGGAGAATGGAGGCGGAAGAAATATCCCCTTCAAATTTTGAAGGGGTGGACGGCGTAGCCGGACGGGGTAGTTTATATGAAAATTTATACGAAACTTTAAGATTTTTGTTTAGTTACAGAAACCACTATACCGATAACCTTTCTATCATCGAAACCTATTTGGCAGAAAGTAATTACAGCGAAGCGTATGCAGTTTTGTCAAATATTTTTGAACAATTTGAACTTACAGATGAACAAGTGGACGAATTGACAAGTTTACAAGTTTACATTCATTGGTTGCAACAATTGGAAGAAAATGATGGAAGTATTTATCAATTACCTGAAAGTGAACTTGAATATTTAGTTAATTATGTAGCAAATAACACCGGACGCGGAACGGTGTTCGCCAATAACATTCTGTGCGTGTTGTATGGTATTTGCTCGGAAGATGAGATGATGAGAAAATTAGATGATGAGATGATTGAAGAATTTGAAGAAGAAAATCTGCGTAAATCTGTGTCATCTGTGTCATCTGTGTGCTCAAAAACATTAGAAAACATAACAGTAATGCCGAACCCAACAACGGGAGAATTGAGAATTGAGAATGGAGAATTGAGAATTACAGGTATTGAGGTTTTTGATGTGTATGGGAGGAAGCAGGAGGTAGAAAGGAGAAAGGAGAATATAGTAGATATTTCAAACTTATCCGCAGGAGTTTATTTTGTGAAAATAAAAACGGAAACCGGCGAAATCACTAAAAAAATAATAAAACAATAACAATTAACAATTTAACCTTGAACATTATATCTTAAACCTATAAAAAATGAAAACCCAATTATTGAACCTCTCATCTTTCTTGTTTGTTTTAGCCAGTCTTGCCGCCTCCTGCAACTCTACCGAAGAATTTCCCAAAGAAATTTCTTATACCGAATACGCGTTAAACGAAACTTGCCAATGGACAAATTTGCCTTACGATGAAAAGGTGATAATTATTAACAGTAATGAAGCATTGAAACAATATATTTTCAGCACGG
>Ga0082212_10004654_pt1 | contig 18933 bp, 11 predicted proteins | sample TergutNt197P3_FD_71548 | JGI IMG/M metagenome (GOLD analysis project Ga0082212, IMG submission 71548) | Neocapritermes taracua P3 segment gut microbial communities from Petit-Saut dam, French Guiana - Nt197 P3 | ecosystem: Host-associated > Arthropoda: Insects > Digestive system > Gut ...
ATACGAGACAGCGAGAACACCCCCACACTCGACAGTGCGCGCTTCATGTTGCGAACGAGTATATCCTCAAACGAACGCTTGTTTTGACCTTTCAGGGCAATTTCGCCGTACTTTGCCATGATTATTTGGTTGTTTACTTCCATCGTTTTATACCCATTTCCAAAACTTCTATGAATGTATCTATTTCGCGGAGCGTATTTTGCCACCCGAAACTCACGCGGATTGCCGTGTCAACGTCTTTATCCGACACGCCGTATATGGGCAGAATCGCAGAGCGTTTCCCCCGCGCACACGCCGAACCGCTCGAGACGTATATACCGTGTTCAGCTAAGAAATGCAGCATAACCTCGCTCTTGACACCGCAGGAAAAGTTGACGATATGCGGGACGTTGTTACGGCTGTGAACAGTCAAGCCTAAGCGCGCTAATTCGGCGACTAACTTGTTCTGCAACGGTTGTGCGTCAAACGTATGCGTTGCGGCTTCACCGAATGCGGCAATCAGTGCGACGGGTTCAGTCCCCGAACGCAGTTTATTTTGCTGACCGCCTCCGTGAATCATGGGTTTTACGTGAACGCCGTCTTTGATGTACAGCGCGCCGACTCCTGCAATGCCGCCGATTTTATGTGCGGAAAGGCTGATTAAATCACCCGCAAGCGGGACTTTCCCGAATCCTTGCGAACCGTCAACATGAACGATACAATCCGGATACTGTTCCTTGATTTCTCGACAGCATTTCGGTGCGTCGGTGATAAACCCTGTTTCGCCGCACACTGCGGTCATGCTGACAAATGCAACATCGTTATTGACTTCCTCCGTCAAATCGAACGGCAAAACAAAAGCAACCTCATACGGAAGCGTTCCGAATGTAGCCGACACGCTTGGGTGTTCGATTTCCGTAGTCATAAATATGTTTTTGCGGCGCGAAACAACCGAGTTCAAGATTGCCAAATTATTACTTTCGGTAGCCCCTGAAGTAAAAATCAAGTTACCTTTGGGCAGTTTCAACCGCGACAAAATCTGCTCCTTAGAGGCTTTTATGACTTTCTCCGCCTCAATTCCGCCTTTGTGGAGTGCGGAGGGGTTGGCGTAGTCATTCGTAACTACTGCGTTGAACGCGTCAATGGCGGCAGGGTGCGGTTTCGCGGACGCCGCGTTATCAAAATAAATTATGTTTTGTTTGCTCATATAACTATTGTAACACTTTTACAAGTAAAAATAAAGTATATTTCGCAAATTTTTTGAAAAAATATGTGCAGTAAATTAAAATGCCATAGGGAGGGATTTACCCGACCTGCGGAGTAAACAATCACGGAGGAATACAAACAATGCGTACAAATACAAAAACAATGTCAAGGAGAGGGCTTATTCGCCTCATTTCCCTCTTAACGGCGGGTCTGGTTGCTTTCGCAGTCATGACCGGCGTATATGCTTGGCGGAACACACAAGCAACACGACACATCGAATACAGCTATCAGCGTTCATTGGAGAACTTAGCCATGAGCGTCGAGAGCATAAAAACAACGCTCAACAAAGGAATGTACTCAAACTCGTCTCAAATGCTGGGCGATTTATCGGGGCGGTTATCGGGGGACGCGTCCGGCGCGAAAATGTCTCTCTCTCAGTTACCCGTCAACGAGCTGAATCTTGAGAACACCAATACGTTCCTGTCCCAAGTGGGCAACTATTCAAACAGCCTTGCGCGCAAATTCGCGCGCGGCGAAGAGTTGACCGAAGAAGACCGCGAGAATATCGCATCGTTGTTGGAGTATGCGGAGAACTTGTCTAACGAGTTGTGGGAAATCGAGAACTTAGTTTCGAGCGGGCACTTCATCTTCAAAGACCCCTACACCGACGGCGACAGCGAAACGTATCACATTCGTGACGGCTTTGCAGACGTAGAGGGGTTATTCGAGAACTACAAATCGTTGACTTATGACGGTCCGTTCTCCGAACACATCATGACAGGGGAACCGCGGTTAATCGAAAACGAACCGTTTGTGTTACCCGAGAGAATATTGACGGACGCCTGCCGTGTTTCAGCTTGTGAAACGATGGAGCATACAGGGCAAACCGAAGGGCGAATCCCCAAATACGTGTTTCGCGGCGACAATGCAACGGTGACATTCACGCGCAATGGCGGCGTATTCGCGAGTATGATTAAAAATCGTCAAGTAGGAGAAAAAGACATTTCGATGGAGCGCGCGATTGAGTTAGCCGAGAATTATCTCGACGACATCGGGGTCGCGAACATGACGCACACCTACTACAGCCACAACGGCGGTGTTTGTATCATCAACTTCGCAAGCGAACACGTTTTAGACATTGCGCGCCCTAACGACACCGAAATAACGGGCGATATTGTGCAGGAGCGTGTGCCTGTCGTCGTCTACCCCGATTTAATCAAAGTCGGCGTGGCGTTGGACAACGGCGAAATAGTCTCGTTTGACGCTACGCCGTATATCACTGCACATCATGAGCGAGAGATGACACAGCCTACACGTTCTGAAGCAGAGGCGCGTTCGGGATTATCCCCGCTGTTGGCAGTGCAGAACGTGCGGTTAGCGGTCATTCCGTCGTCGGGGAACAATGAAGTCTTGTGTTATGAGTTCCTGTGCCAGTCATCACGCGGCAATCAAGTGTTGGTATACGTCAACGCCAATACAGGCGCGGAAGAGCAGATTTCGCTTGTACGAATCAGCGAGAGCGGGACTTTGGTTGTATAAGCCAAGCTAAATCAAACAAAAACAGCGTATAGTCTAAGACTATACGCTGTTTTGAAGTTACATAAATGCAGTCGCATGAGTGTCAAGATTCGCCGTCGGTCAGGCAAAGCCTGCCCTCTTTGGGCTTATCCCTTCTTTTGCTTATCCTTTAGCCGCGAATTCGCCGCCGGACAATGCCGCTTGAGCCGCCGCCAATCGTGCAATAGGCACGCGGAACGGTGAGCAAGAAACGTAGTCTAACCCGATTTTGTGGCAGAACATGACCGTGAATGGGTCACCGCCGTGTTCGCCGCAGATGCCCAGTTTGATGTCAGGGCGGGTTTGTTTGCCCAGTTTCACTGCCAACTCCATGAGTTTACCCACGCCATTGATGTCAATACGCGCAAACGGGTCAAACTCGTAGATGTTTTTGCCGTAGTAATCGTCCAAGAAGTTGCCCGCATCGTCACGGGAGAACCCAAACGTCATTTGCGTGAGGTCATTCGTACCGAAGGAGAAAAACTCAGCCGATTGTGCCACTTCGTCAGCCGTCAACGCCGCGCGCGGAATTTCAATCATGGTACCCACCATGTATTTGAGGCTTGCGCCGGATTCGGCAATGAGCTTGTCAGCCGTTTCAACAACGACAGACTTCACGTAGTCAAGCTCTTTCTTTTCGCTAATCAGCGGAATCATTATTTCAGGAACCACGTTCATGCCTTTTTTGTTCACCGCAATCGCCGCTTTGATGACTGCGCGGGTTTGCATTGCCGCGATTTCAGGGTAAGTGACCGCCAAACGACAGCCTCTGTGACCCATCATCGGGTTGAACTCATGCAACGACGTGATAATCTCGTCGATTTTTTCGCGAGACTTGCCTGTATCTTTGGACAACTGCGCCAATCCCGCCTCGTCTTGCGGAATGAACTCGTGCAACGGCGGGTCAAGGAAACGGATTGTAACAGGTTTGCCGCCGAGTGCCTCGTAGATTTCCTCAAAGTCTTTTTGTTGCATCGGCTCAAGTTTCGCCAACGCTTTTTCGCGTTGTTCAACTGTTTCGGCGCAAATCATTTCGCGGATTGCCGCGATTCTGTCGCCCTCGAAGAACATATGCTCTGTACGAGTCAGACCGATACCCTCTGCCCCGAACTCAACCGCTTTCTTAGCATCTTTAGGAGTGTCGGCATTGGTGCGGACTTTGAGCGTTCTGAACTGGTCAGCCCACTTCATAACAGTGTCGAAGTCCCCTGTGATTTCCGCATCAACGGTGTCAATCGTACCGTCATAGATGTTGCCTGTTGAGCCGTCAAGCGAGATAAAGTCACCTTCTTTATAAGTGTTGCCGCCTAACTCAAACGAGTCATCACCTTTGAACTTGATTTCGCCGCAACCCGATACGCAACATTTACCCATTGCACGAGCCACAACCGCCGCGTGAGAGGTTTTACCGCCGCGCGCAGTGAGGATTCCTTTAGAGAAGTCCATACCCTCAATGTCCTCAGGCGAAGTTTCGAGCCTTGTCAAGATGACCGCTTTGCCTGCTTTGCCCCACTCTGCCGCTTTTTCAGCGGTGAGCGCGACCATTCCGCAAGCTGCTCCGGGAGACGCCGCCAAGCCTTTGCCGATTACTTTTGCCGCTTTAAGTGCCGCCGCGTCGAATTGCGGGTGCAAAAGCGCGTCAAGTTGGCTGGGGTCTAACAGTTTGCTGATTGCGGTTTTCTCGTCAACCATGCCCTCTTTTACGAGGTCAACGGCGATTTTGAGAGACGCCGCTGCAGTACGTTTGCCCGAGCGGGTTTGGAGCATATACAGTTTACGGTCTTCAATAGTGAACTCCATATCCTGCATATCTTTGTAGTGGTTCTCGAGTTTGTTGCAGATTGCCACGAACTCGTTGTATGCTTCGGGGAGGTCATTTTTGAGTTGGTCAATGGTGTTAGGCGTACGAATCCCTGCCACAACGTCTTCCCCTTGCGCGTTGATGAGGTATTCGCCCATGAGGACTTTTTCGCCGGTAGCGGGGTCACGCGTGAACGCAACGCCTGTGCCCGAAGTATCGCCGAGGTTGCCGAATACCATCGCTTGTACGTTGACGGCAGTTCCCCACGAACCGGGTATGTTGTGCATACGGCGATAGTAGATTGCGCGTTCATTGTTCCATGAACGGAACACGGCTTTGATTGCGCCCATGAGCTGTTCTTTAGGGTCGGTGGGGAAATCCGCGCCGAGTTTCGCTTTGTATTCGGCTTTGAATTGGTTCGCAAGCTCTTTGAGGTCGTCCGCAGACAGCTCAGTGTCTAACGCGACGCCTTTTTTCTCTTTCATTTCGTCAATCAGCTCTTCAAAGTATTTCTTGCCGACTTCCATAACAACGTCGGAATACATTTGAATGAAGCGTCTGTAACAGTCATACGCCCAACGGGGATTGCCGGATTTGTTGGCGATAACTTCCACAACTTGGTCGTTCAGACCGAGGTTGAGGACGGTATCCATCATGCCGGGCATTGACGCGCGCGAACCCGAACGAACAGAAACCAACAGCGGGTTTTCGTTGTCGCCGAATTTCTTGCCGGTGATTTCTTCCATCTTAACGACGTACTGCATAATTTCCGCTTGAATGCTGTCGTTGATTTTTTCGCCGTCGGTGTAATACTGTGTGCAAGCCTCGGTTGATACGGTGAAGCCTTGGGGAATAGGCAAACCGAGTTTGGTCATACCTGCCAAGTTCGCGCCTTTACCGCCGAGAAGCTCACGCATGGTTTCGTCGCCCTCAGAGAAAAGATAAACAAATTTTGCCATTATTGGGTGTCCTCCTGAAAAATTATTTTTACTTCCTAACCATTGTACCATAGTTTTTTCAAAAAATCCAGTCCTTTTTCAAAATTTTTCACATTCCCCCTGAATTTTCATATAATGCCAATGCCAAAGGTGCGCCTTTGCCGAACCTGCGGAGGGCTCGAAGACGCCCGGAGTCAGAATGTGGACATAATTGTCCACCATTTACAACAATGAGTGTGATATAGTTTTATGGAGGGCTACATAATGGTAACTAACGAAATGTACAATGAGTTTGAGACGAAGTTGCGGACGGCAATCGTGGACGCGGCGCGCGCGCTTAACAAGAGCGGAATGAAGTTCGCCGTATTCGCTGACACGCGCTGTAACACCCAATACTGGAACAGAACATCTAACGGAGGGTGGAAGTTAGCGTCGGGGACGGACGCTGCGACAGCAATTCGCGATATTTTCGACAACGGCTACAAGTATGCGACGGAATGTGCGACGGCTATGGGGATTGTGTACTACAAGGCAATTTCAGACGTGTACGGCGACGAACTGTTCAACCGAGTCTTCACGTCTGTATACCTCATGGATTGGGACGTGCGTGACCCACTGTTACGGCAAATCGGGCGATTGCGTTCTGTGACGAGCATTATCGCGGGGGACAGGGCATACTTCGCCAATCTTGACCATGCGGAAGATTTACCCCAGTGGCAGGGCGAAAACGTGATTGTGTTGGGCGACGGCAAGTATTACGGGCACGGAATCGGGATTGCAACCGCAGACAGCATCATCAATTCGCTGAATCGCCGCCGTAAGTCGGACAATCCGCGCCCCGCCTATCTCATGGACAGCGCGGCGCGCCCCGACTTCCACAAGTTAGCCGACGTGATGTATGGCGGCACAGTTGCCGTCTGGCGCGCATTCCCCCCCGCAGTCCCTGTAATGGCGATTCCGGGCAAACGAGGGTTTATTGTATAAAATAACGAAAATAACCAAATATTTGCGGATATTTTTGTCTGAATTGCCGCCCTTGACATATACGCGCGTTCTATGATATACTTATATTGTATCGTTTTAACATGGGGGAGTTTTCGCGTTACTTTGTTTAAGTCTAAGTTTTTATAATTTTGTAAGAACCTGTTTATGCCAGAGGGAGTGGTAATTTATGAAGAGAAAAGTAAAATCAAGAAAGCATTTGGTGAGCCGCGTTTTGTCCGTATTGATAGCGGCAATTGTGTTGCTGTCGGGGATTCCGCCGGTAGAAGTTTCAGCTTCAGGTGAGCGTTTCCCTACTCTCGCGCTTGTAATAACCGACGAGAACGGCGCGCGTCACGCGAGCAACTTTACTCCGCAAGGGAACGGGACATTTGAAGCAAACATCGTGTTCGGGACGGGGTTAGAGCTGAACCACATCAAACGTATTGACATAGCGGCAGTGTCAGAGATTCCGTCGGGTTGGCATTATGCGTCTATAGAAATCACGTACATACGTGTATATACGCGCATGAGCGGCACGTACGGCTACAACGCGGTGGGGTATAACAACTACCCCGACGAACCGCTCAAGCCCTACGTCCGCATGGAAGCCGACCACAACCGCATCTGGAGCGTCAACATCGAATATAAAGTCGAAAACTTTTACTGTGTTTACTGTTGGGAAGTGGACTGTACCTGTTGTAAAGAGTGTTGGGAAGCCGAATGTGTGTGTTGTGACGTATGTAATCTCGCGCCCGAGAAGTGCGTCTGCTGTAAGAAATGTATGTACGGCGGCACGATTGAGGGCGGATTGCTGGACTTCTCGCGCAACCCGATTAACGCCAACATGAAAGACGGAGCGAGCAACGGCGTCAGTGTTGACGTGCTTAAGCTGATAGACGGAACGGGGATTCAGCCGAGCAGCATTTACGGAATAGGCGCGGAGTTCACCAACATTATCGCGCCCGAAACGGACGAACTCATGTTCAGAGTGTTCACGCCGTCGGGTACGATTGAGTCGCCTAAGTTTAGGGCGGTTATGAACGCGGCAGGAAGCGGCAATGTCGCCGTTGAGCGCACGCAACCGCGTAACGCCAAATGGATGAACGGCGCGACAGGCACAGGAACTAAAGTATTGACTATGCCTGAAACGCTCACACCGTTCACGGGCGCGAAGCCGTCTGTGTTCGCGTTTGACGTTGTGAACGTCCGCGCTGAGGACGAGTCCCGCGCGTTGATTAACTCTGTCATGCTGTACGGCGAGGACGGCGAAGCGTTAGGCAGGGTTAAATATGACGCAGATGAAGAAGAGTGGGGGGACTTCATGTCTTTCAACTGCTACGCTTGCGAATACTGCGGCGCGTGTATCTGCGTGTGCCCTGTGTTGTACGATATGTGGACGGTTGAGGGAATCGATTTTGCTGAAATCGCTGACGAGCGTACTACCGTTACCGCGACAATCAACCTTGAAGAACCGTGGACAGGTTCAACGAACCGCCAACTGTGGCTGTGGACGGACTTGACGAAAACGCCCGAACAAATTAAAATGACAGGGCTGGACAATATCACTGACTGGGGAGTATCTACAGTGCGCGTGACCGGCGGCAGTGAGACTTTTGATGTTACTATTCCTAAGTCAATGCTGATTTTAGGAGGACGAACCGCTACAAAGCTGTTCATCACCTCCACTACGTTTAATCCTATAACTTCCGCCGACATAAGGTTTGACCTAATCGAGGGCAGTGAGTTCGGCGGCGGAATAAAAGATGTTTCGTTAGCCGTGAGCAAGGCAAAAATATGTGACGGTTGCAAGGAAGAACCTTGCCGTTGCTGTAAAGCCTGCGGTGGCGGTTCGCCTATGTGCAACCTTTGCTGTAATGCTTGTTTCTTGCCCATTGCCGAGTGTAAATGCCCTAAGTGTACGTTCAACCGCAACACTTGCCCGCTTATGCCGGGGTGTACGACTTGCCCGAACGCCGATGACGATAAATTCGGCGGGCGTGACATGGTACAGCTTGTAGCGTTAGGCACGAACGGCGATAACTTGTTGAGGGGTACTTCTGTCAAACTCAACAACTTTAATAATACTTATACTGCGAAACTTAACATTCCCGCGAACGCCAACGTCAAGGAAATTTTGCAATTCGGATTACTGTCCGAAGGCGGTATATTTGACTTTGATGAGGATTTGGGTATTTTGCCTTTCGGCAGTATCCGACCTGCCCCTGACGCGTGGGGGTTGTCTAATCTGAGAATCAACACCGTGCGAATTAACGGACAGACATTTACCACGACGTTTGGCAGTTCCATGTTCAGTTTAGTCGGGCAAACCAACGGCTGGTACGCTGAACGCGGTTATGTCAATTTCTTGATGTGGAACGCCTACTACACGCAACAAAACCGCCTTAGCGGTCTGAAAGTCGTTGACGTAGCCGCAGACGGCGTTGATGAGCTTGTGCCTGCGTTCGCTCTCCCGAACGGCGCGAACATCACGTCAATCGAGGTGGAGTTCACCACGTCCCGTATGCCGAACGGTACGCCGAGTTGCACCAACAATCCGCTGACTTGCCAAGTCAATGATTGTAAAAATTGTAAGTTGGGCAGTTTTGATGTTGACGCGACTGTTCGCGCAGTCATTGACGGATACACAGGCGTGATTTCCTATTACAACGATGATGCCATTTATGGTGACTTCTCTTATATGTTGCGTGTCAAAGGCGATGTTGAGGACGTTATAGCAGGGAAGTGGAGCCCGGGGTCACTGCCTTTCCTCATTCATGACCCTGTCACGGGTTCGACTATGATTGCAGGGGTTATGATGGCTAAGTGGGGCGAAAATAATGAAATAGCAACCCAACGATTCGACGGGTGTCCGCATGAAATCGAGATTACAGGGGCGCAGGTCTCCGAAGTTGTCGTATTGGGGGACTGTATCTGTGACATTATCACTGTATGCGACGTGTGCAACAAAGTGAAGTGTATTTGCTGTAACACTTGCGGCGGTAAACCTACGCTCGCTTGTTGTCCCGAGTGCGGCGCGGTGTGCGGTAACTGCCCGTTGTGTAATTCAACGGTGGGGTCAAGTACGTTGTATGTGGAGATTGACCGCGTTAAGGACGAAGTGCGTATCTATAACAACGCGCCTCTGTTTGAGGATTTCTACTTTAGTTTCAAAGTCACAGGCGTGGAAGTTTATAACATGATGCCGCGCCCCAATACACACGCGCAAGGTTTCAACTGGCCGCAAGGCACAGTTGGTACGGCGTTCTGGAACCCCGACACGGGTGAAATGCTGTACACGGGAATCATGGCGGGGGTTTGGCCCGCAGGGCGATTGCTGACTACGTTAGCATACGAAGGAAGTGCTTCTGACATTGAAATCGCTGTGGGCGGCGCGGTTAGCCGAGTCGTTATTATTGAGTGTACCAAGTGTGCCGCGCCAATCTGTATCTGTTGCAGCGTCTGTCAAGAAGTTGACTGTATCTGCGTCAAGTGTGAGGAATGCGGCGATGCGTTGGTGCGGTGCCGTTGCTGTGGTGAGTGTCGCAAAATCGAATGTGTGTGTTACGGATTGCGTGCGGTTATCGACCAAGTAGCAGGGGTGATTCGATTTGTGACTAATACGGATTTGCCGATGAATTCACAAAGCCCGTTCAGGGTCAACATTAAAGGAAACACGACAGGCGAAATTGCGTTCTCCAAAAACGTGGAGGGGTTGGTGACTTCCGCTCCGCCCTACGGTATTGTAATCAACGTGTTTGCAAAGAAAGAAATAAAATCGGGTGAAGTGATTGCGACACAACCGTTCAGCGGTTGCGGACGTGAAATACGCATTCCCGTTGCAACGGTCTACGACGTGACAAGCGTGGACGGCGTGTGCAATTGTGTCAAGTGTGTGGAGTTAGCCCCCGGCACGTTGTTTGACCCCGTTCCGTCGTTGAACGTGGAGATTTGTGCAGTTACCAAAACGATTCGGTATTACAACGACGCGAGAATCGTGAGCGACTTTGGGTTCGTGTTTGACATTATAGTGTCGAATAACGAAACAGTATTAGGCGACATCATGCGCCCCGACGGTGAATATCCGCAGTTGCCGCGCGGTTCGGCTGACTTCAATATGTATAACCCCGCTGAAAGCAGCGCAGCGATTGCAGGGATTATGGGTGAACCGATTGGTTCAGGGCAATTGATTGCCGTGCAATCGTTTGTAGGCACAGCGTATTCAATCGAAATTAAAGGAGACGCGATTAGCGTTGTGGTGATTATCTCCTGCGATGTCTGCTTGCGCGCCGAGTGCGTTTGCTGTCGCGATTGCGAGTTGGAGGTATGCGAATGTGTCAAGTTTGCGTTCAACCCGGGCAGCCTAAAAGGCGGAGATGAAATTACGATGAGGGATGCTTTGCAGATTCTGCGCTATTTGGTTAAGTTGAGCAGTGACATCGTGACTGCACCTTTCACCGCCGAGGACGACATGACCGCATTTAATGCTGCGCGCACGGTTACTTCGTTTGGTAACAAGCCCGAAATGGCAGACGCATTGCAAATCTTGCGTCACTTAGTCAAGTTAGAAAGCACGTTAGACGTTTGCCCGCCTAACTGTAACCGTTCGTTCTGTAAACGCGCAGACGGCACGAAAAAATGCCAAGACCGTCAGTGTCGCAACTACAAGTTAGACGGTACGATGTGCGGCGGCGTGGGCGACGCTTGCAAGTGCGAGGGCGTTATGCGTGTCGAGATTGATGCGCGCAACAACATCATGCGTTTCTTCCATGATAAGCCGCTCAAGCGTGACTTGGGGTATTCGTTCCTGATTAAAGGCGTGCAAATCGACTCAATCAAACATGAAACGATGAAGATGATTACCGACTCGAGCGGTAAAAGTGTACCAATGTTCGGTGCTGATGGCAAACTCCTCAATAGTCAATCTACTAACTCTCTCTATAACTTAGAAAACGTCGCGTTCGCCGTGATTCTCGAATACGGTGCGCCGACAGGGGCGTTGGTGGCGTTCGTTCCGTTCACCGGCGACCCCGAAGACGTTCGTTTCGCTGAGTATATAGGAGCAGAACACGATTTCCCGATTGGTAACGTGACGATTGTCAGGTAAATTTGTACTCTGATTTGCAGGTTTTGACTCGACAAGGAAAATTTAACAAAACGGTTGACAATCAATTGTATATGTGATACAATAGACCTGTCCGAGAATTCTGAGCGAGCGAGTTTGCACTCGGATTTTTCGGTAGACAAGGCGAGTTTTCTTGTAACGCTTTGTGCGTTACAAGAAAACTCAACGCAGTATATCAGAAAATCCGCGTATAAAATCGCCGTGAACGGATTTTCGGACAGGTCTAATGAAGAAAACAAACTGTAGGAGGGAAATATCATGTACGCCATCAATAATGAATGTATCGCTTGCGGAGCTTGTGCAGGGGAATGCCCTGTCAGCGCGATTGCGGAGAACGACGGCAAATACGTAATCACCGAGGAGTGTATCGGTTGCGGGGCTTGCGCGGGTGCGTGTCCTGTAGATGCGATTGCGCCGAAAGACTAAGAGCTTGTGTTCACAGCCGTTCAAGACGGCGTTTTGGCGAATTTCACTCGGCTCAGGCTATGAACACAAACTCCACGAAAACCAAATTAAAAAACCCTCTTGCGAGAGGGTTTTTTGTTGTATTCAGCAATTTGCCAACTTCACGCTGACGCAAAAGACTTCCATTGCCGCCTCCAACTCATTCATAGTAGGGAACGTGGGTGCAAGCCTTATGTTGGAATCGTCGGGGTCTTTTCCGTACGGAAACGTCGCGCCCGCCGCCGTCAAAATCACGCCTGCATCTTTGCAGAGCCGAACCGTCCGTTTCGCCGTGCCGTGATTGCCCGTGAACGAGATGAAATACCCGCCCTTAGGCGCGTGCCACTCACCGAGGTTTTGTCCGCCTAACTCACGCTCAAGAAATTCAAACACAATGTTAAACTTAGGGGCGAGTTTGCTTTGAATTGCTTTCATATGCGCGGTAATCCCGCTGAAATTCTTAAAAAACGCAAAGTGCCGCAACTGGTTGAGCTTATCCGAACCAATCGTCTGAACGCTCATATGTTTACAAATATAATCGACGTTTTTGCGGCTCGACGCCATGAGTGCCACGCCCGAACCGGGGAACGTCACCTTTGATGTTGACGCAAACATATACACACGGTCGGGGTTGCCGACTTGTTCACACTCGTCCAACACGTTCAGCAAACGGTCGGGTGTGTCGCTAAGAACGTGTACGCTGTAGGCACAATCCCACATTAAACGAAAATCTTTCGCCGCAGTTTTCATGCGCGCTAATCGCCGTACCACATCGTCCGAATAAGTCACACCTGTGGGATTAGAATAAATCGGTACGCACCACATTCCTTTGATTGCCGTGTCATTTGCAACTAACTCCTCCACCACGTCCATATCAACTCCATGCTCATTCACCGGAACAGGAATCATCACGATACCCAAACTCTCGCAAAGCGCGAAATGTCGGTCATACCCCGGAACAGGGCAGATAAATTTCACCGCGCCGCCTTTGCTCCAGCCCTCTGACTCTTCGTCAACTCCGAGTAACATCGCGCGGACAATCGTGTCATACATCATTTGCAAACTGGAGTTGCCGCCTATAATCACCTTGTCGGCACCCACGTCGAGCATGGGTGCGAGAAGCGTTTTCGCCTCGGGCAGCCCGTCTAACACGCCGTAATTGCGGCAATCCAAACCGCTCTGCGCCGTGTACGCCGTGGGTAGGTTTAACAGCGCATTGGAGAGGTCAAGTACGTCCCCACTCGGTTTTCCGCGGGACATATCTAAATGCAGATTTTTCGCCTTGATTTGCTCATACTGTTGTTCTAACTGTGCCTTGTCCATTTATTAAATTATCCCTCCAACAATTGCTCCAACACGGAGTAGTCTTCCGCCTCGAACGTGGTTTCAAGTCCGCCGAATTCGTTCACTGTAACCATAACGTGTATTTGCAAGACACATTCTTCCAACGCCGTCATCACGAGAGGTGTTTCAACGTCAACATTGTACACAAATTGCAACGTCAACATTCCTGTATTGCCCGTCATCACTATACGAAACGACGTTTGGTCAGTGATATTGACAGCCGCTTGTGTATCAGTGCTGATGAGCGGAAGAGGGTCTGCTCCTGCGCCCGGCGGTGCGAAAACTTCCACGCGCTTGAGTGCCAAATCACCCTGGGCGACCGCCTCAATGCTTGCCTCGCCTAACTTAAAACGCCCTTCAGTTTGCCCCTCGGCTACGTTAATGCGAACGTGCCCGTCTAACCAAACCTCAAGGTCGTCGTCCCCTTCAAGAGGTGATGGCATAGTGCTTGCAACAAGCTCAAACGATGGGAAGAACGCGGGTTTCCCTGCCGCAATCGCCGCTTGGAAACGCATTTCCTCATCATACTCGGTCAGAACGAGCATTTTCTCGAGTTCCGCCTCATACGCGTCGTGGTCAATTTCGGTGGCGTACAACCGTTCAACGCGGAACGAGTTTTCGCGCGCCGATATAGCGCGGTCTGTCACGAAGTTGATGTTGGGGACGCGAAACTCCCGCCAACCGAAGAATGCTACGATTCCTACCGCTACGACGGCGATAATGATAAATACAACTTTTCTCATAACTCCGCTAACTCCTATATTCCTGATTATTTATACACGACTAACTGAAACTCCCACCCGGGGAGACAGTGTGTTTTACGCAATGCGAATTTATACCCCGAGTGCCACGAATGCAACAACAGCGGCAACTCAAACATATCATCGCTTCGATGATATAGCGACACCAACATTTTCGGGCGGTGTTTGGTGATTGTGTTTTTCGCACCCTCGAGAACTGCGCGTTCCGCCCCCTCCACGTCAATCTTGATGAACGTGGGTTTCAGCTCGGGCGTAACTTCACATAACGTGTCGATTTTGACTCCTTTGACACTGCACGTCCGCCCTGCATACTCGTTTAATTGTTCGCCCGACAATACGTGCCCCGCTTTGCCGGACTTGAGCGAGAACGTCAACGATTCGTCCGCGCTCCATGCCGCGCCGTTGACCGGAACGAACAGTTCTTTGCCGTAGGGGTAGAATTTACGCCTCAACAAAGTGAAGTTCTTGATGTCGGGTTCAATAGCAATAATCCGTGCGAATTGCGCGGTCGGCGACGGTTTACCGCCGTTAGTTTGCCCCACCGCCGCGAGAAATTCCTCCACTGTGTCACCTTTGAACGCTCCTGCGTCAACGAAAAACTCCTGCCCGCTTTTGCCGTCCAACTTCAACAGCGAGATGACTTCTTGGCGCGGTGACGCTATGCGTTGCAGTACGTACAAGTCACCGCTCAAGCGATATTGCAACCACCCGTCAAACACCTCTAACGACTTAGCGTCTTTCTTGAACAGCTCTCGCGTCTGCGCGAATTTGTCGGCGTGTTCTTCTATATAGTCGGGCGTGTAGATATCATCGGCGATTGTGTGCAGTTCAGCCGCGACAGGCGCGTCAGGCGCGTACACGGCATAAACGCCGTCGGCGTTCGCTAAGGCGTACAGCCGCTCAAGTACGTCTGCATTATCCGAACCGAAACAGATGAGCAGTATAAAATCGCTGTAGCGTTTCTGCACTTCCTCAAAGGGTAGGACAGCGTACCCGCGAAAATCGGGTTTATTCGCGAAATCGCCGCTCATAGAAAAGCAAACGGGTCGTAAGCCGTATCGTTTCATGATAGCAAGGATTTTATCCGCGCCGTCGCCCGTTCCGTAGAGGATAATTGGCTTGCGTACCTCACGCAGATATTCCCAAAGGAACGGCGCGTTTATTTCAAGATTTTGCATACTTTTCTTTCAGGACTTTCTCGGCTTTTTTGCGGTGGATATTGAATCCGATGTCTTTTTGAGCCTCCGCGTCGGTGTCGTAAATGAACGTAGACCAATCCCACCAGAACACGCCTGCGAACCGTTTCTCTTTCCCGAACACGTCAAGGCAGGTCTCGTAGAATGCGGCTTGTTCGTCTTCTGCAGGTGAGCGGTCACGATGCGCGAAATCCCACGGCATAGCACTGCACCCCTCCGCTGAACGACAGCCGATTTCCATGAAGATATACTGTTTGCCGAGTTTATCGGCGATTCCGTTGACGCGCTCGCGTACTTTCTCCCATTCGGCAGTCATTGCCGCTTTATCTACGGGTTTATCGAAGTCCCCGCTACCATCAGGCGAACACGTTCCGCCTATGCGCTTTTGCCCAACGGGGTAATACGCAGACGTTCCGAGGTAGTCCAACTCGTCAAACCACGGTGTACCGTCTTCCTTGCCGTGATTAGTATTATACACCATTTTCCCGGTATAAATCTTGCGGATTGTCTTAATTAGTTCGCGCCAATGTGATTCTTTGCGCTCGGTTCCCAGCATTTCACAACCTATGCAAAGCATTTCCACACCCAAATCCTGTGCAATTTCGGCGTAATGAACCATGAACGCGGTGTAACTCGCGAACCACTCGTCCCAGTAGCCGTCTGTTTCACCCATATTCTTGTCGGGGAAGTCAATGTGAGCGCGCCACATATGGTCATCACAGTTGAGCATGGGTTTGAGGCAGACTTTCACGCCTTTGCTGTGCGCTTTCTCCACCGCGAACTCTACATCTTTATCGGTGGGCGTCCTCACGAAGTCAAAGCGAATTTGCGTGGAATAAAACTTATCTTGGTGATTCAACACGGACAAACACACCCAGTTATTGCCGAGTTCATACAATAAATCTTGTGACTTCACGCCCTCGGGACTGCGCCAGTCCCCCCGTTTCGCGTTATAGCCGTATGTGAAACCTTTAATCTCCATAGATGAAATGCCTCCTTGCAAATAATATACACCCTGACAGTATATCATGAAACATTCAAAATGTCAAGCGTTTTTTTGTAATACTTCCCTGCCTGTCCTCATATTATTGTACGGACAAGTAATTTTTTCTATAGAGGGGTTTTTACATATGAAAAACATACGCGGGCTTAGCGAAGCGGAGGCGCGCCGACGGCTGATTGCCGACGGCGAGAACACGCTCGTTCAGGCGAAGAAAATCAATACAGGGCGCATATTCGCGGGGCAGTTCAAAGACGCTATGGTGATTATCCTCTTAGCGGCAACTGCGGTTTCCGTCATTATGGGCGAATACTTAGACGCAGTGGCAATCGTTGTCGTGGTTGTTTTGAACGCCATTCTCGGGTTCGCGCAGGAGTATCGCGCCGAGAAAACGCTTGAGGCGTTAAAACGCCTGTCCGCGCCCACGGCGACTGTGTATCGTGACGGTAAACTGTCGCGGATTGAATCTTCCCAAATCGTAAAAGGCGACATTGTGCGGCTCGAGGCAGGCGGGCGAATCCCCGCCGACTGCCGACTTCTCACCGCTATGGCTTTCGAGGTTGATGAGGCTTTGCTCACGGGCGAAAGTCTGCCTGTCGGCAAAAGCACGGGCGGCGATATTTTCATGGGTACGTCCGTCCTGCGCGGTCACGCTGTCGCAGAGGTGACACACACAGGCGCGGACACGCAGATGGGTCAAATTTCGTCCATGCTGTCCGACGTTACGGAGGAACGCACGCCTTTGCAAAAACGGCTCGGCGAACTCGGCAAGACAATCGGCATAATCTGCATAATCGTCTGCCTTGGCGTCAGTCTTTTAGGCATAATTCGCGGGTATGACATTTTTGCGATGTTGCTCACAGGTATATCCCTTGCAGTAGCGGCGATTCCGGAGGGGCTACCCGCTGTGGTGACAATCTCTCTTGCGTTAGCCGTGCGGCGAATCTATAGGCAAAAAGCATTAGTGAATAAACTCCACTCAGTCGAGACGCTCGGATGCGCCAACGTCATCTGCACGGACAAGACAGGGACGCTCACTCTCAACAAGATGAAAGTCACCGAGGTGTGGACGCCTGATTCGTCCGCTACGTTGCAATCGCTGACGCGCTGTGCCGCGCTGTGCAACAACGCCACGCGACGGCATGACGGCAAGTATGACGGTGACCCTACGGAAGTCGCGCTCATGGAATATGCCGACAAGTGCGGCACTCAAGCGGATTGCCTGCGGACTGCCGAGATTCCCTTCGACTCGGCGGCGCAGTTCATGCAGGTGACAGTCAACGGGACGCACTACCTCAAAGGCAGCCTTGAGGCGATTCTTGCCAAGTGCGACACATTAAACGCAGCTAAGGCGGCGAAAATCCGCAAAGCGTATGACGCGATGACAAAAAAAGGCTTGCGATGTTTAGCGTTCGCGAATAAATCAGCGGGAAACAGCGCGTTTCTCGGCATTATGGGGTTGTCCGACCCGCTCCGCCCCGAAATAAAAGCGGCGGTCAAGAAGTGTAAGCGGGCGGGGATTCGCGTAATCATGCTCACGGGCGACCACAAGAATACCGCCGACGAAATTGCGCGGCAGGCAGGGATTGACGAAGTTCACGCGCGCATGACGCCCGGCGATAAACTCCGCATTGTTAAGGAGCTGAAGTCACAAGGCAACATTGTCGCCATGACCGGCGACGGCGTGAACGACGCGCCCGCAGTCAAAGAAGCGGCAATCGGCGTTGCAATGGGCATTCAAGGCACGGACGTGACGAAAGAAGCTGCCCAGTTAGTCCTGCTTGACGATAATTTCGCTACGCTTGTGTCGGCAATCGAGCAAGGGCGAACAATCTACAACAATATCCGTAAATCAATGCGGTATATGTTGTCGAGCAATATTGGCGAAGTGCTGACTATGTTTGCGGCAATGCTCCTCGGAATGCCGCTTGTGTTGATTCCCATACAAATTCTCCTCATCAACCTTGTAACGGACGGACTCCCCGCGATTGCGCTGTCCATGGAGCCGTCCACCGACAACATCATGAAACAGCCGCCGCGTAAAGCAAGCGCGAGCATATTCGAGGGCGGAATGCTTCAGCGCATTATCCTGCGCGGAATCGCCATAGCCGCCTGCACACTCGCCGCGTTTTGGCTTGCTCTCGAGTGTGGCAACGCCGCCGCACGGACTGCGGCAATGGCGACTCTCGGGTTGAGCCAGCTCATTTTCGTGTTCGAGTGTAAGGACAACGGCAGAGGAATTTTCAATGCGCGGTATCGTAACAATCCGCATCTCGTGCTTGCCGTACTCGCGTCAGCCGCGATTATCGCCGTAGCCGTGATGACGACGTGGCTGTCGCCGGTGTTACAGACAGTACCGCTGAATTACGGGACGCTCCTGACTGTGTTAGCGTTCGCGGCGGGGTTGCCCGTTGTGAACGGCGTTGCGCGAGTATTGACAAGAGAAAAGTGACGATTCACACAATAAAAACCCACCCCTTAAAGGGGCTGACGTAAGACAACTCGGAAAAACCCCATAAAACCAGTAATTTAATGGCTATGGGCAAACGGAATACGAAGAAGACCGATTCATTTAATGTGAGTCGGTCTTTTTTTATGCCT
>Ga0082212_10004655_pt1 | contig 18931 bp, 17 predicted proteins | sample TergutNt197P3_FD_71548 | JGI IMG/M metagenome (GOLD analysis project Ga0082212, IMG submission 71548) | Neocapritermes taracua P3 segment gut microbial communities from Petit-Saut dam, French Guiana - Nt197 P3 | ecosystem: Host-associated > Arthropoda: Insects > Digestive system > Gut ...
AATCCAGGCCGCATTCACCGATACAAACAGGCTCCTGCAAAACAAGTTCTCGCAAACCGGCCTTTGTTTCCGTGTTCCAATTTTTCGCGTTGTGGGGGTGTAACCCGGCGGTTGCGTAACACTTGCCGGCATGGTTCCGGGCAAAAGCAAGGGCGGCGGTGCTGCTTGTGATGTCACTGCCGGTGATGATAACAGGACTTACCCCGGCGGCCCGAGCCGATTCAAGAACTTCCTCCCGGTCAAGGTCAAACGCGGGATCCATCAGGTTAACACCGATGTCTATTAGATTTGCCATGCGGAGGTACAGGTACGGAGCAGGGAAAATTATCTTTTGGCGGTAACAGACTCACGATCACCGAGAAGTTGTCTCGTCAGTTCGGGGGAAGAGTACCACAGTGTGACAGGGTCGCCCGTGCGGGTGTTGACTTTCAGGTATACATAACCGCCGGGAAGATGCCAGGAACTTTCGTAAGGACGCAGTTCCCTGACACTGTGGATTATGTCATAGAGAGTAGTGGGGCCGTAACGATCCAACATTTCCTGTCGGAGCTCGCTGTAGCACTTTTTAATTTCATCCAAATCGTAGGTCAGGAAATAATAGGTTCCCCCCTGAAGCCCGGATTTGGAAAAATACGCGACCATAAATGCCGTGTACCCGTTTACATTGATGCTTTCCCAGACCAGGGAAACAAGTCCGTCAACCTCTTCCCTTGAAACCGGTCTTCCCGTTTTTTTGATAAATTCATCCATGCTTGTTCCCCAGGGACAACCCCGAAAAGAAACGTCTGATTCATAAACAACTGGTTTGACCTGGTTGTTTATGTCTGCGGAATACAGCGATACGAACGGAAATATCAATATAAATAGTAACTTTTTGATGACACACCCCCTTACCATTATCGGCATGAAACAGGCAAAACTTGTTGTATATCTTTCCATTTTTTGATAAAATGGGGCAGGATTTGGATATGTCTGACAGTACCTCCAAAACCGCCGGGAAGCGGCGGGTCTACATTGATTACAACGCCACCACCCCCCTAAGGGCGGAAGTAAAAACGGCAATAACGGAAGATGCGGAAATTTTCGGGAACGCATCCAGCATGCATGCATCGGGGAGGATCGCCCGCGCAAAGGTGGAAGAAGCCAGGGGCATTCTGGAAAAACTGTTGGGAGCGGAAAAGCAAACGGTTATTTTCTCATCGGGGGGATCGGAATCAAACAACACCGTATTCCAGACCATGCGGCGGCTTGCCTCTGCTCCGGACGGCAGCCCGCTCAAGGAGGGCCGGTGCGAATTTATCACCAGCGCCATCGAGCACCCCTGCGTGTTTAACTCGGCAAAGTACCTGCAGGATCTCGGTTTCAAGGTATGGTTCCTCCCCGTCGATGAATACGGAAAAATCAAAATTGACACGCTAAAAGGCGCGTTAAGCGACAGAACCCTTTTCGTGTCGATTATGATGGCCAACAACGAAATAGGCACAATTCAGGACATTAAAACAATTTCCGCACTGGTAAAGGCGGCTGGGGCCCGGATGCACACCGACGCGGTGCAGGCACTCGGCAAAATGCCGGTTAACGTTGACGATCTCGGCGTTGATTACCTTACCCTGTCGGCGCATAAGATCTACGGCCCCAAGGGAGTCGGCGCGCTGTACATCCGCAAGGGAGCGCCTCTTTTCCCCCTGATCAACGGCGGCCACCAGGAAGACGGCATGCGGGCCGGCACTTACAACAACGCGGGTATAAACGGCTTCGGCAGGGCGGCCCAAATTGCCGGAAACGAGATAGAAAAATACCGCAGCCAAACCGGCACCCTCCGTAACCGCCTGCGCGACGGTCTTACCGCCTCCATTCCCGGCATTAAATTAAACGGCCACCCGACGGACACCCTCCCCAACACCCTGAACGTTTCTTTTCCCGGTGCGGAAGGCGAGGCGATCCTCCTTTCCATGGACATGGCGGGGATTGAAGCCTCTACCGGCTCGGCCTGCGCTTCCGGCAGCCTTGAACCGTCCCATGTGTTAACGGCAATCGGGAACGGGCCGGAAATGGCCCACGGCTCAATCCGGTTCAGCCTGGGCTGGGGCACCACCACTGAAGATATCGACTACATTATCGAAACCATGCCGCCTATCATTGCCCGTCTGCGGGCGATGTCAACCCTAAGGAGAGAATATTAAACTATGTCTGACTGGATATATTCGGATACCGTAAAAGACCATTTTACCAACCCCCGGAACGTCCTTTTTGAGGACGAATCCACATTCGACTACAACGCAAGGGGGCAGACGGGAAACATCCGCTGCGGTGACCAGATGCTGATGCTTCTAAAAATTGACAACGACGTTATCGACGACGTGCGGTGGAAGACCTACGGCTGCGCCAGCGCCATTGCCTCCACCAGCATGCTCTCCGAAATGATCAAAGGCATGAAAATCGAGGAGGCCTACAAAATAAGACCGGAGGATCTGGTAACCAAACTCGGCGGCCTGCCGGACTTTAAGATCCACTGTTCGGTGCTGGGAGACAAGGCCCTCCGTGTGGCCATTAACGATCATCTGGAAAAAACCGGCAGGGCGGGAATGTTAAAAGAGGAAGGCACCGTTATCTGCGACTGCCTGGGCATAACCGACAAGGACATTGAAAACGCCTACCAAGCCGGCGCCCACACCTGGGAACAGCTCCAGCAGGCGACAAAAATCGGCACCGTTTGCGGCGGTTGCAAGGAAAAAGCCGGGGAACTCCTCCACGGTCTGGAGCACATTTACGGGTAACTGACAACGGCGTTTCGTCAAGAAGCGTTGCCGGAACAGGCAACAAGGGAATTAGACAATCTCTTATATCAACAGTCTCTGTTTACTATCCTTTCCAGGGTTATATCATCCAGTAAGTATTGACATTGTCAATAAAATCGTGTATTTTTATATACAAGGAGATATTTATGGCTCAAACAAATATAAATATTCGCATGGATGCACAATTAAAGAACCAGTTTGAGGCTTTTTGTACCAATGTTGGCCTGAGTATGAGTGCGGCTTTTAATGTTTTCGCTAAAACATCTGTACGGTTGCAAAAAATCCCCTTTGAAATCACCGCCGAAACAGATCCCTTTTATAACGAAGCCAACATAAGCGCCTTAATGGAATCGATTAAACAACTGAATGAAGGAAAAGGTGTTGAACATGAACTTATTGAGGCTTAAACTTGAGAAAAATTTGGTCTGATAAATCCTGGGATGACTATCTCTGCTGGCAAAAACAGAATAAACAACTGCTGAAAAAGGTAAATCTTCTTATAAAAGATATTGAAAGAACCCCCTTTGAGGGCCTTGGTAAACCCGAGCCCCTAAAAGGTAATTTATCAGGATGGTGGTCTCGGAGGATCGATGACACACACCGAATTGTATACCGAATAGAGAACGATAATCTTGAAATAGCTCAGTGCAGAGGTCACTACCAACAATAACAAAAATGCTATTTGTGGGCGTAGTTTAACCCTTCAGGGCGAGGTTGTTCATTCCTCACTCCGCAAAAAGCTCGGCTATCTCCTTCCTGTACATATCGGTAATTACATGGCGCTTGTAGTCCTGTTTGCCGGAGAGTTCTATGCCGGGCTCAAAGGGCTTTGCAAGCACCGCTGAACGGAAGATCATCTCAAAGCTGCGGAAGCCGGTTTTCCGGTTTACCCGCCCGGTGATTTCACTTTGTATCAGTTCCCTGACTTCAGGAAATTTCACGAGGCTTTCGATGTCCATGTAGGGGATGTTGTTTTCCTTCGCAAAAATTTCTATCTGTTCAAGGTTGGGAACCACCAGCGCGGCAAGGTACTTTTGATTCTGCCCCAGTACAACGGCGTGATCGATGTATTCCGAATCGCGGATCCTGTTTTCGACGGGAACCGGCTCGATGTTTTCACCCCCCCGCAGGACGATGGTATCCTTTGCCCGGCCGGTAAGTTTGATCTCCCCCTTCCATGTTTTAAGCCCGATGTCGCCGGTGTTCAGCCAGCCCTCGTCGTCGATTACCTTTTTGGTTTCCTCTTGTCTTTTGTAATAACCCTGCATGATCTGATCACCGCGAGCGTAGAGAACGCCTTTTTGTCCGGGGGGCATTTCCTTTCCCGTTTCGGGATCGCGGATCTCAATTTCCATATCAGGGAAAGGCGGCCCGATGGTTTCAGGAACCGGATTGTGGTAATGCCGCACGGAAAGTACCGGGGCAGCTTCGGTTAGACCATAACCCTCCAGAACCATAACCCCCGCCGCGGAAAAAAACTTGTCCACCGCTTCGGGTAATGCCCCGCCGCCGGAAACTCCCGCCCGCAGACGGCCGCCCACCATAGCCTTGATTTTATTAAACACGAGGATATTCCCAAGAACACGAAAGGGACTCAACAGTAAAAACGGAACAATCGAAACAAGCATATCAAGAGGCACAAAACGCCGCTTGAATTGGGGCATCCTTCCCAGCAGCATAGCCTTCATCTTTTCATGGGCGTTTGAAACTGTCACAAAGAAATTAAAAAGAGCTTTTTTTACAGTGCTTCCCGATGCGGCGTTGCGGTATATACCGGCACGTAGTGCCTCCCAGATACGGGGAACCGAGGTCATCCACATGGGCCTGATCTTCTTACAGTCCGCCAGCAGGATCTTTCCCACCGGTTTTGAATAGGCCAGCGCCCCGCCGGGGTGAAGGCAGATGTACTGCACCGCCCTCTCAAAGGAATGCCAAACCGGCAGTACGGTAAGCCATATCTCGCCGAGCCTGTTGTCTATGGCCAGCGGGGCAAGGCTCGACTGGTGCAGGAAATTTTTATGGGTAAGCATGACTCCCTTTGGCTCACCGGTGGTCCCCGATGTAAAGATGATCGTGGCAAGATCGTCGGCCTTACCCTCTTCAATTTCCGCTTCAATAGACTGAACGCCGCCGGTTCCGTCTGCGGTAAGGGCCTCGCCCCGTTCCATAATATCCCGGTAACCCAAAACGCGAATCCCCGACAGCCCCTCCGAATACGGCCCCTTGTCAAAATCATTGTCAATGAGGATCAACATGGTAAGCATGGGCATTTTATCACGCATGCTGAGAATCTTTGCCAGTTGCGCCTCGTTTTCCAGTATTGCAGATTTACAGTCGCCAAAGGAAAGGATATACGCCAGCTCTTCGGCCATGGAATCGCAGCCACGGGGAACATCCGCCGCACCCAGGCAGTGCAGGCCAAGGGAAAGGATGAGCCATTCCTTCCGGTTATCCGAAACAAATCCGACATGATCTCCCCGCCGGATGCCGGCTTCACGCAAACCGGCGGCGCAAACAAGAATCTCCCGGTACATTGCTGTATAGGTAGTGGGCTGAAAAACCCCCGCTTGATCCTTGCTGTACTGGGCGGCAAAATCCGGGTAATTCCGGACATTTTTTTGAATGAGCCGTGGTAAAGTTGTTATTTCCACTAACTGTTAATTCTTCTCCGTTAAATTCACCGGATCCAACAGCACCGCAACACCGTCAGCCTTCTGGGTAATCAGGGTGCCCTGCTGTACGCTTACCGAGGCGTTGGTGTGTACCGTAATTCTCGACTTGGCCTGCAATACCAGATCGGTATTAAAACGGCCCAGGTAGAGGGTCGAGTCGGCAAGATTTACGGTGATTGCGTAGAGATCGTTCCCGTTCATCCAGATGAGGCTGTTGGGATGTATGTCGTCATCGCCCTGTTTTACCATTTCCAGAGTGCGGCTGCTTATCTCTATGAGCCTTACCGCGCCATTGCCCCGGTTCTCCCCGGCAACGGCCAGTACTTTTCCACCTGTAAACGTAACCGTCCTGGCGTAAACCGTATCCAGCGGCGAACGCCTCAATTCTTTCCCGGTTGCAGTATTAAGGATGATGGGCCTTCCCAGAGTTGCGTCACTCCGTTCGATAGTAACGGCGATTATTCCCAGCGGCTCACCTGAATCGCCCTGGTCGATAAGGGTCTGCTGATCGGTGGCGATGCCCTCCCTGTCCCGCTGGGCCTCTTCGCTTTTATCCTCGGCGAACTGTTCCTGCCGGGCAGCCTCTTCCCTCTGTAAAACCAGCTCTTCTTCCCGCCGGTCAAGCTCCCCTGCCCTTTGATCCGTCTCCGATTCGCGCCGTGCAATTTCCTCTTCACGTCTGGCGGCATCTTGCGGAGTAACGGTACCGGAAGCCCTGTCTTCTTCCAACTGCCGGCGGTCCTGGGCTGTTTGCTGCTGTTCCCTTTCAAGTCGGGCCCTATCGTCGGCAATAGCCTGTTCCTCCCTTCTTATATCGGCCCGTTGATCCGAAGCCCTCTTTTCCGCCTCATCAGCTTCACGTTCCTTTAAGTCAACCATATCGCGGCGTTGTTCAAGCCCCATATCGTCGGCCTTTCGTAATTCTTCAACTACTCTGTCATCTGATATGGCTGAAGTATCAATGGCACTGAGACCGCCGATCCCCAGAGGAATCAGCATGAGCGTTCTGCCGGGCCATTCATCGAACCTTATGGATATGCCGGCGGACTGTTGGGGGTTCAGGTAACCGATGACAGCCTGTTTGTAACGACCGGTAAAATAATCCCAGTTCCCCCGGTAAACGGCGTTGTAAACGGTGATATACCCAGCCAGCAATAAGGCGTCGCTTGCCGAATAGTTGTAGGCTTCCTGCAAATAACCCTGAATAATTGTACGGAGGTTGCGGATATGATCAACGCCGGTATCCGGTCCCAGTCCGAAAATATCCGCGTCCAGCTTATTTCCGTCAGGTGCGGAAACAACATGAATAACAAAATAACGGTTTCTGGCCCCGACCTGTGTCTGTCCGCCTCTGGCCGCCTGTCCCAGACCCGCACCGATCTGCCGTATCTGTTCCCTCGATTCGATCCTCGCGTGGGGGCCTTCGTAATTGAGAAACCGTACCTGCGCCTGATTCCTCTCCAACTCCCCCTGATCTACCTGAGTATGACCGGTAAACACCACACCTGTAAAAATGATACAGAAAAACAATACTCCGCAAACTTTATTGGTAATCATGGCACAACTCCTCTTTATTATTTACTTTTTTATATTATGCAATTATAGTACCTTTTCGCACTTTGTGTAATGCCTTATTGTATATTTATCATGGATACAATTTTAATACTAGATTTCGGTGGTCAGACAACACAGTTAATCGGACGTAGAATACGCGACCTTGGCGTGTATACGGAAATTATCCCCGGCGATTCGCCGCTCGGTGTACCCGGTTCCGATATAAAAGGAATTATTCTGTCAGGTTCGCCCGAGTCCGTACACGGGCAGGGGGCCGCCCCGGATAAAGCGGTTTACAATTGCGGCCTTCCCCTGTTGGGGATTTGTTACGGCCTGCAAAGGATGACTTTGGATCTCGGCGGCGCGGTTGAGCCGCTTGCAAAACAGGAATACGGGAGAATAGGGGTAAAAATGAAGGGTATTGATTCTCCAACTCCCTTTCTTAAAGGGTTCTGGCCTTCTTTTACCGCATGGGTGAGTCACACCGACACACTTTCCCGCCTTGCGCCGGGATTTATCCTGTGCGGATCCAGCGAATCCGGCTATCCTATGGTGGTAGCACACAAAACAAAACCTTGGTTCGGCCTGCAGTTCCATCCCGAAGTGACCCATTGTGAAGGAGGAAACGATATTCTCGGCGCGTTTGTCACGGGTGTGTGTGACTGTACTCCGGACTGGACCATGGAGCATTACACGGAAGAGGCGCGGTTATCTCTGCAAACCGCAGTCGGCACAAACCCTGTGCTTCTGCTGATCTCCGGCGGTGTCGATTCCACCGTTGCCGGCGCGCTGCTTTTAAAAACCCTGCCCGGCGATCAGGTTCATCTGATGTATATGGACACGGGCCTGATGCGAAAAGACGAAACCAAAACCGTTAAGGCGAGTCTGGAAAAACTCGGGGCGAAGAATCTGCATATTGTTCATTGCGAAGAAGAATTTCTTTCGGCGTTAAAAGGCTTAACCGACCCGGAAGAGAAACGCAGAGCTATAGGCGATCTGTTTATCACAATTCAGGAACGGGAGGTGGCCCGCCTGGGTCTGCCCGAAAGTTGTTTCCTCGCCCAGGGAACACTGTACACCGACCTTATCGAAAGTGGCAAAGGTATCGGAAAAAAAGCCCGTCTGATAAAAAGCCACCACAATGTGGGCAGCCCCCTGGTTGCGGCTAAACGTGAGGCGGGCAAACTCATTGAGCCTTTGGACAGGCTGTACAAAGACGAGGTACGAGCCCTGGGCAGCCTACTCGGTGTTGATGAAAACATTGTAAACCGTCACCCCTTCCCCGGTCCCGGCCTTGGCGTTCGTGTTTTGGGTGAAGTTACCAAAGAAAAATGCGACATCCTGCGCGAAGCGGATGCAATTTTCATTGAAGAACTCAAACAGCGGCGCGGTCCATCAGGACGCGAGCTTTACGATGAAATTTGGCAGGCGTTTGCCATACTGCTGCCGGTCCGTTCAGTTGGTGTTACCGGCGATGTCCGCAAATACGGCCGGGTGCTTGCCTTGCGTGCAATTACCAGCACCGACGGCATGACCGCCGATGTCTACCCTTTTGAAACCCGCGACCTTTTGGAAATCTCCTCCCGCATTACCAATTCGGTGCCGGAGATCGGCCGGGTGGTATACGACATTTCCGGCAAACCGCCCGCTACGATCGAGTGGGAATGACAGGGGCTGTCGTCATTATGCTTTATTTCAAATTTTATCTCGCAGAGACGCAGAGGACGCAAAGGACACGGAGGAAGAATGATGAATCGGAAGTGCGGAGGTAAAAGTCACCTAATTAATTATAAACCAGCGGCCCCTATGCCCGTTCATTGATAATAAATACCAGAATGTGGAAATGTATGCCCTTTTGCGAATAGGCGGGAAAACACCCCGATAAAGGTAACATTGGGTGTCGGAGGCAAGAGTGCCGTGCATGCACGGTGCTATTGGCCTCCGACAGGCCCCATGGTAAATCTATTTGGGTGTTTTCCCGTATGTCTGCTTCCGGCATACACTTCTACAGGCAATTATTATTGTCTATGTTTCTTTACTTTCGGCTTTGGCGGCGGCGGCTTCTTCTTTTTTTGCCTCGGCCCGGTCTTTCATATCGGCAATACCGATAAACACCGCTATTAGACCGACAAGCATCGCAATGACCGGCAGCCCCCCGCGTAAAAACACAAGTACGTCTTTCCACCAGCCGAGTCCGAAACCTGCTATATTCTGCGGCAGCGCGGCAAACACGGCGGCGGCAAGAATCAAAATACCTATTATCAGCGATTTCATTTAATCCTCCACAATATTTAATGATGACGGTACTGTCTGATAACCATAACCAGAAACGCCGCAACAAAAAAAACAGTGCGAAGTGAGGAAAACAGCACCGTCACAACGGAAACCGATCCGATAAACAGCACGTTACCGGCCGCTATCTCGGACATCTCCAAAACATGGTAAACAATCTCGATATACGCGACAGCGGTTCCGATAATCACAAGCTTCCATGCCGGGTCCTTTGTTTTTGACCAGAGCATTATGGCAAAAAAAGCGGCCAGAGTCCCCAAAATCAGGCGGATGTACATTAAAACAAGCTGTCCTGTATCCACAGGTACACAATAGCAGAAATTTATGCCTAAAACAAGAACTTGAGGCCCCCCGATTGAATTATGTGGAAAAAATATCCCGATTGTGGTATCTTATTAAGTAAGGAACAATTGTGAAAAAAACCAGACTTTTTCCTGCCGTAATAATTCTCGTTGTTTTTTTTGTGTCCTGCGAAGGGGCTTATAACGGCAATAAAATAAAGTTTAACCGTCTTTCAGAAGGTTCATTTTACGCTCAGAGGATGGATACCGGCAAACACTATATATTGGAGGCCGAAATTCTTGCCAATGGTACACAATGCGTGATATGGGCCGAAAAAGGCAGCGGAGTTACCCCGGCGAAAGCGGAAGAAATTGCCGAAACATACGACAGCTTTATCCGGCCGGAGATTGTGGAAGCGTTCGGCAAGAAGGATTTCTACACCGACTCCAGCGGCAAGGAGGTTGATATAAGTTATTCGGGCCAAAAATCCCATTTTAATGATATTTTGGATTACGCCAATGAGCTGGCAGGCAGGAAGAACAAAAAACTTACCATACTGCTGTTGGATATAAAAGACGGGTACACCGCAGGAAGCGATTCCTACGTTGCAGGTTACTTTTCTGCCATAAATTTTTATAACATACCAAACTCCAACCTCAAGGATATGATATATATAGATACCTACCCCGGCCTGGAAAGCGCGGATCGGGTCTATGCAACTCTTGCCCATGAGTTGCAGCACCTTATCAACTTTGTTACGAGTAATCTACTGGGCAGGGGTTTAACGGATACCTGGATTGATGAAGGTCTTTCCGCCCAGGCGGAGTATCTTTACTATAAGACCAACCCTGATGATAAAATCAAATGGTTTATCAATGATAAAGCCGGAACCATTGCAAAGGGAAACAACTTTTTTGTTTGGGACAATCATAAGGAAGACGCTCGTTCGATTCTTGACGAATACGCTACAGTGTACCTGTTCTTCCGGTGGCTTTACCTCCAGGCGAAGGCAAAAGAACTTCACAGTGAACTTTTTTATAACATATCCACTTCCCAGCAGTACAATTTCCAGGCTGTTACCGACATAGCAGGAGGTATTAACACTGACTGGGACACCTGGGAAAATTTGCTCGGAACATGGCTCGCCGCCAATTACTATCCGGACAATTCTTACGGCTATACCGGCGATTATGACCTGATGGGTACTATAAAAGTAAACACAATCACAACTCTTGGAAATTCAATAGAGTTGTACCCAGGTGAAGGGGTGTACAGTAATATTGCGGATTCTTTTAATCCGTCCTCAGAGGGGGGCAATATCCGATATGCGGAAATCTCCGGGAATTCTCCCGATATAAACACCTTATCGCCGTTTACCAGGGATACTTTGATTACATTTAACGCCAGCACTAACCAAAAAGGAGACCGGGAAACAGGCAGCCTGGCCGGTCTTAGCTCAATAGTTCCGCTGGCACAAGCAGGTCAAATGCTGTCGGTTGAATTCGAAACGGCTTCTGATTCTGCGGCACCGGCGGTTCCTGCGGCACCGGCGGTTCCTGCGGCACCGGCGGTTCCTGCGGAACCGAAAACGCCGTATGTGCTGGATGCAAGAGACGTTTTAGGCAGAAACAGGGATAATGGTTTGTTTCAATTCATGCCGGGGCCGGCAACGGTATTGGAATGAAAGGGGTTACATTACTAACGGCTTTTCTGTTATTCACGGTATTGAATGTGCAGGCTTCGGGTGGAAAAGAAAAAAAAGATAAACCGGTAAGGGTAACGGTAAGCGGAACGGTCCGCCTTGTCGGGAACAGCCCTATGACTTCACTGGTAATAAGCGGTGAAAACCGTGAATGGTACATCGAACGGGCGGAAGAAAAAAAACTTATGCACCTGCAGCAGCAAACCGTTACCGTCAGCGGCACGGAATACTATGTCGATATTGTTTTCGCCAACGGCAGTCCTGCGGGAAGACGTTTTTTTCTAAAAGATATTTCTGCTTTAGACACTAATTAAGAACAAAATCATTGTTTGTCAGCGCAAATATTTCCGAGAGGCCGCCGGTGATTCGCACGCTTTTATCGTTAAAAATAAAAATCGCCTCGGTGCCGGGGATTGAATCGATCAGGGCTTTGCCCTTCACAAACCCCAGGGCAAAGACCGCCGTTGAAAGGGCATCGGCATCTGTCGAACTTTCTGTCACAATCGTTACCGATAAGAGACCGTTGTCTACGGGGTATCCGTCTGTTGTTGAAAGGATATGGTGGTAGTGTTTTCCGTCCGATTCAAAAAACCGCTCGTACACCCCGCTGGTAACAATGCTTTTGTCATGAACCTGCAACACCCCGATATACGCACCCCTCTCACTTTCGTTTAACGGATTTTGAATGCCGATGCGCCAGGGCAGTTGTTCTTTGCCTTTTTTTCCGCGCCATCCCAGTACGCTAATATTTCCCCCAAAATCAAAAACGGCCCGTTGTACACCGGCTTCTTCCGCAATCCGTACCGCTTCTTCCGCCGCATAGCCCTTGGCAATGGCCCCCAGATCAACCGCCATGCCCTCCCTCAGCAGGAAAACCGTCCCCGCCCTGCGATCAATCAGAAGGTTCCGCCAATTAACCAGTTCAAGCGCACCGGTAATTTCATCTTCACCGGGGACACGCACATCGTCGGTACCGATACCCCAAAGCGTGACCAGCGGCCCCACCGTGGGATCAAAAGCGCCGCCGCTTAATTCGGCGTAATAAAGGGCCTTTTCCATTACTTCGATTATATCTTTTCGTACTTTTACCGGTTCAAGTCCCGCCTGCCGGTTAACTGCAATCACTCCGGATGTAAGAGCTTCAACGGCGGATTGTATCGTTACTGCGGATCTGCTGTCAGGGTCAACTATCCCCCCGCCCATCAACTCACGAAATTCGTCCGTATGGAAGTTCATAGTGCGGTCTATTTCCCGTACGCGGGAAAAAATACGGGAATAAAGTTGGTGATTCCCCCCTTCGTACAAATTAACAGCACAGACCGTCCCCATTGCAAATTCCATTTGCGAACCGGGAGTTTTTTTGCAGGCGAAAAATAACAGAAGAAAAGCGGCGAATAATATTACTGTATATTTAAATTTAATCATCAAAAAATTAGTAATTCGTCAATAACCGTCTGACATGGCGCGGTTAAGATCGCGTTGGTAGAGTTCCTGATATACATAACTGCGGGTTTTAAGTTTTTCCTTAACTTCCTGTGTAAACGGCATATACCGCCAGAAGGTCCCGCGGATTTCTTTTTCAAGTTTTTGTATACCTTCGGCCTCTTTTGTCATCCACAGGATGTAATCCTGGATAAAATATTCTTTTACGTCCCCTTTTAATTTTTGTGCGGCGAACCACTGGTAGTAATTTCCCGTAAGGCCCTCTTCCATCCAATAATAAGACGCCTTTTCCTTGGCAACCTGCCAGCGGAGATCCGCAACCGCGCTAAGAACGGCAATGTAGAGGTTTTTGGGGTACATGGGTATAAAAACACGTCCCCGGCTTGTGGCCCTGTTGTGCTTGTCAAACGGCTCCCAGCAAATTCCCGTATCACCGTAAGTGGGTATCAATACCACATAAGGGGCAATGCGGTTGAGTTTGTTCCGGTAATACCGGCAAAACGCCTCCGCATCGATACTTTCGATCCTGCCAAGCATACTGATAATGTTTTCCCGGAAACCGACATCGTTCGGGCCGCAGTGAAAATAATCGCGGGTCAGAACGGGAAAGTGGTTTCCCTGTCTGCCTACGGTCATCTTCGACGCCTGCCTGATAGTGTCGTATTCCGAATCAATCGCCTGGAGATCGATAGTTTCTACATCACCGCCTTCATCGACTTTGTTCTGCAAAGTTTGCACATCCGCTTCCGCCTGACGGTATTCTTTAATAAAAGTGTTCAACTCGCGATCCACTCTCAACAGGTTTCTAACAGTTTCCTGAAGATCGGAAAAAGTTCTTTTTTGGGAATCGTTGTAACTTGTACTGATATCTTCAAATTCTTCCATCGGAAAGTGTTCGGTGATAACGTTGATCTGTTCAATCAGCTTCTGCTCCGAAAAGCGCCGTTCCTGGTCTTTTCCTTTAAGCAGTGTTTTAAACCCGGTAAGTTTTCCGTTGGCCTTCTCCAGAAGCTGCTGCAACTTCATGTGTTTGCCGCTTTTTGCCAGCTTTATTTCATCGGAAGTTGACGCCCTTATAATACCGGTACCCACCCCCTTGAACCATTCGTCAACATAATAAACCGGCTGGTTAAGTTCGTTTTCGGTTATCAATTGGGAGAAAAAATCCCTTGTTTCGGCTTTAACAAAATTGGGGTGCAGCAAATTGAACCGCAAAAGAAATTTTTTCGGCTCGGATATGTTTCCCGGAGTTCTTTTCGCCACTCCCCGCAAGAACTCCCAATATGCGGTGATGATCTGCGCGCGGAAAACGCTGCGGTCTTTCGGGTCCGTAGCCCCCATGTATTTCTGCAATAAGCCGTGTACCCGATGGGCAATTTCCCCTTCGTTGGAAAGGGCCGTTTTGTAGTAAGTCTGCGGATCCGCGAAAAACTTGTGAGGGGGATCCTCAAAACGCCTGGTTACCTCGGGAAAACCCGCCTCACTCAGATCGACTTCATCACCGTCAGCTTCCTGCAAATCGGAGTCTTCGTCATAGTCATCGTCCGTTTCAAAAGAAGCTGTATCTTCATCTTCGTCAGCGTCACTTTCGGGAAGATCATCCCCGACAACAGAATCTTCGAAAGCGCCGTACTCTGCGGCAGCCCCCTCGGCAACGTCAGCTCCTGCGTCAAGGTCATCTTCATCAGCTACGCCGTTTTCAATGTCGACACCGCTTTCAGCGTTGATGTCACTTTCTATACCGACGTCATTTTCGGCAACGTCATCGCTTTTAGTATGAGAAACATCCTTTTTCATTTAGAATTATAATAAACAAATTAAAATGACCTGTCAATGCGGGAATATTGGGTTGATCAATTCGAAGAAAACCTAAAATATAGGGTATGACTGCACAGGAACTTATTACCGGGGCGCGGAAGATTGTTTTTAAGTTCGGCTCGAACACACTTGCCGGAAACGACGGCAGGATAAACACGGCATTTTTGGACGAATTCGCCGAACAAACGGCAACGCTTATCGACAGATCAAAACAAGTTGTCATTGTTTCATCCGGGGCGCAGGTGGCGGGGCTTTCCACCATGGATAAATGGGCGAGAAAAAGGGACTTACATTACAGGCAGGCCCTCTGCGCCGTGGGACAGGTACAGTTGATGCAGGCATGGGAGGCCGCTTTTAAGCCGCACAGTCATCATATAGCCCAAATTCTGCTGACACAGGAAGACTTCGGCGACCCCATCAGAACCCTCAACATGAGAAACACCCTTTTCACACTGGTCGACGAAGGTATAATCCCCATTATAAACGAAAACGACACGGTATCGGTGGAAGAGATAAAAATCGGCGATAACGACACCCTGGCGGCGCAGTCGGCGGTTCTGTGGAGCGCGGACCTTTTGGTGCTGTTCAGTGATATTGACGGGCTGTACGACAAAAATCCCAAGGAATTCCCCGACGCCAGGCTTGTTGAAGAAGTCCGCGACATTGAAGCGATTCGAAAAGAAGTGAGTATTGGGGCCCCAAACAGTTTTGGTACGGGCGGGATAGCCACCAAGCTCGATGCAGCCGGGCTTGCCCTATCCTACGGTATTTCGGTGATTCTGGCCCACGGCGGCAGGCCGCGCTGCCTGGAGAACCTTATTTCGGGCGGACAAAAAGGGACGGTATTCCCGGCGTAAATTAACCATCTCCGGCCAACTCCAGCCCGTTCAAGATAAACACCTCGGGCCGGTATTCAAAGTGCATGGTATCGAAAAATGCCCATTTACCTCCCCAGACAAAGCCGTATGATTCAAAGGCCCTTATAACCGCGTCGGGCGGATGGTATCGATCCTTATAAGGTATATTCCACCATTCCTTTTTTTTATCGGCTGCCCATTGCCAGTATGTTTCCTTGCCTCCAAATGATTTGGGAAGAATGTCAACGGCCACGCCGTAGGAGTGGTACGATCTGGATCGGGTACCGGAAACATTCCTCCAACCCCAACCTTCGGTAACATTAATATTATTTACCCACGACCGTACCTGGGAATCGGTTTTGGCGGCGGCAAGGATGCGTTCTTCAACCAGAGAAAGTTCTTCCAAAATCGCGTAATGTACCATTACCGGGTGTCCCAAAAACCGGATAGACTTTACCCTCTCGTATGCCTCATTACGATTGCGAGCCCTCCACAGTGCGTCGAAAAAAAACAGCGAGCGTTGGCGTAAATTCCATAACCTGTTACCGGAGCTCATCTCGCGGAAACGGGCGGCCTGTTCGGGAGAAGGTTCCATCCATGGGGGCAATTCGCTTTGATAACTGTAAAATACAACGGGGGAGTATTCATCAGCTCTATCCAGCACTTCTTCGGGCAGAAGTTTTCCCCCGGCATAGTAATACCATACACCCCTCATCAGTACGGCCCAGTCGTTGTTGCGAAATTCGGCTTTTTCAACACGCCGGGGATAAGCCTCAACCAGGGCCTTCATCACCCGCTCCCCCCTGCCCGGCTCAGCTTGCTGCAAAGGCGGGACCGCTTCCCCGGCATAATTTACCGCTTCGTTTTCATCAATATTCTGAAAAGACCAGGGTTCGACACGCGGCGCGGCAAAAATGTTTCCGGCGGTTAAAACAAGCCCGGCAGCTGCAATAAGACAGGCGGCGGTTAATCGGGGCATTTTATCTCCATAGTTAATATTAAATCAAAATCAGAACTTACACACAAGTACAAAGCCGTTGTAAAGCGGTATTAAATTAACAGTATCCTGAGACAAACCCGGGTTCTGTCGAACCCCGGCGGAAGTTGCCCGGTCTTTCCGCAAATGCAACAGGGGAATAAGGTAGCCGTAAACCGAGCCCAAGGCCGCCCCTGCCAAAACATCGCTTATAAAATGACTACCGGAAAAAACACGGCTTATCCCTACTCCCGCAGCCAAAGAATAAGAAGCGGCACTAAGCGGTATTTTCCAGGGGGAATCGGGGTATTCGGTAAAAAACGTTGAAGTAAGAAAGCCGGCTGACATAAACGCAAAAGCCGTATGCCGTGACGGGAAGCTCTTGTAATAATCCGAACCCTTTCCCGAAGGCACATCCCCAAAATAACAATACGGTCTGTATCTTAGCATTGAATTCTTCAAAATTTCACAGGTTCCGAATACAAGGAGGGCGGATTCCGCGTACATAACGCCGTATGTTGCCCAGGCATTGCCGTTGTAAAGGTTTCCCGCAAGGGACGCAACGGGCATCGCCATCAATCCGTAAAGGATAAAATCACCGGCCAAATCCAGCGGCTTGTTGTATTTGTACATCAAGCCGCAATCAAAGGAATTTACACCGCCTTTTGAGAGGGGGAAATTATCTTTGGAAGCGTTGTCGGCAGAACGGCTTACAAAAAAAGACGATACAGACAACCCCAAAGAAGCGGAGCCGATAATCAGGTCTTTTGCCGGATCAAGGGTATAGACACTTTCCGCAAAGCAGTTAAACGAAGAGGCTATTAGACAAAGTAAAACAAAACATCTTTTCATATTAAACCTTCCCTGGAAATAGTTGAAACATAAAACTTAGACATTCTTTTCAGCCGTCCCGGAGTACCGGGCAAAAAGTTCCGCCCTGCTCTGAATACCCAGCTTGCGGTACAGGTTTTTTTGATGAAAATGAACCGTATCGTAGCTGATTTTCAGGGTATAGGCGATTTCTTTGGGGGCGCTACCGCCCAGCAGCATGGTAAAAACTTCCTCTTCCCGGGCCGTCAGGTTCAGGCTGTCCTTGGCATTAAGCGCCTCGGCTTCAGCGAAAGGCCGTGAGTATTCTTCCATGTCACGCAGGTACAGACCGTCGGTCCAGTCGGCTTCAAACAGTTTTTTCTGGATAAGAGGCATGAACAACAAGCACAAACAGACCAGGACCAGTACGATACCGAAAGCCAGTACCTTGTCCGGCCCGTCATGATTTAAGAAATAAAAGGAAAAAAAGCCGGAAATTATAAAATATTCGGCGAAATACACCAGGCAGTAGAGCCTGAACATCCGCAGGGACCTGGAGCGCTTAACGGCCCCGGCGCACAGGTAACAGAAAATAATGTAACCCAGACTGTCCCCCAGACCGTAGGCAAAAGAACCTGAAATGATGCTTACCGGCTTATCGTACAGTAGGGCGGCAAGGCCGAACAGGGTTAGAACAAGAAACATGAGCCAGATATACAGGGCGTTACGGCCTTTTAACAGTTGGATGATAATGACCAGGGCGATAGAAATAAGGGTCCCCAGGCCGAAAGCCAAACCGGAAATACTGTGTTCAGTCCAGTCGATGTAATTGCTCATGCTCATGATCATGTAATGAACAACACCCAAACCGATGACAAAGGGAACGCCCGATCCGCTGCCGTCACTGTCGGTGTTAATTTCCAGGTATTGTTCAGACCGTTGTTTTGTACGGCAGGAAAAAACAGCCGCCAGAAAAACAGCCATTACAACAAGCCCGGCCGGGGTTTCACCCGCCGCATGAACAGCGGGGAATATACTTCTGCCGGCATAGTAAACACCGTAGTACAACTGGATAAGGGCCAGCCCGGCGAGGCGTTCAACATTGTTTAATACAAAACAGAACAGGTAAAATGCGCAGGCGGCGCTTAACCCGTTAAAATATTTGAAAACCATGTAAAGGGCATATTGAGCGAAACCTATCGGCAGAAAGATCAGAAAGGGCAGGAGGATTGCGGAAGCAAGAGCCGCCAGGCGGAGAATCGGGATAATAAACCGTTTGGGTGTAAAGGCTAAAGTGAGATGGCCAAGTCCCAGGAGAAAAAACAGCAGTTGGGAAGAGCCGAAACCTACAAATGCGAAACCGTGGTCATAATACCGCAAATTCCCCATGATAACGGCGAAGGGAAAAACCAGCACTGCAGGCCACAGTCCGCCCCTGATGTTGCGAAAGGAAAGTTCGTCCCTTGTTTGAAAAAGTTTTGTGACAGCCGCATTGAGCCACGTCCGCATATTGTTATAATCCTCTTATGGCTTTTGCTTCAATTGAAGATTGTCCTCTTTTTATTTCGAGTTTGCCGTGAATTTCAACTCTGTCAGACACACCGACCGACAATCCTCTCCAGATTTTTCTCTCTATTTCAACGGTAATTTCCCCGAAGGGGTCACGGAATGTATAGTATTCCTTCCCCACTGAGTTGACTATGTTTCCCGTTACTATTACCCATGAA
>Ga0082212_10004656_pt1 | contig 18928 bp, 15 predicted proteins | sample TergutNt197P3_FD_71548 | JGI IMG/M metagenome (GOLD analysis project Ga0082212, IMG submission 71548) | Neocapritermes taracua P3 segment gut microbial communities from Petit-Saut dam, French Guiana - Nt197 P3 | ecosystem: Host-associated > Arthropoda: Insects > Digestive system > Gut ...
TATCGTTTTCCCACGTGCCGTACCGACTGCTAATATTGTTGCCCGCACTGTCTTTTTCTGTTTCTGTCCCGAATCCGTGTTTTTTGCCGTTTTTAAATTCGCCGTTATATTCTATGCTCTTAAAATTTTCGCCGCTGTTCAGCGTGATTATCATCTTGCCTTGTCCTTGCATTAAATCGTTTATAAATTCGCCGTCGCTTACGATAGTCGCGCCGTCTTTGCGTATATACGTTTGCAACCCTTTTCCAGATTTTTTGCCGCGCCTCCATTCGCCTTCATAAGTTAAAAATGAGCCGTCGTTGTGTTCATTTATTTGCGTTCCCTGTCCGTGCCTTTTACCGTCTTTGACTTCACCTATATATTTTTTGCCATCAGGGTAAGCAAGCACTCCCTCTCCGTTCGGTTTACCGTTCTTATATTCACCTTCATATTGTGGTGGTGTCGCGCAACCGGCGAGCAATCCGCATATTAGCGCAAAAAGTATTAGTTTTTTCATAATCGTCCTCCAATAATCTGATTATACCGTAATGCAATCCTCTTTGTCAAGCGATTCTCTGCAGAAATAACAGAGGAAACAGACTCTGATGCTCACCATTAAGACTTTGACCTGTATTCTGTAGTTTTGATCTGTTTTTTATGGAATGCGGCCTGTTTCTAACCTAAATCGCCCGAAGCGAAGACCATCAAAATTCTATAATCCCAAAATTTCTTTAGTTCTTCGGACAATAAACGCGGCCTCGCCGTTTAAAATCCTCTCAGCCTCGTCAAGCGAAGAAAGGGTACCTGCGTCTATCCAAAATCCGTTGTGCTCATAAAAGCCGAGCCTCTCTCTTGAGGCGAGGGATGTATAACCCGTATAAACAATACTTGAAAAGCCGTCTTCCAGAAAGTCAAATATTTCGGGAAGCAGAAAGGCCGCGCCCATGTAGTCAAACGACGAAGGAATACCGCTTTCGAGCGCGTTTTTGAAATCGACAGCCATCCCGTTTTTGACCGAAACTGTGGGAGTCTCCGACCGGTAAAGCGCGACGCGGGACGCCCCTTTCAGGGAGTTTAAATCCAAATCGGTTATTATATCGCTATTAATCAGGAAAAACCCTTCATCGCCAAAACTCTCCCGACAACGTTTGAGGCCGCCCCCTGTACCCAGTATCTCATTTTCAAACGAGAAAGAAATCCTGAAACCAAAATTATTATTCTCTTCAAAAAACGATACAATCCGTGAACTCAAATAATGGAGATTGCAGACAATCTCATCAACGCCGGCTGCCCTGAGCATGGCAAGCGAATAGCATATAAGCGGAATACCGGCAGCCTTGACGAGCGGTTTGGGTTGTTCCGATGAGATGCCGGCAAGGCGGCTTCCGTAGCCCGCAGCGAGAAGAAATGCCTTCAAATCAATCTCTTTATGATATTCCACGAGCGGGATGTCTCTTCCCGACGAAGGGCATACGAGTCTATATTGCGGATAGATATGTCTATATACGGAATAAAACTACTGTTGTTTTTGACCGAGGCCATATAGCCGTAAGTACCCAAAGCCTTGATATTTCTCTGATACGCGGCAATATGGTAAAGGCGTTCAAAATCTCCGGTGTCAATGCCCCTTTGGGAGGCCGTATTCCGGTAATCCTCTTTAAGCCGTTCTTTCACATCCGGCAAAAGAGAGCTGTACGGGTCTTCAAGAAGAGAAACAATATCATACTGTGGAAGCCCCATCATGGCATCCTGAAAGTCAATCAGACGCGCAACATTATCTTTGATTATGATGTTGCGGGAATGATAGTCCCTGTGAGCTATTACAAAAAGTTTCGGTTCATACATGGCGCGGGCTATCTCCTCAAATCCCTCTTTGAGGTCGGGCGGTATATCCGATATTTTAAAGTACCCTTTGAGACAATGTTCAATGAAAAACTCAAACTCGCTCATGAGTTTTTGAACGTCAAAACTCCGTTCAAGCGTAACGCCCCTTATGGATTGTATATCCAAAACAAGTTTGATGACCTTTTTGTATTCCGCGACCGTTTCATCGCTCAGGCAATCCTTCACGAGGGTCTCAAGATTAATGTCGCCGAGGTCCTCAAGAAGAAGAAGACCGATCTCCGGGTCAGAGACAAATACATCGGGAACCTCTATTCCGTTATCTTTAAAAAGCCTGTGTATTTCAATAAACGACTGAACCGAATTAGCGGGATCAACGCAGATAATCAGACTGCCCTCCCCCGAGCGCGGGAGGAGCCTGAAGTATTGGCGAACGGAGGCATCGCCCGCCAATTTGTGAACAACGGGGTCTTTCCCTATTTTTTCCTCAATCACTTCTATAAATGATTGAGGAAGATGAAAAGGAAAAGAAAGCATCCGAATCGAAACTTATTCAACCGACCTTCTGAGAAAGGCCGGTATATTGAGGTCGTCTGGCTGAACAATCTTTCTTTTAGGGGTATTGTTTAAAGAAAAACTGCTGAACGTGTTAGACTGCTGTATCGCGGGCTTTTTCCTAAACTGATCTTGTCCGCCCTCAACAACCGTAAGGGTTCTGCCGACCGGATCAACAGGCGTCTGAACGGCAGTCTGCTGTTGTACCGTCTGAACAGGGCGGTTCTTTACCCGCGTCTTATCAAATCCGGTAGCGATGACCGTAACCCTCACCCTATCGTCAAGCGCGGGGTCAACCATAGCGCCGAAAATTATGTTGGCGTCCTGATCGACCTGGGCCTGCACCGTCTCGGTTATTTCATTTACCTCATGCAGGGAAAGGTCATTGCCGCCTGCCACATTTATAAGGACGGCCTTCGCGCCCGTAATGCTTGTTTCCTCAATAAGCGGGCTGCTTACCGCCTGAGATACCGCGTCTAAGGCCTTGTTCTCGCCGCTGCCTATACCCACGCCCATAAGCGCGTCGCCGGTCTCTTGCATAACTGTCCTTACGTCGGCAAAGTCAACATTCACAAGGCCGGTTACCATAATGAGATCGGCTATGCCTTGAACGCCTTGGCGCAATATATCATCCGCGAGCAAAAAAGCCTCTTCTATAGGAGTCTTTTTATCTATTATTTTTAAAAGAAGGTCATTATTGATGGTTATAAGCGTATCAACCCTCGATTTAAGATTGACTATTCCCTCTTCTGCGCGCACCGATCTTCTTTTGCCTTCGACCTTAAAAGGCTTGGTAACAACGCCGACCACAAGAGCGCCCGCCGCTTTTGCGATCTCGGCCACTATCGGCGCCGCGCCCGTCCCGGTGCCGCCGCCCATTCCCGCGGTAATGAAAACAAGATCAGCGCCTTTTAAAATTTTTTCGATTTGATCCTTAGTCTCATCGGCCGCTCTCTTGCCGACATCAGGGTCAGCCCCGGCTCCCAGCCCCTTTGTGATTTTTTCGCCCAATTGTATCTTCTGCGGAGCGAGGCTCGATCTTAATTGCTGGGCATCGGTGTTGGCGACTATGAAATCAACACCGTCCATCCTTGCGGCTATCATCCTGTTTACAGCGTTTGTTCCGGCTCCGCCTACCCCTACAACCTTTATTGTTGTGTTCAGCGGATGTTCTTCCTCAAGCATTATCATACAACCCCTCCCAATACTGGTGTTAAAGTAAATTAATTATGTCTCATTGGCAAGCAAAAAAATACTTCCCTCATTAATTTTGCGCAAAAAAATTCATAATTTTTCATTTTCACATGTAATCGTCGAAAAGATTTTTAATCTTTGAAAAAACAGACGGCTTATTTTTCCTGTGTAAATTTTTAGCCCTGAATTGATTCATTCTATTGCCGTATTTAAGAAGCCCCACGCTGTGAGCAAACTGGGGCGTTGCGACTATATCTTTTAAGCCTGTTACATCCTTGGGCTGCCCTATTCTTGCGGGTATATTGAAAACTTTTTCGGCAGCTTCAAGGCTTCCCGGCATCATACACACACCGCCGGCAAGGACAACTCCTGCGGCAAGGTATTCTTTTTTGCCGCTTTTTATAAGCTCCTGGTCTATCATCTCCATTATTTCCGTCATTCTGGCGTCAATAATCTGCGCGAGTTCCTGTTTGTACAATTTTCTCGGCGCGCGCCCCCCCACTGACGGAACGTCAACCATATCGGATGGGTCAACCAATTCAACAACGGCGCAGCCGTGTGTACGCTTTATTATCTCAGCCGATTCAAGCGAGGTCATAAGACCTATGGAAATATCTCTGGTTACATGAAGCCCGCCGACAGGAAGCACACTTGAGTAAGCAACTCCTCCATCGGAGTATATTACTATATCGGTGGTACCGCCGCCTATATCCACAAGGGCCACGCCCAATTCTTTTTCATCAAGACTTATTACAGCCTCGCTTGAGGCGAGGGGACTAAAGACCACCCCCTGATAGCGAAATCCGCTTTTTTCTACGGCCTTTATCATGTTTTGGACACTCGCGCTCGCCCCTGTGATAATATGCACATCAGCTTCAAGGCGCACCCCGCTCATACCTATTGGATCCTTGATGCCGATCTGGTCATCCACGGAAAATTCCTTAGATAAAACATGAAGTATCTCTCGATCCATAGGAATGACGACTGCCTGCGCAGCCTCAACCACGCGTTTCACCTCCGCTGCGGTTATGGTCCTGTTTCTGTTAGTTACAGCTATAACCCCCTTGGACCCCTGCCCCTTTATGTGCTGGCCGCTCAAGCCTACATACATAGAAGTTACCTGATAACCCGACCTAAATTCGGCCTCCTCTACGGCCTTGCGTATGGAAGCTACGGTATCGTCAATATTCAGTATTATACCGTTTGTGAGGCCAGTAGACGGCGCGCTTCCAACCCCTACAATTTCCATCATGTTACTCTCGTCAGATCGTCCTATTATCGCGCACGTTTTTGTCGTTCCTATATCAAGAGCGACAACTATCTCCTTCGCAATATTATTTCCTTTCATCGTATCACCGCCGAATCACTATCAATATCAAGAACCTCAGGGTAACGCCTGGAGGCATCCATATAACCTACAATGTAATTTAATCTTCTCAAATTTTGAAACTCCGCCTTCATGCGGCAGAGAACCGGACGCCCTTTTAAACGTATCTCCAAAAAATCCGGCTTTAAAAGAGAGACCTCCTCAATCTCATTGTAAAGAGATTGGTAAGCCGTCTCTGTTTCCTTTATGAGGCCGTAAACCTTTTGAAAATACGCCGACATCGTGTTTCCGGTAACTTCACGGTTTGTCACAATAAACAACGGCGATTGAGCGCAGTTTTTTGACAAGCCAAGCACGGTAAAGTTTTCTCCCAAAATAAGCGGAACTGTTTTCAGCGGCGTCACAACCGCTACCGCGGCTATCACGGGCTTTTCTTTTACGCTTACCAAAACGCTTTTCCCATCAAACTCGATCAGAAACGACTCAATCATATTGTTCTTGGCAAGGCTTTCTTTTAATATATCGACATCACAGATAATTTCTTCACCGCTTACGCGAATACCGGCATTTTTTAATATATCATGTCTGGATATATTTTTGAGTCCCGATAGTTTCATTGCCTTGAAGACATTCTCTCCGGCAAAACCGTAGGCCGGCAAAATAATTAACAAAACAAGCGCGGCCGCCGTAATTTTGGCAATCGAAATCATAGCCTCTTTCTCAATTCATCAAGTATAAGCGGAGCTGCCTTGTATATATCGCCCGCGCCGAGTGTTACAATAATATCGCCCTGCCTTGCGGCAGAGGCGACAATCTCGGGAATATGCTCAAACCTATCAATAAGTTCAGCGTTATTCCCGCCGTTTTTCGCTATTGAATCTAATATAGTCTGCGACGAAACGCCCTCTATGGGCTGCTCGCCCGCGGGGTAAATCTGAGTCAAAAAAAGTTTGTCGGCATAACCGAAAGCCTTCCCGAATTCATTGACAAGAAGCTCGGTCCTCGTATATCTGTGAGGCTGAAAAACAACCAAAAGGCGGCGCCCGAAATGTTTTAACGCAGCGAGCGTCGCGCGTATCTCAGTCGGATGATGACCGTAGTCATCCACAACGAGCGCCCCGCCGGCCTCGCCGACGTGTTCAAAACGGCGGCCCACGCCTTTAAACTCGGCGAGGCCTTCCCTTATTTTATCGGCCGAGAGCCCGAGTTCCAAAGCGACGGCAATTACCGAAAGCGAATTAAGGACATTGTGATTCCCCGGCGAAATTATGTTGAATTCGCCGAGATCGCTTCCTTTGTAAAGGCATCTGTATTTCATACGCCGCTCTTCAAAACGCACATCGGCAGCCCTGAATACCGCGTCGTCATTAAAACCGTAGGTAACAAACGAACGCTTTACGCCGGGAAGCAGTTCCCTTATCGTAACGTCCTCGGCGCATAACACCGAATATCCGTAAAAAGGTATTTTATTGATGTAGTCGAGAAAGGCTTCTTTCAGATTATTGAAATATTTATAATGGTCCAGATGGTCGGCGTCTATATTCGTAACTATCGCTATGGTCGGGTACAGCTTGAGGAAACTTCCGTCGGATTCGTCGGCCTCAAAGACTATGTAGCTGCCCGCTCCGGTTCTCGCGTTGCTCCCGAAATTCAGCACCTTGCCGCCTATAACAGCCGTAGGATTAAGCCCCCCATGATACAGCACATAGGCCAGCATCGAAGACGTGGTTGTCTTCCCGTGAGTTCCGGCTACGCCTATTCCGTGTTTAAGGCGCACAAGCTCGGCAAGCATCTCGGAGCGGTGTATAATTGGGATCGAACGTTTTCCGGCTTCTATTATTTCCGGATTATTCGTATTGATCGCGCTCGAGGTTACGACAACATTATAATCCTGTATATTTGACGGGTAATGCCCCAAGAATATTTTGGCGCCAATCGAGGCGAGACGGCGCGTCTGTTCCGAATCGTGAAGATCGGAACCGGAGACATCATAACCCATGTTTATAAGTATCTCGGCTATGCCGCTCATGCCTATGCCGCCTATTCCTACAAAGTGCATCTTTTTTGTGTTTCTGAACAAAACCAACTCCTCAAATAAAAGATAAAATATCGTCAACAATGACCGACGCCGCGTCTTTCCTGGCTATGGCGATATTGCGTTCGGACATTTTCTTGAGCTTGCGCTTATTGTTAAGCAATTCCAAAAATACAGGCGCGACCTTGTCGGCCAAAGCGTCATTGTCGGATATTTTTATCGAAGCGCCTTCGGCGCAAAAAACGTCGGCGTTTTTATCCTGATGTCCCATCGCCGCAAACGGATACGGAATAAGTATGGACGGCAGCCCCAGCGCGGCAAGCTCCATCATTACGCCGGAACCCGAACGGCTTATCGCAAGGTCGCTTGCCCTGTAGGCGAGCCCTACTTTATCTATATAACCAGCAAGATAAATTGAACCCTCGTCTAAGCCATGAGCCTTTTCCCTGAACTCGTCATACGAGGCCGCGCCCGTACTCCAAATTATACCGACATTGCTCATTTCGGCGGAATATTTTTTACGTAAATCCAGCATAAGATTGTTGAGTTTCAAAGCCCCCTGACTTCCCCCTATGAGAAGCACAACTTTGCTGCAATGCCCGAGATGAAAGGCTTTTTTGGCCTCATCCTTTGAAACATACCCAAGGACATGTTTTCTTATCGGGTTTCCGGTATTTATAAAAGCTTCTTTGTTTTTCAGGTATTCTCTTGAAACCTCAAAAGTCCCGTATATTCTTTTAGCTTTTTTTTCAAACATTGAGGTGACCTTTCCGGGAACCGAATTTTGCTCGCACAAAAAAATAGGAATCTTCAACATATTCGCCGCAAAAAGCGCCGGGGCGGAAACGTAGCCGCCCATGCCAAGCACGGCATCAATATTTTTCCCGCGTATAATTTTCACGGCTTTCAAAACCGCCGCAAAAAACATAATTATAAAAAACGGCAGCTTAAAGATATTCCTGCTAAAAGACGGCGCTCCGTAATATATAAGGTCGCGGGGGGATACGCTTTCCAATATGGAAAAACGGCTGTCCGCTTTCCCTGCGCAAAATAAGGGGCGCAGTTCCCGCGCTTTCATATCTTCGTAAATAGCTACGCCCGGACTCAAATGTCCTCCGGTGCCGCCCCCGCATATAAGAATCTTTTTTTGTTTCAAATCAACACCTCTTGCGCGGTTGTGTTTTTGGCCGCGTTCTTTGCGGTTTTCTCGGTTCGATAACGCGAAATATTCAGAAGTATCCCTACCGCGAGCATGCTTGACAAGAAAGATGAGCCGCCGTAACTCAGAAAAGGAAGCGGAATACCTGTCGTAGGCAGAGAACCCGTAACAACCCCTATGTTTATAAAGGCCTGCACAACAATCAGCGCGCCAAGCCCCACCGCCAAAAGGCAGCCGAAATCATCGGGCGCGGCAAGCGCGATTGAGGCAACGCGCACAAAGAAAAAACAAAACAGAAGAACAATCAGCGCCGTGCCAACCAATCCCATCTCCTCGGCTATTACCGCAAATATAAAATCGGTATGCGGTTCAGGCAGCCTCCTGATTTTTTGCTCGCCGAATCCCATCCCAAGCCCCAGAAGGCCGCCTTTCTTGAAAGCGATGAACGATTGTATAATATGGTAGCCGTTGCCGAAACGGTCCTTCCACGGATCGAGGTAAGCCAAAATACGTTCACGCCTGTAGTCAACCTGATATATAAGCAGGTAAAACATGGGAATACTTAAAATGAACAGCGTAATCATATAAATAAGCGGAAAACCAGACACAAAAAATATAACCGCAGCCACCATGAGAAGTTCCATGGCGGTACTGAAATCGGGCTGCAACATTATGAGAACAAACATCGCGGCCACCATGAGAAGCGGAAAAAACATCCGCGCGACGGTATTGCCGGCTTTGTTATCGTCTTTGTCTCTCGAAAATATTTTTACAAGGTAGATGATAACGAAAACTTTGACAAATTCGGACGGTTGAAGCGAAAAGAAACCTAAGTTGATCCAACGGGCGGCGCCTTTAACATGATGCCCGACCTTGGGAAACAAAACAAGCAATAAAAGCGCGAAGGACGCTATAAGCATGGCTCTCGTATAGCGTTTGTATATTCTATAATCAACAGCCTGAACCGTCAATAGAATGACGAGACCGGCAAAAAACCATACAAGCTGGCGTTTAAAAAAATAAAACGCGTCTCCAAAGGCCGACATGGCATAAACCGCGCTCGCGCTGTAACACATCGCGAGACCGAACCCCGAAAGGGCAAAAACTATCGCAAGCAGAAGCAAGTCAGGATTTTTTTTAGTCTCAATGTAGGCGTTCAGTTCCATTTCAACTCACCGCTTTTAAGTTTCTCAAAGGCTTCCCGAAACGCGTCTCCCCTTTCCTCAAAGTTTTTAAACATATCAAAAGAAGCGCAGGCAGGAGAAAGCAAAACGGCGTCTCCGTCAAGGCTCTCCCTCATTGCCTTTATAACAGCGTCATCCATGCCGTCGGCCAAAACACAGTTGTGTTCTTTAAATATTTCCGCGAACTCCCTTTGAGACTCGCCTATAAGTATTATCGCGCGCGCGGCTCCCCGCAGACACGGAGAAAGCCTCGAATAGTCGTCGCCCTTGGTCTGTCCTCCGAGTATCAATATGCCGGGAACAATGAGACTCCGCAAGGCCATCGTAACCGCGCCTACGGTCGTGGCCTTGGAATCGTTGAGAAAAGTTCTGCCCTGAAAAACGCCCAAAGGCTCCATGCGGTGAGGCATCCCCTTAAAACTCGAGCAGGCCAAGACAGCCTTGTCGCAGTCAAACTCGCCGCCTCTCTTATCAATTACGCTCTTCACAAGCAGGATCGCGGCCATTGAGTTTTGTATATTATGAAGGCCTACGAGAAACATATTTTTTGTTTTCATGAACGGTCGTCTTTCGCCGCTATTTTTGAAAAATATTATATCGTCCTTGTAAAATATGTCGCCGTCTCTTGTGTCTATCGAAAACGACAAAGTTTTTGCTTTGCTTTTTTTTACAGCCTCGCTCAGGGAAGTATCGTCAAAATTATAGATTAAAAAATCGTCTTCGGTTTGGTTCATGGTTATACGCATCTTGGCCGCAAAATATTCGTCCATGCTGTCATAGCGGTCAAGGTGGTCGGGCGTAATGTTGAGTATCGCCGCGGCGTCAGGCCGGAATGAATTGATGGTTTCAAGCTGATAAGACGACATTTCTACAACCGTGACGGTATCGTCGTTCGATTCATCGACAAGCGAAATAAGGGGTATGCCTATATTCCCGGCCGCAAATGAATGAAAGCCGAGCGTCTCCAATATATATTGGGTAAGCGACGTAGTAGTAGTTTTTCCGTCGGTGCCGGTTATGGCTATGATGCTGCCTTTCAAAAAGTAAGAAGCGAGTTCTATTTCTGCCAAAACCGGAATCTTTCTTTCAATGGCCGAAGCTATAAGCGGTATTTTCTTAGGCACGCCCGGACTCAGGACAACGCAGTCGAAACCCTCATCGAGTATTCGCGGATTCTGTTCTCCGGCCAGGACCTTCACTCTCTTGTCAAGGCCTGCAATTACATCGGCGAGTTCGCCCGCGCTTTTATTATCGCTTACCGAGACATCAGCTCCCCTGCGCGCCAAAAAATTAGATGCGGCGAGCCCCGTCCTGAATCCCAATCCTACCACAAGAACTTTTTTAAAACTACCCGCAACCATCCGACCGCCGATCAAAGTATTTTGAGCGAACTCAAACCCAATATTGCCAGTATAATACCGACAATCCAAAAACGAACAACAACTTTTTGTTCCGACCAGCCCGAAAGTTCAAAATGGTGATGAATCGGAGCCATTTTGAACACCCGTTTTTTTCTTATCTTATAAGAGGCAACCTGAATAATCACCGAGAGAGCCTCTATGACAAATATGCCTCCCACTATGACTAAAAAAAATTCTTTCTTTGTCATAACGCCGACTATGCCTATAACCCCGCCGATCGAAAGCGAACCGGTATCGCCCATAAACACCGAAGCGGGGTTGCTGTTAAACCACATGAAGCCGAGTATCGCGCCGCCTATGGCGCTCAGAAAAACCGTAAGCTCGGCCCCGTGAACAATGTACGGGATTCCAAGGTATTCGGTAATCTTAATATGACCGGACAAATACGACATTACCCCAAGCACAAGTATTACAATGGCGCTCGTCCCCGCGGCCAGCCCGTCAAGACCGTCGGTTAAATTAACCGCGTTAGAATAACCCACAATGACTATCATGGCAAAGGGAACCCAAAGCCAGCCCATATCTATTATTGGCTCGTTGATGAAAGGAATGTAGAGCGTACCCGCCTCGTCCGCGTTTGAGGGAAAATTATATATGACAAGCGATACCGCAAGCGCGATCAAAAACTGTATGAGCAGCTTGCCTTTGGGGTGAATTCCGTCTTTGCGTTTTTTTACCGCCTTTATATAATCATCCGCGAAACCAAGCGCGCCCAAAGCGATAGTGGCGGCAAGCAGGGTAACGAAATACAGGTTGCCGAAATTTCCCCACAGCGCGACGGATATAACGGCCGCGCCCAGAATAAGTATCCCGCCCATTGTAGGCGTCCCCGCCTTTGTCTTGTGAGTCTCCGGACCCAACGCCCTGATTTCTTCCCTGAACTTGAGCTTTTTGAGCCATCTTATGACAAGAGCGCCGAAAACCAATACGATGACAAGCGCGGTAAGGCTCGCATAGGCCGACCTGAACGTAATATACTGAAACAATCTCAAAAACGAAAGATGTTCTTTCAGCGGCAATATAAAGTGATAAAACATGCGCTCCTCATTTAGATAGAGATTCTACTATTTCTTCCATTTTAGTGGAGCGGGAACCCTTCACTAAAACAACGTCATTATCGCCGAGAGTCCGTTTAAGGTAAACCGACATTTCGTCCTTTAAGGCAAATTCATGAAGCTCGCAGCCCTTGCCCGAGGCTCCGGCTATATACTCGCCGGCCATTTCTCCGTATACACAGAGAACGTCAAAGTTGGCGGCAGCCATCGCTCCTATCTCTCTGTGATATTCGGGGGCGGCCGCGCCGAGTTCCCTCATATCGGAGAGCGCCGCTATTTTTCTGCGCGCGCCGAATATTTCTTTTACCGAGGCTATAGCCGCCCTTGAAGAAAGCGGATTTGAATTATAGGTATCGTTAATTACAATGTATCCCTTGTCAATAACGGCGCTCCTGCCGTCAACAGGTTTAAAGGACGCAAGCGGCGGCGCTATTTCGGATGGAGCGAGGCCGAATTCCTCGGCGCAGGCCATGACCGCCAAAAGGTTATATACATTATGTATGCCGTAAAGGGGCGCCGAAACCGCGCAGTCTTTGTAGACGAGTTCAACCGAATCTCTCGTTATGGAATACGAAGAGGGAAAGCAATCCGCTTTGGAATCAAGTCCGAACGTCTTGATTCTGAGGCCGGCTTCCCGGGCGGCCGATTCCATTATATCAAAGCAGTCGCTGTCACGGTTCAGTATAAGGATACCACCCGGGGCGAGGCCGTCGATTATCTCGGCCTTAGCGCGGGCGACATTTTCAACGCTTCCGAGAAATTCAAGATGTCCTTCCCCCGCGTTGGTAATAACGGCTATATCCGGTTTAACAATTTTTGAAAGGCGGCTTATTTCGCCCGCGTGGTTCATGCCGAGTTCAAAGACAGCGGCTTCATGTTCCTTGTTTAGCGTTAAAACAGTAAACGGAACGCCTATTTCATTATTGTAATTTTTTTCGTTCTTGTGCGTATTAAAATGTTTCGACAGCGCGGAAAAAAGGAGTTCCTTCACCGTGGTTTTGCCGTTGGTGCCCGTAACAGCCGCGACACGCGGATTAAAAAGCAGCCTGTAAGCGCCGGCTATTTTGGCAAGGGCGGCGCGGGTATCATCGCATAAAATGACCGCAGACGACTCAAAGCGCGAGGCAGACACATCCGGTTCCCTGTCTACGATGAACGCGTCCGCGAGACCATCAACCGCGAGAGAGTCGATAAACTGATGCCCGTCAAAACGTTCGCCCGTGAGCGCGACAAAAAGGCAGCCAGGCTCGGCCTCGCGCGAATCCGAAGTTATACATGTGAGACGCTTCGCCGCGCTGCCGCGGAGCAGCTTGCCGCCGCACATGGCCGCCGCCTCGCCAACGGTTGAATTAAATAACGCCTTCAAATATTACTCCTCGCGTAAAGGGCTTTCCGCGCCTCTTCACGGTCATCGAAATGTATCTTTTCTTTCCCAAGTATCTGGTAATCTTCGTGCCCCTTGCCGGCTATGACCAAGATATCGCCCTCGCCCGCCATGGCGGCGGCCTCCCTGATTGCGGAGGCGCGGTCTGGTATCACTATATAATTCTTGCCGCTGATTCCGGCTACAATATCGTCGATTATAGAATCAGGGGATTCCGTGCGCGGATTGTCGGAAGTAACGACAGCGACATCGCTCTTCTCGGAGGCTATTTTCCCCATGACCGGCCTCTTGGTCTTATCCCTGTCGCCGCCGCAGCCGAAGACGGTAATGACCCTGCCGGTACGCACACCGTTTACGGAATCGAGCAGCTTTGAGAGGGCGTCCCCGGTATGCGCGTAATCTATGACGGCAGATACGCCGCCTTCGCTTACTACATCAAAGCGGCCGGGCACGCCTTTGAGCGCGGCAAGCCCGCGGCATATTGTCCCGATCGGAATATTCATCGACGCGAGCGCGGAGACAACGCTTAAACTGTTATAGAGTTGAAAACCGCCGGCACAATTAAGGCTAATCCGCGCGCCGGGAAAGGGGCGCAGCATTGAATACGAGAGGCCGGATATCCTGTTTTCAACCGAGGCGGAGTCCGCCATAAAATCAGCAGATGCGCCGAGACCGAAACCACTTACCTTGGAAGTATATTTTTCACGCGAGGCGAATATCCGCGCGCCGTATTCATCGTCAATGTTTACCGCCGCGGTCTTTTCTTTTTTGGGCGACGACTCAAGAAGATCAAAGAGGCGAAGCTTGGCGGCAAAATAATCATCCATATCGCGATGAAAATCAAGATGCTCGCCGGTCAAATTGGTAAATACGGCGGCGTCAAAATTTACATGGGAAACTCTATCCAAAGCAAGGGCATGGGAAGAAACCTCCATTACCGCGTACTCAACGCCCTCTTCTTTCATTGAATATAAAATTTTTTGAATGTCCCTTGATTCTGGCGTAGTGTTCGATGACGGATACTCGCTGCCGTTCCAACGGGAATTGACGGTTCCTGTAACGCCGCAGTTAAAGCCGCACTCGCGCAATACCGACTCGATCATATACGTTACCGATGTTTTGCCGTTTGTACCTGTCACGCCTATAACCTTCATGCCGTCGGACGGAAAACCGTAAAAGGCGGCTGATATTTCGGAAAGAGCCTCGCGCGTATTCTTGGCAGTAAAAACGGCGCAACCCTTTTCGGCAAGATGACGAAAAGCGTCAAGGCGGTTCTCCGCGACAAGAACAGCCGACGCGCCTGCCGAGGCGGCCTGCCCGACAAAATTATGACCGTCTACGTTGTAGCCTTGAACGGCGACAAAGAGACTTCCCTTTCCGGCGAGCCGGGAATCGTACTCGACAGAGGATATGGGCGATAAAACCGAGGGCAGCGCTAAGCTTACGCCGCGCGTCTTGGCCGCGAGTTCCGCGGGGTTTCGGACTATATTATTTGTCTTCATTTCTGTTTTTTTCGTCTACAACAACTACAGCTATATCATCAGGACGCAATTCCTTGTAACCTCCGGCGGCTTGTTCTCTTACAAAATCAATATTTTTCCCGCTTTCAAGCTTGTACAGAAGAAGGTCTCTCTCCTTGTACAGGTCATCCGCCAACTGATTGAGCTTTCTGTATTCAAGTTTTATCTTTACGACCTCGACATTCTGCCAAACAAGGCCGATAACAAAGAGCGTCATTAAAAACACAATAAGAAAATATCTCACTAAGCAACTCTCTCGCAGACTCGAATTTTTGCGCCGCGCGCTCTTCTATTCAAATTTATTTCCTCATCCGACGGCGTAACAGGCCTCTTTGTGAGTATTGAGACAAACGGACGGCTTGCGCACATACAAGCCTTTCCCTCAAGCCCGCACGAGCAGCCTCGGGACCAATCACGGAAGGATTTTTTCACCAAGCGGTCCTCAAGCGAGTGAAAAGATATTGCCATGACCCTGCCGCCAACCGGCAAGATTTTCCACAAGCCGTCAAGCGCGGAACTTATGGAATCGAGTTCAGCGTTTACCGCGATTCTAAGCGCCTGAAAGACGCGCGTAGCCGGATGTATGTTTTTGACATGAAAACGTCTGGGTATCGCCCTCATAACGACAGAGGCAAGGCGATCTGTGGTGGCAAACGGCGAGAGAGCGCGTTCTCTTACAATATAGGCCGCGATCTTTTTCGACCAGCGTTCCTCGCCATAGTGAAAAAAAATATCGGCCAATTCGCGCTCGCTGCAATTATTCAATATTTCGGCCGCGCTGCGCCCTTCTTTGTCGAGACGCATATCAAGAGGCTCGTCGCTTCTGAACGAGAAACCTCTGCCGCTTTTGTCAAAATGATATGAGGATACGCCGTAATCGAAGAGAATGTATCCTGGCTCGCGCGCGGCAAGCAGCCGGGATATTCCCGAAAAATTAGCGTGAACAAACTCAACGCGCCCGCTAAAGGCCTCAAGGCGTTTTTGCGCAACCGCGAGAATGTCAGGGTCTCTTTCAAAGGCTATAACTTTTATGTCGGGAAAGTTGGACAGCAAAAGCTCGGTATGGCCGCCCTCGCCGAGCGTACAATCGGCGCACAGGCCGCTGCCGTGAAAAAGAGAACTTTGAACAAAAGAAAGAATCTCTCTGCCAAGCACCGGCGTGTGAGCGATGGATGTCATATCAGCATTATGTCTCATTAAAAACCCAGCTCGGCGGCAAAATTTACAAGCGCCTCTCCGTCAGGCTTATAGCGCTCATATTCATCTTCAGACCATATTTCAAACCTGTCATAAAGGCCGATAACGTTACATCCTTGCGAATGCCGGCATACTCTTTCAGGTACTGCGGAATAACAAACCTTCCCTGTTTATCGAGTTCGCATTCGGCCGCTCCGCCCATAAGAAAACGCATACGCAGACGGTTTGACGGGTCGCCTTGCGAAAGGGGCAGCAATTTAAGTTCAACAAACGATTTCCAGTCTTTTTCCCTGAAAGCCATGATACATTTATCAAAGCCATGGGTAATGACAAGCCTGTCCAAAGACTCGGACTCGCCGAAAGCCTTTCTCAGCTTAACAGGAATAGCAATACGGCCTTTTTCATCCATCGAAGGATGATACTCCCCCATGAACATATTCACCACTTTAAGGTTTTATTTACCACTTTTCACCACTATTATCCCAATGAGACATAATTGTCAAGAATAATTCGAAAAAAAATATCCGCCGTTTTGTAAAAAACGGCTAAAATATGAGGTCAAAGGAAGCGCATCAATCCGTGCTTAAGCCGTCTCTATGTTGTTCGCTTCCTGCAAGCTGAGTTTTTCAACGGCGTTTTCGCGCATCTTGTATTTAAGGATTTTACCTGCCGCGTTCATCGGAAACTCGGCGACAAACTCTACATAGCGCGGCACCTTGTGTTTCGCCATGTGCGACTTGACGTAATCCTTTATTTCTTCTTCCGTGACCGACTCGCCGTCATTGAGTACGATGCAGGCCATTATCTCCTCGCCGTACTGCTTATCGGGAACTCCTATAACCTGAACATCCTTAATTTTTGGATGGGTGTACAGAAATTCTTCAATCTCTTTAGGGTATATATTCTCGCCGCCGCGTATGATCATATCCTTTATTCTGCCGGTAATTTTAAAATAACCGTCGGGCAGCCTTCTTGCCAGGTCTCCGGTGTGAAGCCAGCCGTTCTCATCTATGACAGCGGCTGTCGCCTCAGGCATCTTGTAATAGCCTTTCATTACATTGTAGCCCTTCGCCATAAATTCGCCGTCAACATTATCGGGCAGTTCAACTCCGGTTTCGGGGTCCACTATTTTGCATTCCACACCAAACATTGCCTTGCCTACCGTGTTTACCCGCTTTTCTATCGGGTCGTCGGTATTGCTCATGGTACAGCCGGGCGAGGCCTCGGTCTGCCCGTAGGTGATGCATATATCTTTCATGTTCATCTTGCTTATTACATCTTCCATTACCTTGACCGGGCACGGGCTGCCTGCCATTATTCCGGTACGCATATTGGAAAAGTCGGTCTTGCCGAAATCTTCATGGCCGAGCATCGCGATAAACATTGTAGGCACCCCGTGAAAAGCCGTTATCTTTTTCTTGTTTATGCACTCAAGCCCGACTTTTGGCGAGAAAGCGAATACGGGCGACATGGTAGCCCCATGCGTCATGCACGCGGTCATGGCAAGCACCATGCCAAAGCAATGAAACATCGGCACCTGTACCATCAGTCTGTCGGCAGTAGACAAGTCGAGGCAATCGCCGGCAGCCTTGCCGTTGTTCACCACATTGTAATGGGTCAGCATCACCCCTTTGGGAAAACCTGTAGTGCCCGAGGTATACTGCATATTGCAGACATCGTTTTTGTTTATCATCTTTTGTCTTGCGTAAACCTCCGAAAGCGGGGTATCTTTCGCTTTCGCTATGGCCTCATCCCAATTGTAACAGCCGTCGTGCGAACTTTCTATTGTAATAATGTTTTTGAGAAACGGCAATCTGGCGCTGTTAAGTCTGCCTTTTTCGGATGACGCAAGCTCAGGACAAATTGCCTTGACCGTGCCTATATAGTCGCTGTCCTTGTAGCCGTCCATAAGTACAAGGGTATGCGTATCAGACTGCCTGAGCAGGTATTCAGCCTCGTGTATCTTGTAAGATGTATTTACCGTTACGAGTACAGCGCCTATCTTGGTGACCGCCCAAAAAGTAATGTACCACTCAGGCCGGTTGGTTGACCATACCGCGACGTGATCGCCTCGCTTCACATCCATCGATATAAGGGCGCGCGCGAAAGTATCGACATCGTCCCTGAACTCCGAATAAGTCCTCGTATAATCGACCTCGGTAAACGTAAAGGCGCACTGGTTCGGGTAGACATCGCACATCTTGTCCAAAATTTCCGGGAAAGTGTAATCTATAAGTTTTTCTTTTTCCCAAACGTATGTACCTTTCCTGTCATTGCTGTAGCGCGCCGGTTCGGGGCTTTTCCTTATGTAGCGCTCCATGTAGTTGACATAGTGAGGGAATACGATTCCGCCGTCTACCAGAGAGGGCATCCAACGCTTGACCCATTCAAGAGAGAGGTAGCCGTCATAGCTGATTCCGTTTTCAAGGGAGGTAAATATTTGCGATAAAGGCATATCGCCCTCGCCCAAGAGTTTATAGACCATCTTCCCGTTTTCGGGAGAAGAATCTTTCACATGGACATATTTTATTTTATCGCCGAGATTTTGAACGGACTGTCTGGGAGTTTCGTTAAAAAAACGATACGGATGATGAATATCCCAAAGCGCGCAGACATAGTCGCTGTTCACGGCCGATAAAAGGGCCGCAAGCCTTGAAGTATCGGCATAGACGCCGTTTGTTTCAACAAGAAGGGTGACGGAGTTTTCCCCGGCCTGTTTCGCTAACCTTGACAGAACATCCGCGATATAAGCGTCGTCAACCTCGCCTTCGGGCGCGGGTTCCTTATCTGCAAGGATTCTGATGTATGGAGTTCCGAGCTTTTTTGCAAGATTTATATAGCCCGATATTTCGGCAATGTTATCTGCCTCTTTATCTTTATATTTAAGGCAGCAACTTGAGGAGAGGCATGGGATTTCAAGGCCAAGCTGTTTTAGCTTTTCGACAGTCTTGTCGATCTGCAAGTCAAGGAACGGGTGGGCATAGATTGCGTGAATGGTCTCGCCCAGACCTCTTATTTCTATTCCGTCAAAACCGAGGTCCTTGGCCATCGTGTATATCTCAGGCCATGTATAGTT
>Ga0082212_10004657_pt1 | contig 18928 bp, 17 predicted proteins | sample TergutNt197P3_FD_71548 | JGI IMG/M metagenome (GOLD analysis project Ga0082212, IMG submission 71548) | Neocapritermes taracua P3 segment gut microbial communities from Petit-Saut dam, French Guiana - Nt197 P3 | ecosystem: Host-associated > Arthropoda: Insects > Digestive system > Gut ...
TTGCGGGCGACATCGAGATGATCTGTGCGATCGCCGACGACATCTCGGGGCTGCATATCTATGACGCAGATGGCCGCATGATGGTGGCGCTGGAGCTTGAAGACGGCAGGAGGGCAGAATTCGAGATAAAAAACAATTATGGCGGGGCTATGGCTTCCAGATAGCATATCGGCAGCTTTTGCGCCGCGAAATTTTTTTCGTATTCGGTCTGTATGTTTTCGGCCGGGTCGAAAAAATCGCTGCTGTATAAATCGTAAGTTTTGCGCTCCACGGAAAATCCGTTCGCGGAAAAGCTTTTGGCCGAAAAATCGAAAAAATCCCTGTCGTCGGTTTTCAGCGTGATTTTCGCTCCCGGCTTTAGTATCTTTTTGTAAACTTCCAGAAATTTCGCCGAGCTCAGCCTTTTGTCTTGCTGGTACCTTTTGTGCCACGGGTCGGAAAAATTCAGGTATATCGCGGAAATCGCGCCCGGCTCAAAATATTCCGCGAGATTTTTCGCATCGGCGATGAAATATCTTGCATTCGGCAGATTTTCGCTTCTCGCCTTTTCGACCGCCGTCACGATGACGTCCGTGATTTTTTCGACCGCGACAAAATTGACTTCGGGGAATTTTTTGGCCATGGCGCATACAAAATCCCCTTTTCCGCAGCCGATCTCCAAGTGCACGGGCCTGCCGGGATCCAACATAGTCTCCCAATCCATGAAATCGGCGCAGGCCTGTATCCTTTTTTCGGCATTTTTCTTTTTGCGCATCCTCATATCTTTGTCCCATCCAAAAACTCAAGCGCCGACTCCAGGCTTTCGGCATCCTGGATATTCGCGAATTCCGCGGTTTCGCAGGTTTTTTTCACGAACCCCGACAAAACCCTGCCCGCCCCGATTTCGATGAATATGCCGCATCCGTCCAAGGCCATGTTCTCTATTTCGTTTTTGAACTTCACCGGGCTTGTCATCTGTTTTGGGATATAGTCGGCCATGAACGATCGCATATCCTCCCCCAGCTCGAATTCTTTCCCGGTCAGATTTGAATACAGCTTTGTTTTCGGCGGCCTGAAATCCAGGCTTTTCAGAAAATCGGTCAGTTCGCCCTGTCCGTATTGCATCAGCTTGCTGTGATAGGCGCCCGCGACATTGAGCTTTGTGGCGCGGATTTTTTTTTCGCCGAATATTTTCGCCGCTTTTTCGGCGGCGGCGGCCTCTCCGCTTATGGCGATCTGCTTTGGGCAGTTGTAGTTCGCGGGTATCACGTATCCGTGCGTTTTCGAGACCTGCTCGCATACTTCCTCGACCAGGCTATCCTGGGCCCCGATTATGCCGTACATCGCCCCCGGCGTATGCTCGCACGCTTTTTGCATTGTCTTTCCCCGGATCGCGATCAAATCCAGAGTGTCCTCAAAACTCAGCATCCCGGAGGCGGCAAACGAGCTCATTTCCCCAAGCGAAAACCCCGCCATGCAATCGGGCCTCATGCCCCTCTCTTCCAGCACCCTATATATCCCGTAGGATACCGCGAAAATCGCGATTTGCGCGTTGTCCGTTTTTGAGAGCTCTTTTTCGCCGGCGCATATATGCGCCAGATTTATTTTCAGATGCTCCCCGGCTTTTTCGAACACATTTTTGAATGCATCGTATTTTTCATATAGGCTTTGCCCCATGCCCGCGTACTGCGCCCCTTGGCCCGTGAATAAAAAAGCGGTTTTTTTCATATTTAATTCCCCGTTTTGTTTGTTTTTTACCATTATACACCATATTTTTTGTCTATGCAAGCAAGATTTTGATTTTATTCAATGTTTGATAATATATTTGGGGTATCATATACATTACAGCATAAAGCAAAAGGGGGCGGCGGCGCATTAAAATCAGTTCGGTCATAACGGGGACAGGGGCGTATCTGCCGGATTTTGTTTTGGACAACGATATGTTTGGCCAGACGGCGGAGACAGGCGACGAATGGATTTTTCCCCGGACGGGCATAAAGGAGAGGCGCATCGAGCAAAGCAAACACACATTTGAAATGGTCGGCGAGGCCTGCAAGCGCGCTTTGGACAGCGCCAAAATCGCCCCCGATAAAATAGACATGATAATTGTCAGCACCACCACCCCGGATTATGCCTTCCCCTCCGCCGCCTGCCTTGTAAATAACTACATAAACGCGGGCGGCGCCATGTGTTTCGATATTTCCGCGGCCTGCGAGGGGTTTGTGTTCGCGCTCGATATCGCCGATTCCTATATCAAGTCCGGCAAGGCCAAAAATATACTGGTCGCTTCGGGCGATACGCTTCACCGGATCGTCGATTATTTCGACAGGAAAAACTGCATCCTGTTCGGCGACGGCGCCGGGGCGGCGGTCTTGTCGGCCTCGGAATTTTCGGACGGGGAGGATCGCGGGGTGCTTTCCAGCTATACCGCCTGCGAATGCGACGGGCAAAAGCCGTATTTCATTTACCAGCGTCTGCACGAGCCCGGAAATGTGTTCGACGAGGCCACAAAACAATTCTTGGGCAATGCCGAAAAGCTTCACAACAGCTATATTTATCAAAACGGGCGCGAAGTTTTGCAGTTCGTCTCAAAGATCGTGCCAAAAGCCTTGGACGAAGCCTTGGCGAGGGCAGACAAAAACATATCGGAGCTGAAATACATACTGCTCCATCAGGCAAACAAGCGGATAATAGACCACGTCATCGAAAAATACGGCATCGACCCGGGCAAAGTGCCGATGACCATAGAAAAATACGGAAACACATCGAGCTCGACCTTGCCCGTGCTGCTGCATGAACTGAGCCTCGCGGGCAAACTCGAAAAAGGCGATTTGATCGCGCTTGCGGGCTTTGGCTCGGGGCTCGGCTACGGCGCGGCGGTAATAAGATGGTGATGTGCAATGATTGAAAGGGGATTTTGAATATGGGCGAGAAAAAGGCGATCTTAGTGACCGGGGCGGCGCAGGGGATCGGGGCCTGCATCGCCGAAACCCTCGCGGGCGAGGGGTACAATATCGCGATAACGGACATAGTCCCAAAAGAAAAAGCGCAGATTGCCATACAAAACTGCCTGGGCAAAGGCGCCGAAGTTTTGTTTGCGCAAAGCGACGCCTCTTCTTATGATTCCTGCGGGGAAGCCGTGAAAAAATTCATCGAAAAATTCGGCTCCATATACGCCCTCGTCAACAATGCGGGCATCATACGCGACGCGCTGTTGATGCGCATGAGCGAAAAACAGTTCGATACGGTGATCGACGTGAATTTGAAAAGCGTTTTCAATATGTCAAAGCACGTCCTCCCGCATATGGTCAAAGCGAGAGAGGGCAGGATAGTGAGCATATCCTCGGTGGCGGGCATATACGGAAACGCGGGGCAGACAAATTACGCCTCGAGCAAGGCGGGGATCATAGGTTTCACAAAGTCGCTCGCCGTGGAAGTGGGCAGCCGCAACATCACGGTGAACGCGGTGGCCCCGGGATATATAGCCACGGACATGACGGCCGACCTGCCCGAGGGCGCCGCCGAAAAAATAAATTCGCGCATATCCCTTAAAAGGCCCGGCAGCCCGAAAGACGTGGCCGACGCCGTATCTTTTTTGATAAGCGACAGGGCCGCGTATATTTCAGGCCATGTGCTGTCGGTGGATGGGGGCATGAGCATATGAGCAGAAGGGTCGCGGTCACGGGAATCGGGATGATAACGGCGGCGGGCAAAAACGTCGATGAAACCTGGAAAAAAGTTTTGAGCGGCGAAAGCGCGATCGATACCATCACGAGATTTGACATATCGGATTTCAAAGTGTCGCTCGCTGCGGAAATAAAGGATTTTGACCCGGAGCAGTTCGTCGAGGAAAAAAAAGAGGTACGGCGCCTTGACAGGTACTCTCAATACGCGCTCGCGGCGGCGCGCGAAGCGGCGGTTTCGTCGGGGATAGATTTCAAAGACCAAAAACTCGACAGGGGGCGCATGGGGGTCATATTCGGATCCGGGGTGGGCGGAATCGAGACTTTGGAGCTGGAAATAACAAAATACATCGAAAACAAGGAAAAAGGCGCCTCGAGGGTTTCCCCTTTCTATATCCCCATGCTCATTTCAAATATCGCCGCAGGGCACATATCGATAAAATACGGGCTTGAAGGCCACGGGTTCGCCCCGGTTTCAGCCTGCGCCACGAGCGCGCATTCGATCGGAGAGGCCTATCGGGCCATAAAACACGGCTATGCGGATCTCATGATCGCGGGGGGAAGCGAGGCGGCGATCACCCCGACTTCGATCGCGGGATTCCAGAACATGACAGCGATGAGCGCCGCGACCGACAGAAACGAAGGGCTCCTCGCCTTTGACCGGCGCAGGAAAGGATTTGTGATGGGCGAAGGGGCGGGGGCGCTGGTTTTGGAAGATTACGAGAGCGCGAAAAAGCGCGGCGCGGAAATATACGGGGAAATAGCCGGATACTGCGCGAACTTTGACGCATATCACATAACCGCCCCCGAACCGGCCGGAAAGGGCGCGGCGGGCGCGATTTTGGGCGCTTTGGGCGACGCGGAACTGGAAAATTCCAAAATCGGCTATATAAACGCGCACGGGACGGGCACCCCTCCAAACGACAGGACCGAAACGCTCGCAATCAAGCGCGCATTCGGGGACTTGGCGTATGGCGTGCCGATATCTTCCACAAAAGGCGCGGTCGGCCATATGCTCGGCGCGGCGGGCGCGGTTGAGGCGATATTTTGCCTGAAAGCCATGTCGGAGGGCATCTTGCCGCCCACGGCGAATTTGCGCGAAAGCGACCCGGAATGCGATTTGGACTACATCCCCCTCTTCGCCAGGGAATCGAAGGCTGAATATGCATTGTCGGTTTCCTTGGGTTTCGGGGCTACGAACGCGGCGCTTGTTTTAAGGAGGATTGATTGATCATGCTGTTCGACAACAAAAAAGACATATTCGAGCTGATGGACAAATTCGGCGAAAGCCCGCTTTCCGAACTGGAAATATCGGCAGGGGGGCAGCACATAAAGCTCTCAAAATCGGCAAAAGCCGCCGTTTTTGAAAATATGCCTGTTTCAAAAGCTCCCGAAAGCCTTGAACCATACGGCGGCGGTTACGGGATTTCAGATGACGCAGATGACCAAAAACTGATAAGAGCGCCGTTGGTCGGCACTTTCTACAGCTCTCCCTCGCCGGAATCCCCGGCTTATGTGAAAGTGGGCGACAAAGTGGCAAAGGGCATGGTTTTGTGCATAATCGAGGCGATGAAAACCATGAACGACATAGAGAGCGAAACAGATGGCGAAATCGCCGAGGTCTTGGCAAAAAACGGCCAGCCCGTGGAATACGGGCAGCCGCTGTTCAGATTGAAGTAGTTAATATGGAGTTAATATTATGCTGTATAATAAGGAGCAGATAAAGGAAGTTCTGCCCCACCGGGAGCCGTTTTTGTTGATTGACGAAATAGAGGAGCATGTGCCGCGCGAGAGCGTCACCGCGATAAAATATGTCACCGGCGAGGAGGATTTTTTTAGGGGCCACTTCCCGGAATACAAGGTGATGCCCGGGGTTTTGATACTTGAGGCGCTCGCCCAGGCGGGGGCGTTCGCGGTGCTTTGCATGGAGGAATACAAGGGCAAGATCGCCTTTTTCGCGGGGGCGGACGAAGTGAAGTGGCGAAAACAGGTCAAGCCGGGCGACACGCTCAGGCTCTGCGTCACGGTCGGGAAAATAAAATTCGGAATGGGCGTCGCGGACGCGGTCGCTTATGTGGGCGGCGATCCCGTCTGCACGGCGAAAATAAAGTTCGCCGTGCCGAAATGATAAGGACAAAAAAATCATGAAAAAAGCCATCAAAAACATATGGAGAGTCATATGCTACCCGCTTCTTTATTTGGGGGCGCAGGTCGTCGTCTCCGTCATCTACGCGGTTTTGGCGGCGGCGATTATCGGGGTACAAATCGCGATGGAAAGCGCCGCCTCCGGCAAAGGAATGGACGCGGACGATATCGGGGAATTGATTTTTTCGCGGATCGATTTGAAAATCCCGATGATCGTAAGCGTTTTTGTGGCTTTTGCCGTCATGTTTTTGATTTTGCGAAAAGAATGGAAAGCCGAAAAGCTGTGGAATTTCAAGAATTTCGGCCCTGCGGTCATTTATGCCTTGAGCCTCGGCTTCGCGATGAACATGGTCACAAACTGCGTCTTGGGTGTTTTGCCCATACGGGAATATTCATCCCCCATAGATGACATGGTGGGAAACAACCTTATCTTCGACTTTCTTGTTTTCGCTTTGTTCGCGCCTGTTTTGGAGGAGATCATATTCCGGGGGGTGGTGCAAAGGCGGCTTTCCAAAATGATGAACCTGCACGGCGCGGTCATTTTGCAGGCCCTTGTTTTCGGGCTCATCCACCTAAACCTGATACAGGGCACATATGCGTTTGTTTTGGGGATTTTTATCGGGTATGTATACCATTGGTACGATTCGATCTGGTTTGCCTGCGCGATCCACATTTCCTTCAACGGCACTTCGATTTTGCTTTTATATATGTTGGGGGAGCAGGAAGTCAATTTGCTTTATCTGATGCTCGTATGCTCGGTTTTTTTCCTGGTTTCGATGGCGTCCCTCGGCGTTTTCGCCAAAAATTTGAAAGGTTTGCCCAAAGCGGGATATGGCAGCAACCGCTGGCGTTTGTGATGAAAATATGTTCAACAAAATATTGATAGCCAACAGGGGCGAAATAGCGGTCCGCATAATACGCACCTGCCGGGACATGGGGATTATTAGCGTGGCGGTGTATTCCGAGGCCGACAGGGACGCGATGCACGCCAACATCGCCGACGAGAGCCTGTGCGTCGGGGGGCCGATGGCCAAAGACAGCTATTTGAATATGGGCGCGATAATCACCGCCGCCAAAATTTCCGGGGCGGAAGCGATACACCCCGGCTACGGGTTTCTGTCCGAAAACGCGGATTTTGCGAAATTGTGCGAACAAAACGGCATAAAATTCATAGGCCCGCAGGCGCGGTCGATAGCTAAGATGGGCGATAAGGCCGAAGCAAAAAAAACGATGGCCAAAGCCGGGGTCCCGGTGATCCCCGGCTCGGAAGGAGCAGTCGGAAGTCTGCCCGAAGCGGAGGCCATATGCGGGCATATAGGCTACCCCGTGATGGTGAAAGCTTCGGGAGGGGGCGGCGGGCGCGGCATAAGGCTGGTTTCCGGCAAATCCGAGCTCGGCGGCGCCTGCGATTTGTGCAGGGCCGAAGCCAAAGCTTCGTTTGGCGACGACGCCTTGTACATAGAAAAATATATAGAAAGCCCGAAACACATAGAGATACAGATACTCGCGGACGAATACGGCGGCGCGGTGCATCTGTTCGAGCGCGACTGCTCGCTGCAGAGGCGCCACCAAAAGATAATAGAGGAAGCCCCCGCCGTTTTCATGGGCGGGGAGCTCAGGGAAAAAATGGGCGAAGCTGCGGTGAAGGCGGCGCTCGCGGCGGGCTACTCAAATGCGGGAACGGTGGAATTTTTGGTGGACAAAGCCAAAAACTTCTATTTCATGGAGATGAACGCCCGGATACAGGTGGAGCATCCGGTGACCGAATTTGTCACCGGGGTGGATATAGTGAAGCAACAGATAAAAATAGCGGCCGGGGAAAAACTGGGCATATCCCAGAGCGAGGTGAAAATTTTGGGGCACTCTATCGAATGCCGGATAAACGCGGAGAACCCGGACAAAAATTTCGCCCCGTGCCCCGGCGAAATAAAGGAGCTGAATGTGCCGGGCGGGCCGGGGGTCAGGGTGGACAGCGCGGTCTATCAGGGGTATTTCATCCCGCCGTTCTATGATTCGATGATTTCAAAGCTCATAGTGTTCGGCAACGACAGGGCCGAGGCGATAGCGAGAATGAGGCGCGCGCTGGCCGAATATCTGTTCGAGGGCATATACACAAATGTGGATTACCAAATAGAGCTGCTTTCGACCGGGGAATTTCAGAGCGGCGATTTCAACGTCGATTTCATAGACAGATACAACAAACGCCGGTGATATGAATGTGTAAGGTGATGGAAAATGGCGATCAAGGAATTATTCAAAAAGGCGAAATATATATCGGTTCCCGTGGCGAAACGCGCCATCAACGAAATGAGCGACGGCGAAAACATTCAGGATTATATAATTTGCGCCAAATGCGGCAAAAAAATTTCCGCGGAGCAGTATGAAAATCTTTTGAAGGTTTGCCCGCTGTGCGGTTTTCACACGCGGCTTTTCGCCAATGAGCGCCTCGCGTGCACCGCCGACTGCGACAGCTTCGAGGAAAAATTCGGCAATTTGCAGACCGTCAACCCGCTTGAGTTCGAGGGCTATCTCGAAAAAATCGAAAAACTGCAAAAAACGACGGGATTGGACGAAGCGGTGCTGACCGGATTTGGCAAGATAGGCGGCGTGGCTTTGGGGCTTGGCATAATGGATCCCTCTTTTTTGATGGCTTCGATGGGGTCGGTGGTCGGGGAGAAACTCGCGCGGCTTTTCGAGGAGGCCACGGAAAGGCGCCTGCCGGTGGTGATATTCGCCGCCTCGGGCGGGGCGAGGATGCATGAGGGCATCATGTCGCTCATGCAGATGGCGAAAGTGTCGGCGGCGGCGGGGAGGCATTCCGACGCGGGGCTGTTGTACATCACGGTGCTGACCGACCCGACCACGGGCGGCGTGACCGCCTCGTTTGCCAGCCTTGGCGATATCATCATCGCCGAGCCGGGCGCGGTGGTGGGATTCACCGGGCGAAGGGTGATAGAGGGCACGATAGGCTATAAGCTGCCCGACGATTTCCAGACTGCGGAGTTTCTGCTTATGCGCGGGTATATAGACAAGATCGTGCCGCGCTGCGACATGAAAAATACGCTGGTGAGTTTGCTCAAAATGCACACCTGAAAAAAAGGGGGGCCAATTTATGGCGAACGAGACAAATCAGGCAAATTTTACCCCGAAAGAGGAAGCGGACATAAGGCGCCATGAGATATCGAAGCACAAAAACCGCCCCACGATCAACGACTACATCCCCAAAATTTTCGAGGATTTCATAGAGCTTCACGGGGACAGGGGATACTTTGACGACAAGGCGATAATTACGGGCATAGCGAGATTCGGCGGATTGCCGGTCACCGTGGTCGGCCATGTGAAGGGCAAAAACACGAAAGAAAATATCGATTCCAACTTCGGGATGCCGCACCCCGAGGGCTACAGGAAAGCGCTGCGCCAGATGAAGCTGGCCGAAAAATTCCGCCGCCCGGTCATAACCCTCGTCGATACCCCGGGCGCGTACTGCGGGGTCTCCGCGGAGGAGAGAGGGCAGGGGGAGGCGATAGCGCGCAACCTGATGGAGATGTCCCGGCTCACGGTTCCCGTGGTCGCGGTCATAACCGGGGAGGGGGCTTCGGGCGGGGCGCTGGGGATAGCGCAGGCAAACAGGGTTTTGATGCTGGAGAACGCGACTTACTCGGTCATATCGGCAAAGGGGTTCGCAAGCTTGCTCTGGAAGGATCCCAAACGCGAAAAAGAGGCGATAGTGCGCCAAAAAATGACTTCGGAGGATCTTTTCGCGATGGGGATAATCGACGCCATCGTCCCCGAACCGCCGGAGGGGGCGCACAAAGACCACGTGCTCGCCGCTGCGGCGATCAAGGTTTCGATAGAGGCGCAGCTCGCGCCGCTGCTCGCCATGACGCCCGACCAGATATACAGCCAGCGATACAAAAAATTCAGGGAGATGGGGGCGTACAACGAAATTTTCGGATAACGCGCGGTTAAAATATGAAATATATGAACGGGTTATATGAATCCACGGCGAGTGAAAAAACGCAGTATATCAGCGCGGCGACCGAAAATACGTCGATGATGATTTTTCCGGCGAGAGTGGCTTCCAGATATTTTTTGAGATATTTTGAAACGGGCATGGAGCATACGATCCCCGCCGCAAGCGCCAGAAGCTGAGGCAGCTGGATGATGTTCTTTTCCGCCATTTCGACAAACGATCCCGAACCGTTGGCCCCAAACATGGACGATGCTATCCGGCCGATGTGTGAAATGTTTTCGGCCCTGAAAATCACCCAGCCGAAAACAAAGAGAATAATCGTGTACAAGTGGCACACCACCGGGATTTTTTCGAGCCTTTTTTGCAAAAGGAATTTTTCCGTTATCAATATCGCGCCAAAATACAAACCCCATAATATAAAGGTCCAGGCCGCCCCGTGCCAAAGCCCCGTCAGGCCCCAGACTATTATTATGTTTCGCACCCATTTTAATTTGGGCACCCTGTTGCCGCCAAGCGGGATATACACGTAGTCCCTGAAAAAAGTCGAGAGCGATATATGCCATCTGCGCCAAAAATCCGTGATCGATTTTGCGATGTAAGGATAGTTGAAATTCTCGAGATAATGAAAGCCCATCATCCGCCCGATCCCTATGGCCATGTCCGAATATCCCGAAAAATCAAAATATATCTGAATGCTGTACGCGGCGATGGCGATCCAGGCCCCGATTGCGCCGTAATCCTTCACGCTGCCGATTATTGCGCCGCCGGCGCCGAGCTTCGTGGTCAGCACCGCGTCGGCTATCGCCGCCGCGCTGTTTGCTATCAGCGCTTTTTTTGCCAGCCCCGCGACAAACCTCCTGAACCCCGCAGCGAAATCCCCGAAATTCTCGGTCCTGTTTTCCAGCTCGTCCGCTATGGTTTGGTATCTCACGATCGGCCCGGCGATCAGCTGCGGGAACCCCGAAAGATACGCCCCCAAAAAAAACACGTTTTTTTGCGCGGGCACTTCTTTTCTGTACACGTCTATCACATACGACAATATTTGAAAAGTATAGAAGGATATGCCTATTGGCATGGGCACATCGGTTATCCCGGGTGCGCCGATCCCGAATATCCCTAAAATGAACCCTGAGTATTTCAATATCCCGATAATGATGAGATTCGAAACGGCGGCCCCTATGACCACGGCTTTCGCATAAGAAGCGTTGTTTTGTTTTTGCTCTTTGCTTATCCACAGGGCGAACATATAATTCAAAAATATCGAAAAAATCATCAGCAGCACATACAGCGGCTCGCCCCATGCGTAAAAAATCAGCGAAAAGGCCAAAAGGACATAATTTTTCGCGCTTCTTTTTTTCGCGATGAAATATATGACAAAAAACAGCGGCAGAAAATTGAACAGAAAGGGCAGGCTTGAAAACAGCATAAATTTTTGCGGCTCCTTAAATTATCGGCCGGGCAAATCATCCGGGTCCGTCAATCCGTGATGACTTTGTCCAGCTGCGTGTCGTTTTGGATGTCATACAATATGCGGTCGGCGACCTGTAAAATCAAAACGTCCGTTATGTCGTTTTCCCAAATGAACTTGTTATAGTCAAATCTGCCGTGGGTCCACAGGGTCGAATACATATGGTCGAAGTTTGAGGCGATGAGCTCGCCCGTGGCCCACGAATAGGAATCGGTCAGCATGAGAAGGTTCCTGCCCGTTTTGTTACCCGGATATTCGACGTTCCCGGGCCGCGGGTAAAAACTGGCATAATGGTCGGCAAACGTATCTTTGGAAAATTTTCCGTCAAGATATCTGTCCAGATTTCTTTGATTGGTGCCTCCCGTTCCCCTGATGTTTTCGTGCATGAAATGTTCGGGAAGATCGACGATATAATACCACCAGTCGTCGTAGATTTCGGTGTACCCGTGGTTCCATACATGCGAGCCCCGCAGCTGCGCCCCGTCGATTATATCGAACTCGGCCCCGCGCGGCTCCCCTATTCCGGGCGCGTCGTTTTCTATCATGTTGACGACGTCGCAGTATATGCTGTACGCCCCCTGCGCGGCCTCGTGGTGGTCCGTTTTGCATATATATTCCAGCCGTTTTTCGACTGTGTCTATCTTGAAATAGTCATAGGCGTTCACCGCCGATTTGTCGAGGCTCTCAAAAAACTGCATCATGAGGTCATGGGTCGAAAACTCGTTTCGCATAACGCGTATGTCTTTTATGATTTCCCCGAATATTTCCGTTTCCTGAAAGCGCGTGCATACATAGACGTAAAAATTCACGTCTTTGTTCGCATTCGCTATCCTGTTCACGTGCCCGGCTTGGGTTTCCACGCGCCACGCGAGCTCCGGTTCCCCGGCAAGCAGCGTCTTGTCGGTCCAGCCTTCGGAAAAGGGTTTGCCTTCTTCCGCAAAAGCCCAGACGTCGTTGCACCAGTCGGTGCCGATATATTCGGCCTTGTATTTCACCGGGGGTTTTGGCGGCTCGGTGGCCTCTTCCGCGCCTTCGCCGGGAGTTTCCGGGATCGGTCCGGGAATTTGTTCCGCGACGCCGTTTTGTCCCGTTTCTTCAAAGCCATACAGCACGCCAAGAAACGATCTTCTCATCGAGCGTTCGTTGTCCGACATGAATATGGTGATCCGCTCATATGCCGGCAGCGCGTTTGAATAAATGTTTTCCAGCGCCGCTTTGCCTTGTTCTATCGAGTTCAGCAAAGGCGCAAGCGGCGCGTTTTGGCTGTAGACTTTTTCGGGCAGCTTGATATTTTTGTTTTCGGGCAGCTTCGATATGTCCAATTTGTCCAGCGCGTACCTGGCCGGGCACCAGGCCAGCAAAAACAAAAATATCGCAGAAACTATGATGGCGTAAATTTTGTCGCGCAAAAAACATCCCCCCGCTTTGATCGTAAAATAAAAGTGAAAATTTACAAATTTTTTAAAATATCTTTTAAAATTTGTGGTAAAATGAAAGCAGTAAAAATTATCGGAGGATTTCATACATGTTTGAACAGATAGCCGAAATCATCTCGACACAGCTGAAGGCCGATCCCGAAACGATTTCCCCCCAGACAAATATAATGGAAGATTTGAAGGCGGACTCGCTGGATGTGGTCGAGCTTCTCATGGCCATAGAGGAAGAGTTCGGGGTGACGGTTCCCGACGAGGACATACCGGAGCTGAAGACGGTGCAAAACATAGTGGACTATGTGGGGAGCCACCGCGAATAAAAGCCATGATATAACGGGCGCGAAAACAAAGCCGTGCTAGCCGGGGAGATAGCGGTGCCCTGTGACCTGCAACCCGCTGCAGCAGGGGTGAATTCCGTCAGCGAGGGCTGTGATTGTATGGCCCGGACCGCATTTTTCCCATGATGAAGGATGGGTCTCGCGCAATCGTGAGCCGTGAACCATGTCAGGCGGGGAACCGAGCAGCATTAAGCGGATTTCTTCGATGTGCCGCGAGGCTGCCTGTCCCGAATGGGAGGTGCGGTGTCCGCGTGTAGTCATATGCTCGACCTGCGGTGCACGGTTTTGTTTTACCGCCCGTTTTGGGTTGTTTTCGCCATAAATGCCCTAATTGCAATTGGGGCAAAAATTCATCTTAATACGACAAACAGCGGGTAATCCTTCATAAATATGTTTTTGATGGTCGCGCCGCCGTCGAATTTCTGTATGTTCAGCTCCTGCTCGGTCCCGTTGAAAACGTCGATCAGGCTCGCGGAGCTTATGTTTTTTGCGCCAATTGTCAGATCCGTCACGCGCTCCGCCACAGAGTCCGAAACGGGCGCCGCCAAAAACGCCGCGACCATGAGCTTGCTTTTGTCCCCGCTCCCCAGCGCGAATTTCACGATCTCGGGCCCGTTTTCGCCGCCCGAGAATTCTATTGGAAACTCCGCCTCGTAGAAGTCGTCCATCGCAGTGGAGGCGTTTCGTATCGCGTAATACGACGGCTTGGGCTGGCATGGGGCGATGTACTGGGAGGGGACGGTGGTCCTGCATACCGACTGGGGGTGGGGGAAACCGGTGAAATGCACATGGCACGGCCCCGACTCTATGTTCAGGCTGCCGTAGCCCACCATCGTCCGTATGTAGTATTTGGCCTCTTCCATGTCAGTCATCCTGAATATGTTCCCCTTTACGGGCCCGGGCGGATACGCCGCGCCCGCATATATTTCGTTGACGAAATATTGCCCGGAAAACCCGAGATTTTCGCAGTCTTTTTTGAACGCCCTGACCCTGTCGAAATATGCGGTGTCCGGGAAATCCGCCGCGTGCCAGCCTATGCCGTCGATCTTTTTCGCTATGCCGTCTTTGAGCAAGTGCAGTATGCCTTCCGCATCGAAACCTGCCGGCGCGCCCAAGGCGATTTTGGCGTCCGGCGCCACGCGCCAAATCAATTCGAGCGTGGGCTTGAGGATGACGTTTTTGTACCATTCCAACGGGCTTGGTTCTTGATTTTTCCAGCAGTTCCATTCGTTGCTTATCTCAAAATATTTCACCCTGTCCTTGAAATGGCCGACCATGTATTCGACCCACCCAAGATAGCCCTCAAACATTTCGGGGTTTTCGTCCACGGTGGGAACCCCGCCCAGATACGAGTCGCACAGCTCCCTGAAACGCGCCTTCTCCCAGTCGGGCTTTTTGTATTGGCTCTCATAGGCCCAGTTGCCTTTGAAATCCAAAGTCATTATCACGTTTATGCCGTTGCCCGCAGCTTCCGTGATCGCCGCGTCCACGGCTTCGTCCACTTTGAGGACGCCTTTTTCATGTTCCGTGAAGCACCACATCGAAGAGCCGTTGTCGCTGCCCACTTTCGTCCATTTGTTGCCTATGTCATACTGCAAAGGCCCCCACAGGCTGTTCGCCGAATGCCGGTCGGAATTGTGCGCGTCCGAAGTCGATGATACCGTCACCCCCGCCCCGTTCGAGACAAGGGCGAGGTTGCGCCCGTCGGGGGCGATTGCCTCGACCCCGCTAATTGAGAACATATACCCCTCGTATCCGCTTTTCGTGAAATTTTTGCCGGTTATCAATATCTGCTTTGCCAGCACGGGAGCCTCCGGCACGGCGGCGACATCGTCGGCGTTCAGGTCCACGTCTGTGCAGCTATGCACTTCGTCCCAGTGCCATGCGTCGCGGCTTATCTTGAATGCCAGCTCTTTTGGCAGGGCGTTGCCAAAGTCCCAGAATTGCCTGTAGTTCCCGGCTCTGTCCTTGTCCATGAACCTTTTTTTGCAGGTTATCCTGATCTTGGATATCAGGCTCTCGGCGGGCAGGTCGATCCTTATCCATTCCTCTCTCGCATCGGGCGCGAACTGTTCGAAGCTCGCCCATATCGTGTCCGGGTCGCCGTCGATCAGATGAATCGGCAGAAACGGCTGCGAGTCGTTGTATTTGCTTCTCGGGGTCATTTCGTGGCAGAACCCCATATAGTTGTTCTTGATTTCCCAGCTCTTTTTCAGCTTTAGCTTCGATATGGGGTTTTCGTTTCCGGCTTGATATTTTGCCCCGGGGTAAAAATCGGGGCTTTGCCCGTGGACGTAAATCAGATTGTCAAATGAATACACGGGGACCCCGCCGCATATCGCCTCTATCGTCGCGTAATCCTCTATTTTTTTGCCGCAGCCCATTTTTCCGCCCTCCTTTGTGTTTCATGTTTTTTTCATGTTTTTTTATCATTCAGCGGCAAGAATACCCCCGCCTCAAAAACCCGCAGATTTTAGGCGGCTGGGATGAATTGCCGCTTAAATACTGAATCTGTAAAAAAACTATTGACTTTTTTGTATTTTGATGATATAATAGAATCAGAATAAAAGCGAAAAGAGTTGATAAAATGTTAGAATTAGATACAAACGCTCATTCGGTGTTTCTGTTGCATTATCATCTTGTGTTAGTCACAAAATATCGTCGAAAAGTCATAGACGATATAATATCACAAAGAGCAAAAGAAATATTTGAATATATTGCGCCGACATATAAAATCACGGTGCAGGAATGGAATCACAGACAAGACCATATACACATACTGTTCAAGGCGCACCCGAAATCTGAGATAAGCAAGTTTATCAACGCATACAAGAGCGCAAGCAGCAGATTAATCAAAAAGGAATTTCCGGAGATACGCGAAAAATTGTGGCGCGAATATTTCTGGACTGCGAGTTTCTGCCTGATTACGGCAGGCGGCGCACCGCTCGGCATTCTCAGACAGTATATAGAAAGTCAGGGTGACGGCGATGAATAAGGCGTATAAATACAGGATATATCCGAACGCCGAACAGACTGTTATGTTTGCAAAAAGTTTTGGCTGTTGCCGTTTTGCATATAACCGCTATCTCGGAAAACGAATAGAATTATACAAGACAGACGGAAAAACCATGAACTATTACGAGTGCGCCAAAGACTTAACAAATCTCAAAAAAGAACCTGAATACGAATGGCTGAAAGAAGTTGACAGTATAGCGTTGCAGTCCGCGCTGGAAAATTTAGACACTGCTTATCAGAATTTTTTCAGACGGGTCAAGAACGGGGAGAATCCCGGATTTCCGAAGTTCAAGAGCAAACGCAGCAAGAAGCATAGTTACATGACGAAAACGGTGAACGGCAACATCAAGATAAAAGACAATCATATAATATTGCCGAAAGTCGGCGGGGTAAAAATCAAACTTCACAGGGCGATACCCGAAAATCATTCGTTGAAATCTGTGACGGTGAGCAAAACGCCGAGCGGCAAATATTACGCATCGATACTTTTTGAGTATGAGCAGGCCATTGAACCAGTCGAGATCAACAACGTAGTCGGACTTGATTTTTCCATGGCTGAACTGTACGTTGACAGCGAGGGCAATGAAGCGAATTATCCGAGATACTACCGCCGCAAACTCGGCAAACTGAAAAAATTATCACGGGCGTTGTCTAAAATGGTCAAGTTCAGCAGCAACTGGCGCAAGCAAAAACATAAAATAGCGATACTGCACGAAAAGACAGCGAGCCAACGGAGAGATTTTCTGCACAAAGAGAGTAGGAAGATAGCCAATTCCTATGATTTGGTCGGAGTGGAAGATCTGGACATGAGAGCTATGTCGCAGGCTCTCAACTTCGGCAAATCCGTTGCGGACAACGCTTGGGGCATGTTCCGGACGCTGCTCAAATACAAACTCGAAGAAGCCGGAAAGCATATGATAACCATAGACAAGTGGTTCCCGTCGAGCAAAAAGTGCAGCACGCCCGGTTGCGGCTATGTCAACAAGGATTTGGATTTGTCCGTCAGACAGTGGGCTTGCCCTGAGTGCGGCGTTCTGCATGACAGGGACGTCAACGCCGCCGTCAACATCAGGAACGAAGCCGTCAGAATGGTTTCCGCTTCGAATTGGCACATACATAATCAGAACCGCAGGGCACCATCTATTGGCGTGAACTGCACGTGAACTCATCGTTCACGTTCGTTACACGTGCGGGGATAGCTCGTTGATACTGAACCCACTGGGGTTCTTGAGCGAGAAGCCCCCGCCTCTTAGCGCATCAGCGCGTAGGCGGTGGGAGCAGGTCACCAATGCCATTATACCAATCATAAGTTTATTTTCAATGACCAATTTGTTAAAAATTGGGCGGTTTGCATCGACAAATTAACAATTTCGCGCTTGACATTCCCCGCCGGCGGTGGTATAATACTATATATGCCATTTGTCGAAAAAAACAAAATACGAGCCGCGAAGGGGGGCTTTTGGGATATATGCCTGAATACAAATCTCTGTACAGGAAATGGCGGCCGAAGACGTTTTCCGACGTTTACGGCCAGGAGCATATAACAAAGGTGCTGCAAAACCAAGTGGCAAGCGGGAAAATTTCGCACGCCTATTTGTTTTGCGGCTCCAGGGGCACGGGGAAAACCACATGCGCGAAAATTTTGGCCAAAGCGGTGAACTGCGAAAACCCGGCCGGCGGCGACCCCTGCAACGAATGCGAATCGTGCCTCGCAATCGAGAGTGGCAGGATCATCGACGTCATAGAGATGGACGCCGCTTCGAACAGGGGGATCGACGACGTGCGGGAACTGCGCGAAGAGGCGGCCTACGCCCCCGGCGACTCGACTGTGAAAGTATATATAATCGACGAAGTCCATATGTTCACCAACGAGGCCTTCAACGCTTTTCTGAAAACCCTCGAGGAACCCCCGCCGCATATAATATTCATACTCGCCACCACCGAGGCAAACAAGCTTCCCGCGACCATACTGTCGAGGTGCCAGCGCCACGACTTCAAGAGGATCCCCCCCGAAACGATAGCGAAACGCCTGTATTTTGTCTGCGGGCAGGAGAACATGGAGATAGAGCAAAAAGCGGCGGATCTGATCGCGAGGCTTTCCGGCGGCGCGCTGCGCGACGCCTTGAGCATCCTAGAAGTTTGCTTCGCCGATATGGAGGGCAAAACCATAACTTTTGAGCATGTGTCGAAAGTCACCGGATATTTCGACTCCGGAAAAATAATCGATATGTGCGTATACATCAAAGAGGGCGACGCGGAGTCCGCCTTGCGCATTTTCTGGGATATGTACGACAATTCGATGGACTGCGCGAATTTCTGCCTTTCGCTTTTGGAGATGTTCCGGAATATACAGGTGGCGAAGATCGCGCAGGATTTGGGGCATATTAACACAGACAGAACCGAAGCGGAAAGGATAGTCGAGATATCGAAAGGCTTCGCCATCGAAAAGCTGCTCAAATGCAACGCGGCGATAAGCGAAATCATAGTGAATCTCGGCAGATATACCCTGAACAGAAGGGTCGCCGTCGAGCTGATGCTGATCGAGCTGTGTTTTTTTGGGACAAGCGCCAAAACGCCGCCTCAGGGCGAAAATACGCCCCGGCGCCAGTTTGACAGATATGCGGATCTGATCGAGGAAATCGGCAAAGAGAACAAAATGATCGCCGCGAACCTCAAAAACGGAAAATGCATAATCGACGAAAAGGGGAAAAAGGCCGCGATATATATCGACAGCGAATTGAAATTCAATATCTTGAACGAGGAAAAGAACCTCGCCCTGATACAAGACAGCTTGGGCAAGTTTTTGGGCGGAAAATATTCGGCCGCCGTGGAGCTGGAAAAAGAAAAAGGCGAAGAAGATTCCGGCAAAGACGGCATAGACGATATAATAGGCA
>Ga0082212_10004658_pt1 | contig 18925 bp, 13 predicted proteins | sample TergutNt197P3_FD_71548 | JGI IMG/M metagenome (GOLD analysis project Ga0082212, IMG submission 71548) | Neocapritermes taracua P3 segment gut microbial communities from Petit-Saut dam, French Guiana - Nt197 P3 | ecosystem: Host-associated > Arthropoda: Insects > Digestive system > Gut ...
GGGATATGTTTGACCTACACGACGTAGCTTTTAGGATTGCCTGTTTTGGCAGTCCTTTTTACTACAGAACTACGTTGGTACCGCGAAGGGTGTTCACTTCGGGAATACGGTCGTAACCGACCAATTTGCCAAGTTCTCCCGGAGAATGGTGTTTGACTTGTTCCAAACTCTTGATACGAAGCAAATAGATAAAAGAAAGGATAATAAACAGGTTGTTGAAGTTGTAATAACCCTTCAAGCGCTGGTGGAAATGATGGCAATAACTTAACAGTCCGCATTCCAGCAGAAAAGGAAGAAGCAACATGACCCCGCCCTTGACGATGCTCTGACACTTTTCAAAAACAACAGAAGCGCCGTTTGACAAACCAAAAGCACTCATCAGACGCTCTTCTGCACAGGTGGCGCCCATACCCAGACCTGTGGATGCCTGTAAATCCTCCAGACTACGTTCTAAAGGTGTGCTACCCGGATGTATCTGGTCGACAGTTAATGCATTATTCTTTTTTTTAAATTCCCGTTCCTGATATGATAAGTGATCGCCGATTCGCTTACTTGGTGATGGAGCGACGCACGATAAATACTTAACCCAAGATCAAGGTCGTTCTGAATGCTGCTGAGTTTGTCGGGCGTCATTTTGTAACACTGACCGCGTCGTTCCTTGCGTGCAAAAAAATGACCTATGCCGTGATCGCGCAGAGCGCTGCTCCAGCGTTCTATGTTTTTGCGACCCTCGCCAAAGGCTACACAGATTTCACATATCTTGCATAAACGCTGAACTACAAGATTGGCAAGACAATAGCAATAGCCGTTCAAATCATCTTTGCCATGAAAATAGAACGGACTGCCATGAAGAAAATAATAAACGGTTCCGTCTTGTTCGCGAAAACCAATACTATCGTTGATAAACTTGGTGGACGGCGGAAAAATGGGAAGAAGTGGAGGCATAGATATCTGATATTTTTCCGCAAATATAGTAAGACTTTTTGTCTTTGCCTATCAATCTTGTAATGGGTTGATTTTCTGAGAGCAGGTAGGGAGCTCTGCGTTTACTCCGAAAAGTTTTTATCCATTATGAACACAAAGAAATCACAAAGTTCACAAATCAAAATGTATTAATAATCAATCCTTTGCGTTCCTTTCGAGCTTAACGAAACGATCTCACCAAAGGCAAAATCCTATGTGAACTTTGTGGTAAAATAAAATGACTTTTTATAGGGGGCTCATGTTTACTTTTTCATGGAAAGACGCGGAACATCCGCTCCCTGCCAGGTGATGATCAGGGGTTGCACGCCAATTTCAAGAGTCGCCGCTGCAGAGAGGGGTTGCCCCTTGCCGGTGGTAATATCATACAGCGTGGCAGGTGCGTCAAGGTAAAGGGTTGCTTTTTTTGTCCGTTTTCTGTCGTTCCAGAGTACAAGCGTATTGTTTCCCGACTTCCCCTCTAAGAAACAGACAGATACAACGGAAGAAGGGATCTTTTCCCTTTGCAGGAACCCGGGCGTATAGCGCGAACCGGGGATAAACTTACCGCACAGCGCGTAGGCATAAGCGGCGTCTTTGCGTTTCAGATTGGGATAGAGCAGGCCGAAAAAATCCTCCGAACTCTTTAAATCAAACTTCTTTGGCGGAACCTCGCCCTCGTTATAATGGTCGAACAATTGGTACCACAATGTCGCTCGTGTTCCCCGTACAGCCGAGCCGCACAAAGTTTTTACCACTACCGACGGGAATTTTTTTAAAGTGGTTTTATGCGGATACAGGCCGCCGGTTGGATTGCCAACTTCGGTAATCCACACATCTCCTTTAAAATTGATGTCTGAAGCAATTCTCACAAATTTGTCGTGAAGCCTCATGGCGCCTGCCGGATTGAAGGCGTAGGGATGAAAAGCCAGACCGTCAAGGTTTTTCATACCGCCGGCTTTATTCATTTTTTTGATAAAACGCTTGGGAACCCGCGAAAATGCGCCGCCAATGATATATGCGTCAGGGTCGGTTTCCCTGATTTTCTGGGCTGTAAGCCTCGATAATTCGTAGAACTCTTTGTTGGAGCCTTTCCAGAAGAATATGTTAGGCTCGTTCCAAATATTCCAGACGTCTATCCTGCCTTTGTAATGATTGACGATTTCCTCAATATAACGCAGAAAGTAGGGAATATTTTCCGGCGGAATGTACTTTTTACTTTTGCCGTCCGGAAAAATCCAGTCGGCCTGGTAGGCAAGAACGGCGACAACTTTTTTGCCCGTATTCTTGGCGCCATCCACGTAAGCGTCATATCCGGAAAAATCGAAATGACCTTTTTCCCTTTCAATGCCGCTCCAGTTGAAAGTTCTGAGCGTCCACACAGCCCCCATTTCATCCATAATATCGAACTCTGAGGAATGAACGATGCCGAAACAATCCTCCGGAATATCAACGGGGCCGCCAATAGGAAAGCGGCTGGAAGAACAGGAAAATAAAAATAACGAAAAAAGAAAACACCGGAAAAACACCGGATTTACAACAGATTTAAAGTTTATTTGATATTTCATGTAATTTTAATAAATTTATAGAATGCGGCAAAAGTAGAAAAAAATTTCGGGATATTCAAAAAAGGCTGTCTTTTTCAGACAGCCTCCTTTCATGCGTTGTCAACAAATATGAATGATTAGTTGGGATAGCGGGTGATGGTTTCAAAAAATTCAAATTCCTCTTCCGGCTCTGATAATCCGATAGCCCATTTAGGAAGAACAAGATTGATAATGTCATCCCCTGTGAGATTGTCGGTTATCGAGAAGATCATATCATTGTAGTCGGTGTCTGAATCTGCGTTATGATTGTCTTCAAAAAATACTACAATACTCTTGCAATCGGCAGAGAAGAAGGTATTGTACTGTCCCGTAAAATCTCCGAACTGTGGAGGAAATTCCCCAACGCCGGTGTCTTTGTCTAAATTAAGCCCTGTATGGGTAAAGAACATCTCATCCTCATAATAATATTCTACCCTGTCGTTTTGCGAACTCCATCCGTTGGGAACCACGAAAAGCACCACCCTGTCGCCGGCGTTGAATGTGCCGTTGCCAATCCGGTACATGTTCGGCGCCTGCAACGAACCGCCTCTGCTCTTATCCGCAATGTCCCTGAATATAATGTAATCATTATTCAATACGACGTCAGTACTTATTTTTTTACAAAGAACAGGCTCAATAACGGTTTTATAATATTGAATTTCGTCTGCGTCATTTTTGGGTACTGTTGCCGGAATTACAAAGTAGCCCAGCGAATTATGCCAACCTGCGCCTTCAAAAAGATAGGTGATGTACAATTCGGTACTGTTTTTTACTTCAATATAATTTGGCACAACCGCGACGTCTGAAAATAATGTTGTGATCCAGTATGGAGCTTCCGGTCTGAATACGCTTTTACCTTCAGGCGTGTCCTCGCCATTGAACGTGTAGAGCATAAATTTATCGCAGCCATCGCCTACCGGAGGCTCGTCGACTTTGTTAAAACCGATATACAAAACTTTCAAACCGCCCAAACCATCGGCAACGAATACAATGTTCCCCTTAGAGGTGATAAAGTTGGCCGAAAGTCCATCTTCGTCCAGTATACTGTTGCTGTTGCACGGAACAATTCTGTCGCCGCCGTTGCCATCTTTCATCACGTCGTACCAGTAAATACCTTTTTCACCGTTGGCAAGGAACAGCAGGTTCGATTCTACGAACTTCCCGCTACCATCTTTTTTGGGATCGCTGTTTAAATGGACACTGTTGGTCACATGTTTCTCCGCACTTTCACCGGGGCGATCCAGCGATTCGTTCACAGCGCCGGTTTCCTTGTTCAACATCCTTAATCCGCTTTCGTTTTCGGCTACGAATACATAATTATCCCACACCAGAATTTCCGATTTGGCATGATGTTGCAATGATTCGTCGTCTGTTACGTATATGGCGTCCTCACCATTGCCGTCCAAATTATACTTGGTGACACGCGCCGGTTCGGCTTGCATCAGGTAGACATTGTTCGCATCGACGTCTGCCGAACGGACGTTATCTTTGTTCTCGATGAATTTAACCCGCGAATAATCGGTTGCACTGTATATGTACAGGCCGCCATTGGTATCGTTGGCGCCGTCGCCGGTAGTGATGTATATCCGGTTGTTCGCGAAGCGGATGGAAGTTCCCTGAAACGACGTAAGTTTCTTAATCACAGGGGCGACTTCCTTGAAGGTCTTGTCGGCGTTCAGTTCCATTACCATGAAGAAGGCATAGTCATATCCATCCACATCCTCATCGTAGCCAAACTTCGGTTCCGAACTTGCACCGGTCATATACAATTTACCATTGTTATAATCAATAGCGCTCAATTCGGCATGTGCCATCGTCATGCTCGAAATGGCTTTCACATCAACCGTCACGTCGTCTAATGTACCGTCATGAATGGTGTACTTGTACACCACAACTCCGCCTCTGTGCGCATCGCCCTGGTCATTGTAGGTGACGAAGGCGTACCCGTCGTCGGAAATTTTGACATGCGTTGCCTGCACTTCGCCTCCGGAAATCGTCAATGTACTCATCTCGGCAACCCGTTTGAAACGGTAATTGTTGCCTCTCAATTCATTACCCTGCCCGTCTGCGGCTTTTTTATGGATTCCCGTTCTTTTCCTGCCTGCGGAAGAAAAGGACGTCGTACTCGTAGACTTACCTAAAGGAAAATCGCTCAGTGAGGTGATCCTCACATCTGGATGATGATCAATGATGATACTTCCATCCATCAGGGAAATAGCTTCGGAGCCTTCCGGAGGCACTCCGTTGTTATCTTTGTTACAGCCTGCTAAGAAGCCTGTACAAAAAACCATTATTATTAACAAAACTCTTTTCATACGATTAATTATTATATGATTAAATTATATACAAAAATTGTGCCATTTATTTTAATATACGTATTGAAGCGAAAAAAGTTATATTTTTTTGACAAATGGTCATTTTTTTTTGACTTTTATTCTCACAGTTTCTGAAACAAATGATGACGTTTTACGTATAAAAATGTCGTAAGGTTTACGTATCATGAAAAGTTACAAAAAAGAATTATGGTTTCAGACGTCACTGCGGCGTGAATTTTTGAATATTACGCCGGAAGTGAAACAATGTCTTTCAGAAAGCGGAATCAAAGAAGGTTTGGTTCTGGTGAATGCCATGCATATCACGGCCAGCGTTTTTATCAACGACGACGAAAGCGGTTTGCATCACGATATGGAAGTATGGCTCGAAAAACTTGCGCCCGAAAAACCGTATAGCCAGTACCGGCACAACTCATACGAAGACAATGCCGACGCTCACCTGAAACGTTCGGTGATGGGGCGCGAAGTAGTTGTGGCCGTGACCGGCGGCGAATTGGATTTCGGACCGTGGGAACAAATATTTTACGGCGAATTTGACGGAAAACGCCGTAAACGCGTTTTGGTAAAAATCATTGGAGAATAACAATATAATTGATAAACAGATGAAAAAGATTTTTACCGTCAGTATCCTGTTGATAATGGGCATTACAATTCATGTAGCGGCAAAAACGACGCTCACGAATGCGCTCCGGTTGCTGCAACAGAAAAATTTTGTTCCGGCTTTGGACATCTGTAATGGTTTGCTCGCCGAATCGGCAAATGATCCCTCTGTGCTTGGCGTGCGTTCGCAGATATTTACCGCCATGGGCAGGTATGATCAGGCAAAACAGGATGCAGACAGAGCGCTCTCGATTGACAGAACCTCCGACCGTGCGCATTACGCAAAAGCAGAAGTATTGTACTACGGGCAAAAGGATTACAGTCAGGCATTGCAGCAATATGACGCCGCTATCAGATCGAATGTGCAGATGCACGAGGCATACGCCGGAAAAGCCCGCGCTCTCATGGGATTACAGAATTACAAAGATGCTATAAAGGTGGTCGTGGATGCTTTAAAAACTTTTCAGGACGATCCGGAACTGTATTATATACACGGATTGCTGAATTTCCAGCGGAGCAAGCCCGGGCTTGCCATCGAAGAATATAATAAAGTATTATCTCTCAATGCCGAATGGAATACATGCCAGGTATTTCTTAACCGGGGCCTCGCCAACGATGCGCTCCAGAAACCGGATCGTGCTATTCAGGATTTCACAAAGGCGATTCTGGCCGATCCCAATAATGCCGACGCTTACATTGCGCGCGGTAATGTACTGTATAACATTACAAAATATCAGGAGGCTGCCGGAGATTTTATTAAAGCCGATGTATTAAACCCCGATAATCCGGTAATTATCTACAATATAGGTATGGCATATTACAAAGATAATGACAGGACGTCGGCCTGCAGGTATTTTCAGAAGTCGTGTTCGCTGGGAAATAACAATGCCTGTAAAATGGTGGTTTTGAATTGTTCGGACAGGAAAATCAATTGAGAGACGGTTCAAAAAATTTGATCTATTGGGTTAATGTGTGAAATACGTCTTCCAGCGACTTGCCATATTGCTTTTTAAGATCGTCTACTGTGGCATTGGCTACAACGACGCCCTTGTTAATAATGATCGTTCTCCGGCAAATGGCTTCCACTTCCTGCATGATATGCGTGGACAGCAATACCGTTTTGGATTTGCCAGTTTCCGAGATCAGAGTGCGTATTTCGAGAATCTGGTTGGGATCGAGGCCTGTGGTCGGCTCATCGAGAATCAGCACTGCGGGATCATGAATCAAAGCCTGCGCCAGTCCTACACGCTGGCGGTAGCCTTTCGACAAAACCCCGATTTTCTTGTGTTGTTCGTTGCCCAGCCCTGTCGCATCCACAACATCCGATATTCTTTGTCGTGTGGCATTCCCGATCCCGTATATGCCCGCTACAAAGGTAAGATATTCTTTGACATACATATCCTGATAGAGCGGATTGTGTTCGGGCAAATAACCGATGCTGCGCCGCGCGTCCATCGATTGTCGTTCCACATCAAACCCGTTGACGGATACCGACCCGGAAGTAGCCGGCAAATATCCGCAAATAATTTTCATAATGGTAGATTTCCCCGCGCCATTAGGCCCGATGAACCCTGCAATTTCTCCGCTGCCAACCTCAAATGATACGTGATCGACAGCGCATTGATTTCCATACAACCTGACAAGATCATGAACAACAACCGACATATTTCATATATTTGACGACAAAAGTAATGAACAAATTTAAAAAAAGAACATAAATTATGTTTTTCTACTTTGAAATTTGCAAAATTTGTATTTACATTGCCGAAAATTTCAAATTTTTATTTGTTGAATCTAATTCATAACATCAATCTGTTGAGCAATGGTACAAAAAAAGCGATTGGTTTTAAGTTATAAAAATTGTCCGGTCGAGGTAATACAGGCGATAAAGGAAAAGTATCCGCTGGGTTATGGCGATGAAATCATCAAGGTACAAAAACCGAACGGCGAGTTTTTTCACGCGATCACAATAGATTTTGAGGATATCAGTTACTTGGTGAAGGTAGACGTAAAGATTGACAATCTTACCGAAGAGGAGTTTGAAAAACAATTTGGGTCGACTGCCGATGATACCGGCGCTTCCGATTTCGACGCAAAGGATGATGAAAATCCGGAAAACGTTGCATCCTCCGAGAGTAATTATGATGAGTAAACAAGATGTCCTGGAAATCGTTCCTGAAAGATTATTGTAATTTTTCGCGTGCAGAACGTCTCGGAATTATGGTTTTATCCGGATGCTTTCTGTTGGCGCTCGCCTTCAGATGGTTGTTGCCATATTTGGTAAAGTCCCGTATTCCCGATTTTGCCGCATATAAGGAAGAAATTGCAGTATTCCGGGAGGCGGCCGATTCGGCGTATTTTGTGAAAAACCAAAGTGAAACGGCAGAGCGCGTACTTGTATCACAGTTATTCTATTTTGACCCGAACCGGACGACTGACGACGAGTGGGGAAAACTCGGCCTGAACGAAAGGCAAATACAAAACATCAGGAATTATCAGGCGAAAGGCGGACACTTTAAACGAAAGGAAGACCTGCAAAAGTTGTACACCATACCGGCGGCTCAATATCAGTTGTTGGAACCGTATATTCGTTTCACCGGCAACGAACCGTCCACAAAACAGCCTGTGCGGGAAATGCCCGTCGTTTCGGACAATGTAACAGATAATACCGCAACAAAATTTTCTGATAAAAAATCCCTTCTGATAGAACTCAACACAGCCGACAGCGCCCTTCTGACAAAATTATCCGGCATAGGCCCCGTGTTAGCCGCACGAACCATCAAATACCGAAATCGTATCGGAGGTTTTGCCGATGTAGCGCAGTTGGGCGAGGTGTACGGCGTTAAACCTGAATTAGTGGAACAGTTAGCGTCGCAACTGTCAGCTGACAGATCGCTCGTCAGGAAAATTCCCGTTAATACGGCAACGCTCAGGGAACTGACGAATCATCCGTATCTCAGCGAGCAGCAGGCAAAGGGCATCCTCTATTTCCGGAAATTACAGAATCATATCAACGATTTAGACGAATTAATACAAAACCACATCCTGAAATACGAGGAGGCTGAGAAAGTAGAACCGTATCTGACGTTTGAATAAGAGAGTAATCTATTTCAAAATACCGACTTCCTTTAACTTCGCAATTCTATCTGTTGTCAACTTACCTTCGGTATATTGTTTTACGCTTCTCTGTCTCCATTGTTGCATTAAAACGCTCCTCCTTTCCCCTTTTTTCCACTCCTCTAATCGGTTGTCCCAGCTATCGTTTTTTTTTTTTATCGTTTCAAAAGGAAAACTGATTGCTAACAACTTATCTAACTTTCCTTCCGCCAATTTTCCAGACTTATATTCTCTCCTGTTCTGGGCCATCCATGTACTTATAGCGTTACTTTTCTCGCCTTTCTGGTACATTTCTAAATTTCTACTCCATGCCTCTCCTCTTTTTCCTCTTGTTTTCTTTGGCGTCTCTTCTTTTGGCTTTTGGGTCAATTCAACTTTTTCCGGTTCCGGTTCCGCCTCTTGTTTCAGTTCTTGTTTCCGTTTCCGTCTGACTTTTGGTTCCGGCTCCGATTCCTGTTTTTTGATTTGTTCCGGATCCTTTTCCAGTTGTATCAGCCTCCATTTTTCTTCTATTTCCTTTATGGTCCTTCTCAGAACTTTTGCCATATCTTCAATATTATGGACGCCATAATATTTTCCCAAATACTCAATTTCTGTATGAACCCATTCACGCTTTTCCTTTTCGCTATCAGCAACTACACTGTCTGCCTCTAACTCAAATTCAAACTGAACAATTGAATACTTGCTATTCTTTTTTTCCTTACGTTCAACGTTTACACGATAAAACGGACATGAAGAATGTTCATATACTGCACTTACTGTGCCATACAGCAACCATTCCCCATCATCATACTTAACTCTGTCGCCTAATTGATATTTCATTTTTATTATTTTTTTAATATTTGCCGCAAAATTACATATTTTTTATGTAAATAAACAAATTAAAAATTAAAAAATAAAGACGTCACAATTTTACAAAAGAAAACTAAACTGGAAAAACGAATGGTAAAACACTGAATATCAGAAATGTAATTGCCAAGATGCCAAACTTCTGTTTTACTTCTGTTATATTTATTTTTGCTTTTTATCAGACGGGATGTTCTTGCTTTTATTTGCTAACCTGATTTATTCATAATGAATATCAAAAATACGTTCAATGAATGTTCCGTCAGGGACAAAATGTTGGCGGGCGAATATTGCGTACCTGACGACACGCTTCAAACTCTGAAATGCCTGTTTTCTACCAATATCCGATCCCTATCGGGATCAAATAAAAAAAAAGCATGAATAATACAGGTTAAGTTCCCAAAAGAACGTAAAATTTCGTTAAAGATTCTTAAAATCAAAAACTCAAAATAAACCATTTGTAAGGAAGAAAGTCAGAAGAAGAAAATATTTGTCATGAAAGAACCAAACATGAATTTGATGAGTCGGATAGTCCGTCTTTTTGCTATTAGTTTTTTCTGTGCGTTGTGCCAGACCTTGCCGGCGCAAGATGTAACAACCTTTACAGTCAGGGGATTACTTACCGACAGTATTGAACGACAACCGTTAGATGCAGCCAATGTAGTAGTGATGAGGGCTAAGGATTCGGTATATGTGTCCGGCGGAATCAGCGACGATAAAGGCGTCTTTGAAATCGCAAAAATTCCGGCAGGGCAGTACCAATTGCTGATCAGTTATTTAGGTTATCAGACTATTATGCGTCCATTGTCGCTTTCGGGTGCGCCGCGTACAGTCAATGTGGGCAGAATCGGTATGAAAAAACAGGATTTGCAGTTAGACGAAGTAGTGGTAACGGGAAAGTTTAACCCGATTGTCATCAAAAAAGATACTATTGAGTTCAGTACTTCTGCTTACAAAATACAGGACAGCGACGTGGTGGAGGATCTGCTCAAGAAACTGCCCGGCGTGGAAGTCGAATCGGACGGAACGGTAACCGCAGGAGGTCAGCAGATTACCAAAGTTTTTGTGGACGGCAAGCAGTTTTTCGGCGACGACCCGAAAGTAGCTCTGAAAAACCTTCCGGCAAATGCCATCGACAAGGTGCAGGTGGTTGATCGCAGATCGGATCAGGCGCAGTTTACCGGCATTGAGGACGACGATACGGAAAAAGTCATCAACCTGACGTTGCGCCCCGGCAACCGAGACGGTATGTTCGGACGCGCCATGGCAGGTTACGGAACCGACGACCGCTACGACGCCAACGGCATGATCAGTTACTTCAGCGGCGAAACACAATTAGCCGCTTTGTTTTCGAGGAACAATACCAACAACATGAATTTTTCCGATTTCATGGGCGACGTGATGAGCAGCATGGGCGGCGGCGGTCGCCGTCAAAGCGGCGGAGGCAGTAGCATGATGATGATGGGCAGTCCCGGTGGCGGCAGCGGAGGAGGACGCATAGGTAGCAGTGGCAGCGGAACGAGATACATGAACATAGGCGGGTTCAGCATGTCAGCCGGCGGAGGCGGTATCAGCACATCCACATCGGGCGGGATGAATGCCAATTATCGTTTTAACGAAAAACTGAAACTGAACTCCAGCTATTTCTTCAACTTAGTGGATCGTGTTGCCGATCAGACCAGTAACCGCATCAATTTCGTGGGCGACAGTTCGCTTTATTACAACCAGTGGCAGCTACAGGAAAGGAAATCGCAAAATCACCGTATCAATCTGGAACTGGATTATACCATCAATGAAAAGAACTCTATTCTATTCCGTCCGAACCTGAACATTGGCAGCGGTTCTTCCAGCAGTACGTATAATTACGAAACTTTTACGCCATCGGACTTTAATCTCAATAGGGGCGACACAAAATCGGGCACTGAAAATACTTCACTGTCCACTTCGGGTTATTTGTTGTGGCGTCACAAGTTTGAGAAACCGGGGCGTTCCCTTTCAACAAGTCTTAATTACGGGGTGTCGAGCAACAAGTCGAACGGCGAAAATAATCAGACCAACCTGTCGTATGATCCCTTAACCGGAGTTGAAACATCCAGACCGCTTTTTCAGGATTATACCAACGACAACAACGGGTATAACTACAGCGTTCGCGCGTCATACGTAGAACCTTTAGGCAACGGGCGTTTTCTTGAACTTTCATATTCATACAGCGAAAACAAAACCAAATCGGAAAAAGAAACGTGGAATCTCGACGCGAACGGCAATCGTACCACTAAAGACGACGACTATTCCACAAAATACGAGAATATCTTTATTAGCCAGCAAGGAAATATACGTTTCAATACACAGCGCGATAAATATTCTTACACGCTGGGAGTAGGTTTACAGCCGCAGAAGACGATCAGTGTGATTGGAAGCGAGCGGAAAAGTTATCCGGTGGTCAACTTCTCGCCCACGGCAAACATCACCTACGGCGAAACGCGGCAAAGCCAGCTTCGGTTCGATTATCGCGGAATACCGCGACAGCCTACCATACAGCAGTTGCAGCCGGTGGCGGACAATTCCGATCCTCTTTACGAATATAAGGGTAACACGGCTTTGAAACCGTCTTTCATGCACAACATGAGTTTAATGTACAATAAATTCAACCCGACTACGCTTCGCACATTCCAGACTTCGCTGGGATTCAACACCACCGCAAACAGCATCGTTAATTCGAGCAAATATGACGATGTCGGCAAACAGACTGTAATGCCGAAGAATGTGAACGGCGTGTACAGCGTCAGAGCCAGCGTGAATCTAAACCTGCCGATTGCGAAAACCAAACTGTCGTTCAATAATAACCTGTCGGGAAATTATGGACACAGCATCAACATGACGAACGATATCAAAAACACCACCAAAAACAGCGGTATCAGCGAAACGCTTCGCCTGACCTTTCGTAACGACTGGTTAGAACTCGGAGGATCGTACCGGCTGGGCTACAACCGCGCCGTTTATACGATGCAGGACAAAGCCTCCACCGATTATTTCAACCACAGTGTTGGCGGCGAAATGTTCCTTAACTTACCGTTGAGTTTCATCATCACATCCAGAATCAATTACTATTTTTACAGAGGCGACGCCGCAGGAGACGGTCGCGACATGACCATGTGGAACGCCGATCTCTCGAAACAGGTGTTCAAAAACAAACGGGGAACCATCAAGTTGAGTGTCGTCGATATTCTGAAACAAAACAAAAGTTACTCGCGCACCACAACCGATAACTATATCGAAGACCTCCGTTCCAACACGCTGGGACAGTTTGCGATGATCAGTTTCATGTACCGGTTCAACTCGTTCAGCGGTGGCGCCACGCAAGAAAGGCAACGCGGCGACGATATGCGCGACGGGATGCGCGACGACGGTAGGCGCAGTTTCGATGGAAGAGATGGCTCCCGCAGATTTGAAGGCGGGGGTCCTCCCGGTGGCGGTGGCGTTTATAGACGCGATTGAGTAAATTTGACAGAAAGGATTTAACGGTGGGCAAAGAGATTTTTGTCCACCGTTTCTGTTATGTGTGGAACATTTTAAAAAAAAATCACTTTTCTTTTAGGGCAATCTGTTCTTTTTTTCGTATTACATAATATAACGAACTTTTTTATTGTATTGAAGATGTTATTTAAAAAGAAAAATGACCGACACCCCATTATATTTCGTGATTTTTGGGAGATGGATCAACAGCAGGTCAGTTCGTCTTACCGGAAATTATGGGAGCGTATCGAACAGTTACCGCCCCTGATACTTCCCAAACCTGCTTTCAATTGGTGGAAGATGGCAGCCGTTGCTGCTTCTGCGGCTTTGTTGATCGTTTGCGGATACTGTTGGTTTGCGTTCACTCATCCGGAGCAGCAACCTGTTGAAATGGTATATGTAACCGACAGCGGATCGCAAGTCGTCTTATCAGACGGAACCAAAGTATGGTTGAGCGCTCATTCGCAATTACGCTACCAGCAGACCTTCACCGGTAAAACCCGCGATGTGGCGTTGGAAGGAGAAGCCTATTTTGAAGTGGCGCACAACAGCAAACAGCCGTTTCGCGTACTGGTCGGCGGTCAAACGGTGGTAGCATTAGGTACCAGTTTTAATGTGCGGGCATACGCCGGGGAACCAGATGTAAAAGTTGCCTTAGTGGAAGGGAGTGTCAGGGTTACAGACGATCAGTCCGGACAGGCGGTTATCTTACAGCCTGCACAGGAAGCCTTAATTGTCAAAAGTGTCGGAACGATCAGCGTTACAGACGATAAGGCGCCACAAACGGATGATGTTAAGCCTGAACAGGAAACCGTAAAACCAATCAGCGTCCCTTCGATTGCCGTAAGCGATGTTGATCTCGATAAGATGATGTCTTGGAAAACAGGACGGTATGTATTCAACAACATGACTTTTGAAGAAATTACCAGGATGCTCGAAAAAGGATTCAAGGTAACCATTCATATTGAAAACGAAGCATTGAAAAGCAAACCCTACACCATGCGTTTTGAAAATGGCGAATCGTTAGAAAAAATATTGGATTTGATACAGGTAAATGCCAAATATTCATATCAATACAATAATGGAATCATAGTGATCAAATAGAAGTATATCATCATAATATCATTAATCATAAACCATTAAAAACAAAATACCTATGTAAAGCCCTGTTGAACAAATATAAAAAGCCCGTGATGCTCGCAACATCACAGGCTGGAATGAATTTCAGTTAAATTGAGTATTAACCAGAAAATTTTGACAAATGTATAAAAAATTTAAAACTATAGGATATTTCCTGTGTAAAAACAAACAAATAAATATAAAATTAAGTAAATTCAGTAAAGTAATGAAATTGTCGTTCTTATTTTTTACGATTATCGCGTTAAATTTGTCGGCAAGCTCCTATTCGCAAACCGCCAGACTTACGATTGAAAAAAACAATGTTACTATCGCCGATGTGTTCAGCGATATAGAGGCACAAAGCGAGTTCTCGTTTCTGTACAGTCCCAGGGAGGTGGACGTCAACCGTCGCGTATCCGTCAAAGCAAACAACGTGCTGATCACAGATATTCTTTCTTCCATACTGACTGATAAGGATATTACCTACCGGATCACCGACAGGCACATTATTCTTTATAAGGCAGATTCGCCGCTCGCGATAAGCGATTTCGCACGGCAAGGCGTCCGCATTACCGGAACCGTAACCGATGAAACCGGCGAACCTCTGCCCGGCGTAAACGTGGTGCTGAAAGGTACAGCCACCGGAACGGTAACCGATATCAACGGAAGGTACAGTATTAATGTGCCGAACGCCAATGCCGAGTTGAGTTTCATGTTTATCGGCTATACCGAACAGACGTTTCCTGTGGGCGACCGGATCATCATTGACGTAACGCTGATAGAAGGCGCCGTTGCCATCGAAGAAGTAGAGATCGTAGCCATAGGTTACGGAGAAATTCGCAGGCGCGATGTTACCGGCTCGATGGCTGTTGCCGATATGAACGAAATACAAAAGATGCCGGTAAACTCGGTTTTGGACGGTTTAGCCGGACGCATCAGCGGCGTGCAGATTATTTCGGCTGACGGCGCTCCGGGAGAAGGCTCCAGTGTGGTGATCCGTGGCGGAAACTCCATCACCGGAAATAACAATCCTCTGTATGTGGTAGATGGATTTCCTCAGGTAGAAAATTTTGATCTCGGAATGCTGGATCCCTCGGAAATCCAGAGCCTCGTTGTGCTAAAAGACGCTTCCTCGACAGCGATTTATGGTTCGCGCGGCGCAAACGGGGTGATCATGGTTACTACAAAAAGAGGAACCGTCAGCAAGCCGTCAGTTTCTTACAGAGGCGTTTACGGAACGGACAATGTCGGAAAATTCGTGGATGTTATGTCGCCTTACGACTTTGTTGCCATGGAATTTGAGCGAAACCCGGATACTCGATATTTGAACGACAACATGAGTTTGGAAGATTACAGGGACGTGAAGGGTATTAACTGGCAAGACCTGTTCTTCCGAAGAGTATGGACGCAGACGCATTCGCTGTCTGTCCGCGGCGGAACCGAGCAAACCAAATATAATTTTACAGGCGGTTATACCGATCAGGATGGCGTCATCATCACGTCGAACTATAAGCGATACAATCTAAAAATGGATTTGGATCAGCAATTTTCTAAATGGTTGAAAGCCGGTGTTTCTATCAGTTATACCCGCCGTACATATATGGGCGCACAACCGAGGGAATCCAACATGACTGAGGGCGCTTCCATGGTGTATAACTCCATGTTTAATGTCTGGGGATATATGCCTGTGGCTTATCCCGGAAGCGACTGGGCTTTAGAAGATGAATTGGAGGATCCTGATTTTAATATCAGGGATTTACGGATTAATCCGATTCTTAATGAGAAAAACCAATACAGGAAAAGATACGGTAATATTTTTTCAGCAAACGCTTATTTAGATTTCAAAATTACCGATCATCTGTCGTTCAAAACCATCGGTCAGATATATCAATCTTTGAACAGCAGCGAACAGTTCAATAATTCGCTCACCCAAAGCGGACGTTCCCGTTCAACCAGAAAAGTAAACGGTTCGATTTTAAATACAGAGAACAGCAACTGGGTCAACGAAAATATTTTGACCTACGCTAAAAGTTTTTCAGGACTGCGATTGACTGCTACCGGCGCTGCAACATTTGAGAAATACAGCGCTTCGGGCTACGGATATGCCGCCGAACGGATTCCAGTCGAACAGAAAGGCATAGCGGGTCTCGCCGATGGGAGTGTGTATGAACGATGGTCGAGTATTGATCCCGGAGCGCAGCGTATGTCATTTTTGGGGCGTGTCATTTTGGATTACCGTTCGCGTTATTTAGCAACTGTTTCGATGCGAGCCGACGCTTCGTCGAAATTTGCCAAAAGCAATCGCTGGGGCTATTTTCCCTCCGCTTCATTGGCATGGCAGTTCAGCGAAGAAGATTTTTTGTCGGGTCAGAATGTTTTGTCGAACGGTAAGTTACGCGCCAGTTGGGGATGGACGGGCAACGACCGCGTCAACAGCAGCGACCGCTACCAACAGATGAATTCTACAGGATCGGGGTATCCCTTTGGCAACGATTGGACCCCTTCTGCCTACGTAGGATACCCCGGCAATGAGACGCTTAAATGGGAGAGAACAGAACAGACCGATTTCGGGATTGATCTGGGATTTCTGAAAAACAGGCTTGCGCTGACAGTGGATGTTTACAGAAAAAATACGCACGATCTGTTGTTGGACAGCGCCTTACCCCGTTCTACCGGATACGGCAACCTGCGCAAAAATATCGGACAGGTACGCAATCAGGGTTTGGAAGTTACCATATCTACCGTCAATATCAGCAACAAATCGTTCAGGTGGGATACCCAACTGAATATGGCAACCAACCAAAACACAGTTGTCGCATTAGCCGACGGTCAACCAAGTCTTGTTACTGCCGTCTCCTGGAATGGCGGAAGCCAACCGGCATACATTGCCGAAGTTGGAAAACCGGTGGGATCATTTTACGGATTCGTATGGGATGGTCTATATCGTTATGATGACTTTGTGTACGATGACCTGAACAATCTTTATCTCCTCACCGGTTTTCTGTCGCTACGCCCCGATCTTCCTGCCTATGAAACTGACCATAAGCCCGGCGACATCAAATACAAAGACGTCAATGGAGATGGCGTGATTAACGACTACGACCGGCAAGTGATCGGTTGCGCACAACCTCTGTTTTTCGGCGGTTTGAACAATGCTTTCACGTACAAGAGTTTTGATTTAAGCATCTTCTTCCGCTGGTCGTATGGCAACGAAGTGCTGAACGCCAACCGTATGGCAATGGAAGATGGCAACAGAGCCAGAACCAATCAATTTGCGACTTATGCCGATCGTTGGCGTCCCGATCATCAGAATACCGACATGCATCGCCTGCAGAGTAGCGGAACGGAACTTTATTCGTCGCGGGTTATAGAAGACGCATCTTTCCTGCGTTTGCAGACGGTTGCCTTCGGCTATTCCGTCCCAAAAGCATGGCTGAAAAAAGCGTTCATCAACAGCGCGCGACTGTCGCTTGCGACAAACAATCTGTACACATGGACCAATTATTCGGGCTACGATCCCGAAGTATCCACGCGACATTCGGCGATGACGCCCGGATTCGACTATTCGTCCTTCGCCCGTGCGCGTTCGTTTACCTTAACCGCAAATTTAAGTTTTTAGTTTTTAAACCATAAAACAATGAAAAAGAGTATTATATATTTATTGTTGATCACAGCCGCAGCGTTTTCATCCTGCGACGATTTTCTCGAAAGCCAGCCAAGAGATTTTTTGGATCCGGATGGTTATTATACCAATCAGGCAACTGTTCTTGCCGGTTTAACAGGCGTTTATTCACCCATGACCATGTACGTACCGGACGCCGGCGGCATCATCTACGGAGATGCTATGATTGTTTACGCAACCGTAAGTGATTTGGAGTATTCTATTACGGGTACTGTCTCAAATTATTCGGCTATTTTTAGTTTTACTCCATCCGATCAGCAAATAAATATTTATTGGTCAGCACTCTATGCAGGGATTAGCAGGGCTAACAATTTTATTCACCAGATCGAAAACTCGAATATATCCGGTGTAACTGATAAATTCAGAGATGCAGCGGTGGGTGAAGCCTATTTTCTCAGAGGTTTTTATTATTGGGACCTGGCTGCCAACTGGTGCGGCGCTCCCTTGCGGACTGCGTACGAACAGGAAATCAACCCGCATAGAGAACGGGCTTCGTTAAAGGAGGTTTACGAGCAGATCTTATCGGATATGAAAAAAGCCGAAGAGATGGTGTATGCGGTCGGCGAATTTGACCACGCGGGGCGCGTTACCAAAACCACCGTGCAGGCGATGCTGGCGCGGGTGTGCCTTTACATGGCAGGCGAACCGCTGCGCGATACGGAGAAATACCGCGAAGCCGCTCAATGGGCGCGTAAGGTTAAAGAATCAGGTTTGCATACGTTGAATCCTGTTTACGCAAATGTGTTTAAACGGCTCATGCTTGAAGAATACGACCTTGATTACCGCGAATCAATGTGGGAAGCCGAATTTAATGGCGTTGACGGCGATAATCCGAGAACACAGGGCAGATGGGGAATCATCAATGGCGTACAGTGCAGAGTCGAAGGTTCATGGTATGCCGTTCCTTCAATGCGTGCCACCCGACTGTTAGAAAATTATTATCTGGAAGACGCCGACGATACCCGTTACCAATGGAGCGTCTGTCCATTCCATTATGGCACCAACACGGTTACGCCGACATTTACAAATGCGGCTTTCGAAAACCGTTACATCGGTAAGTTTCGTAAGTGCGATGTAATACCGATGACGCTAAGTGGGGGGACTTACACCGGTACCAATTTTCCCATCATGCGTTATGCCGACGTGCTGTTGATGCTTGCCGAAGCGGT
>Ga0082212_10004659_pt1 | contig 18925 bp, 18 predicted proteins | sample TergutNt197P3_FD_71548 | JGI IMG/M metagenome (GOLD analysis project Ga0082212, IMG submission 71548) | Neocapritermes taracua P3 segment gut microbial communities from Petit-Saut dam, French Guiana - Nt197 P3 | ecosystem: Host-associated > Arthropoda: Insects > Digestive system > Gut ...
CAGGAGCCATTGCGCGTGCTTCAAAAGTGATTTATGACCGTGCTAATTCATCCATTTCGACCATCGGAAAAGGAATGATTGACTGGAAAGAAGTCTTTAAGGACGCACAGTGGTTTCACTGGACTGGCATTACGCCTGCCATATCGCAGGGAGCAGCCGATGTTTGCCTCGAAGCGATACAAACTGCCAACGAGATGGGCGTCACGGTTTCATGTGACCTCAATTACCGGAAAAATCTCTGGAAATATGGGAAAACAGCATCCGAAATGATGCCTGCACTGGTAAAAGGTTGCGACATTATTCTGGGTAACGAGGAAGATTGTGAAAAGGTTTTCGGTATCAAACCGGAAGGCTTTGATGTTACAGCAACAGGCGGCAATGTAGATGCGGCTGAATTTGAATCTGTTTGCACACAAATGATGAAAAAATTCCCGCGCTGTAAAAAAATGATCGTCACACTGCGGGGCGCCATCAATGCAAACCACAACACATGGGGCGGCGTACTTTATTCGGACGGTACGCTTAAACAATCGAAACGTTACGACATCACGCACATTGTAGACCGCGTAGGCGGCGGCGATTCTTTTATGGGCGGACTGATTTACGGGCTTATCGCCTACCCCGGCAACGATCAAAAAGCGCTGGATTTCGCGGTGGCGGCGTCGTGCCTGAAACATACTATCTACGGCGATTTCAACATGGTGACGGTTGCCGAAGTAGAAACCCTTATGAAAGGTGACGGGTCGGGGAGAGTATTGAGGTAATTTGTAATTCGTTGTTACGAATTACAAATTACGAATTACTAATTACGAATTACAAATTACGAATTATGAAATGACGACAGCCGACGAACGAAGCAGGAACAGAGGCCATTTGGTCATTGAGCGATGGTTGGTGAGCGAAGCCGAACCAAGTCGAAATTTTGACTATGTCGAGGTGCGAAGGAGCTCTTTTTACGAAGTGAAAAAATTATGAATTATAAAATATAAAATTATGGAAAATTTACAAAAGTCGGGAAAGATGACAAATTGGAGATGGGCTATTTGCGGTTTGCTATTTGTGTCGGTTACCGTTAATTATCTTGACCGTCAGGTATTATCACTTACGTGGGATGAATTTATCAAACCCACGTTTCATTGGGATGATAATATTTACGGTACTATTACAAGCGTTTTCTCGTTAGCTTACGCTATCTGTATGCTGTTTGCCGGAAGGTTCATCGACTGGATAGGTACTAAAAAGGGATTTCTGTGGGCGATCGGGATATGGTCGCTTGGCGCCTGTCTTCATGCCGTCTGTGGTGTTGTCACAGAAACTTGGGTAGGAATGCATTCGGCAGCCGAACTGGCCAAAGCAACCGGAACAGTTGCGGTTACAATTGCAACTGTGAGCATGTGGTTTTTCTTAGTTGCACGATGCGTACTCGCCTTGGGAGAGTCGGGAAATTTCCCCGCCGCTATCAAGGTAACCGCCGAATACTTTCCCAAGAAAGATCGCGCATATGCCACTTCGATTTTCAACGCCGGCGCATCGGTAGGCGCACTGGGAGCGCCGCTATCTATCCCTCCACTGGCAAAAGCTTTCGGCTGGGAATGGGCTTTTATCATTATTGGGGCAATAGGCTTCCTGTGGATGGGCTTTTGGGTATTCATGTACAATACGCCTCAGAAAAGTAAATATGTTAACAATGCCGAGTTGGATTACATAGAACAGGATAAGCATATAGAAACAGAATCAAAAGCGGTCGAATCAAAAAAAATGCCATTCCTGAAATGCTTTTCCTACAAACAAACCTGGGCATTTGCTTTCGGTAAATTCATGACGGACGGCGTATGGTGGTTTTATCTGTTTTGGACACCATCCTATTTATTTAACCAGTTTTCTATAAAAACTACTGAAGGATTAGGGATGCTGCTGATATTTACACTATATGGTATCGTAACGGTATTGTCCATTTATGGCGGTAAACTTCCCACAATTTTTATTAACCGATCGGGCATTAACCCATACGCTGCCCGTATGAAAGCGATGCTGATTTTTGCCTTTTTCCCGCTTTTCGTATTGCTGGCTCAACCGCTTGCATATTATTTTGAACCGGTGATGGGTAGAAGCGTAGCATGGATACCTGTTATCCTGATATCATTGGCAGGCGCTGCCCACCAGTCGTGGTCGGCTAATATTTTTTCGACCGTTGGCGACATGTTTCCCAAATCAGCCATCGCCTCCATTATCGGTATCGGTGGAATGGCTGGCGGTTTAGGCTCATTCTTTCTGCAAAAGTCTGCCGGTAAACTGTTTACATACTCGGAACAAACCAATATGCAGTTTCTGGGATTTGAAGGAAAGCCTGCCGGATATTTTATCATCTTTTGTGTTTGCGCCGTAGCCTATCTGATTGGCTGGATCGTAATGAAATCATTAGTTCCGAAATATAAATTAATTACGGATTATTAACCAATTACAAATTACTAATTACTAATTACGAAATTTATACTAAAAACAATTAATTTTTACTGACATGAAACGAATTATTATTATCTTAACTGTATCGCTTATCTCATCCATAAGCATGTATTCGCAGGATTTGCAGGATATCAAATTGAACAATCCGGACAAATCACGCGGCTCGGCTGTTATGAAAGCGTTGTCCGACAGAGAATCTGTCCGTGAGTATGACACGAAAGAACTCTCCTTGCAGGACCTCTCGGATTTATTGTGGGCGGCAAACGGCATAAACCGTCCCGATGGAAAACGCACCGCTCCTTCGGCAATGAACCGGCAGGAAATTGACGTCTATGTCGTTAATAAGGATGGGGCTTATCTTTATGACGCTGCTACAAATACCTTGAAAGGGTTGACCAAAGGCGACTTCCGGAAAGCGGTAGCCGCATCGCAGGACTTTGCCGCTACGGCGCCGGTAAGTATTGTGCTTGTTGCCAACTTAGAAAAACTTGGCGATCCGGCAGCTGCAAATACCCGTATTACAGCTGGAATGGACGCAGGAATTGTGAGCCAAAATATTAATATTTTCTGTGCAGCAGTCGGTTTGGCAACCGTACCACGCGGGACAATGAATCAGGATGAACTAAAAACCATACTCAAATTGTCAGATAATCAGTCGTTAATGCTCAATAATCCGGTCGGTTTTCCGAAAAAATAAACAATATGCCGGTATTCATTATTCTGATATTCGCAAGTTATTTATTAGGAAATATTTATGTGTTTGTCAGGGGGCTTCAGGCCCTTGGACATCTTTCATCTGCAATTAGAGTAATTTTCTGTATCGTTTACCTGACGCTGGCTTTGTTGCTTATTGTCATGATGTTATTACGCGGCTACAAGCAAATTCCGGCTTCATTGGCACACATCCTTTTCCAGTTAGGTTCCGGATGGCTTGTTTTCATTTTATACATGGTTATTTTTCTGGCTTGCGCCGATTTGCTAAAAGTTTTCAACCAGTCGTTCCAGTACGGGTTTCATATCTCTTTGCTTCTCACACTCTGTATATTGACGTATGGATATATTAATTATCAACACCCGAAAAAACAAGTTATCAACATTGCTGTCAATAAACCTGTTTCCCAACAGGATAAGCTGAAAATAGTAGCCATCAGCGACTGGCACCTGGGTTTTGGCACGAATAATAAACGGTTGAAAAAAGATGTTGACCGTATCAATGCTGAAAAACCGGATATTATTCTGATTGCCGGAGACTTGATTGATAACAGTGTAACTCCTGTAATTACACAGGAAATGGATAAGGAAATCAATCGTCTGTATGCGCCTATGGGCGTCTACATGGCGCCCGGTAACCATGAATATATAAGCGGAATAGACCAAAGTATTGACTTCATCAGAAAAACAACTGTTTCAATCCTGAAAGATTCGATGGTAACACTTCCGTGCGGACTTCAGATCATCGGTCGCGACGATATCAGTAATCGGTACAGGATGTCCGCAAAAGAATGGGCGAACCTGACCGACGCATCCAAACCGATCATCCTGATTGACCATCAACCAAATCAGCTGGCTGATGCTCAATTGATAAAGGCAGACCTGCAACTCAGCGGACATACGCATGACGGGCAATTCTTCCCGTTTACATTTGTCACGAATCGTCTTTTCGAATTAAGTTACGGATATAAAAAGACAGGCGACACGCATTATTATGTTACCTCCGGCATAGCGCTTTGGGGACCACCTTTCCGGATAGGTACGAATAGCGAAATCGTAGTTTTTGAGTGTTCGTTTATACCGCGATGAAGGCCTGCGGCGATAAAACGGCTTTTTAGTGATTCATAATTCATAATTATATGAGAATATTTATTCAATCGATTTTCGGACAGATCATATTTAGTTCATATATTCTGTGGCACGGACATCAGGCGCTTCCCCAAAAGAAACGCTGGCAAATTCCTTTTGTGCTCGTTTTTATATTGGAGATTGCCATCTTTTTTACGGGTTTTCTATTTCATAACTACCTGCCGGATAAAGTATTCATACCATTAATGATGCTATGCAACACATGGTTTATCGCCTCCCTGTATCTATCCATCGGGCTGCTTGTACTTGACTGTTTTCACCTGATAAATAAACGGTGGGCCTGGTATCCGATGCTAATCAACCTCTATTGGGAAAAAACTAAAATTTACCTGTTTTTCTTTTTTTCAATCGGGATAACCTGCCTCATGATATTCGGATACCGAAATGTACGATATCCCACGGTTCAGCATGTCTATTTAACAATTCCAAAATATGCCGAAGGACGCGACAGCCTCACGGTTGTACTGGCAAGCGACTGGCATATCGGTGAAATGATTGGAAAAAAACCGGTTCAATATGCCGTAGACCTTTGCAATCAGCAAAATCCGGATATAATTGTTATTACCGGAGACCTGATTGATTATGAACTTCGGTTTGCAGAGAGAAAAAAAATAGAAGATGACCTGCAGCTGCTAAAAGCAAAATTAGGCGTTTACATGACGTTAGGCAACCACGAATACCGCGCGAACCGGTATGCAAAATTGCGGTGGATTGAAAAAACCGGTATCACCCTGTTAATCGATTCCGTCATCACTCCGCCCGATTCTTCCTTTTATATGATCGGTCGCGATGATTTTATTAATCACCGGAACAGGGCGTCGGTTCATACCCTGATGCAGCAGGTCGATACGCTAAAACCTGTCATCCTGCTTGATCATCAACCTAACCGATTGAATGAGACGGCAATGAATCAAGTTGATCTCGCTCTATACGGACATACGCATAACGGACAGGTTTGGCCTTACTCTTTATTTATGAATCTTATTTACGAATGTCCCTACGGCTATTACCGTAAAGGGAAAACTAATTATATTATAACATCCGGAGTGGGTTGCGCCGGACCGCCCTATCGGATTGGTACCCATTCCGAAATTGTCGTAATCCATTTACGTTTTGATTATAATCAACTGTATAATTATTAAAAACACAACCGTACCCAAAACCGCCTTCAGGATGATTTGGCAAGGAAAGCGACGCCTATCATGATAAATAATACACCTATCCAGCGGGTGAGGGGAATGGTTTCGTGCAGGATGAAAATCGAAGCCATCATGCCAAAAATATAACTGATGCTTATGAGTGGATAGGCAAGCGACAGTTCATTGTTTCTCAGTATATAAAACCAGAGGACGATGGCGGCGATCATGGATAGTCCCGACCCCAGCATCCACCAGTTTGTGAAGAAGTCCCTGAAATATTTCCAGGTCCAACTGAAAGCGCCTGCCTTTTCAAGGCCGAGCTTGAGCAATGCGTTTCCTGCTGCGAGAAACATGCACTGTATCATTGAAGTACATATTAATTTGAGCATGACGAAAGAAGAATTAATGTGTGTGACTTATTTCTATAATGGTTGTATACAAGGATGCGTTTAATACCGGTGACATCTTCTTCTCTGTCAGCCGACAAAAATGCTGGTGCATAGCCTTTGCGCAGGCAGGTCAGCGCAACATAAACGCCAATGGCAGACGCCGAAAAGGATTCGCCGAACAAATGTTTATATTGCAGAATCGGGATACCTCTGAAAAAACGGTCTGCTGCCTCACGATATACCGCATCGTTGGCCAAGTGGGTGTTCAATCCGGTAAGGACGGCGTCGATATCCGAAATATTGCATCCGGCTTTGGAAAGGATTTCATCTATTGATTCCCACATTCGTTCCTGCGTTGGTTTTTGTAATAGTACAACGTCGTTAATTTCGCAAATCGAATGTTCGCTTTTAGTTTTGCCAAGCAGCATACTGACAGCGGCTTCACCTGCAAAACACTTCTTTTTCGGCGAGGCGCCCAACACAAAATCCCAGATGCCAATCCGGTTAAAAAATTGATAATAATCATTGGTCAGTTCGTCATATCCCCCCACCAGCACATTCTGTGCACGTTCCTGTTCAATCTGAATGATGGCGTCCAACAGCGCATTTTCGAACGAAACCGCACGATGCACAAATGTATTATTGTATCCGTGACATTTCATATCAATGGCAACCGTCGAGCTCAGGATGTTATGCGTAGACTGCATAAAAAAGGTCGGTTGAAGAAACTGCTCGCCATTTTCCATGATTGAATATAAAAATTTCTCTGTGTTATCAATACATCCAAGCCCTGTCCCGCTAATGATGGCGTCAGGCATTTCGACCGAAGCCTCTTTCAATGCCAGACGCGACAACAGGACGACGCGTTTCAGCAGTACACACATCCTGCGTGCCGACAATCCGGAAAAATGGGATGAAAAATCCGGGTTGATGGTTGGTACGCGCGGTTCTTCGTAATAAACAGGGCGATCAAACCATTCGTCCGACAGCGGCTTTTGTGCAGATATTTGTTTTGCTGATTGTATGTAAATTGACATAGGCAGTTAAATTTTCGACAGGATAATGGTTGAATCGTTTCCTCCAAAACCAAAGGAGTTGGATAGCACATGTTTCAACGGTCGTGATGGTGTTGTACACCTGTATTCCGTTTGAAATGTATTTCGCGGCAGAATGGGAGAAAAGTTATGCTCTTCAATTTTATTTGTAAAATTAAGATTGGCAGGCAGGTAGTTATGCTCTAATGCGAGTAGGGAAATGATCGCTTCAAAACTTCCTGCTGCACTGGTTGTATGTCCGGTGTATGCTTTGATGGATGACAGCGGCGGCACGCGGTCGCCGAACAGTTTCATTGCCGCCAAACCTTCCGTCAAATCATTGTTTGGGGTACCTGTACCGTGCGCATTGATATAATCTATATCTTCAGTATTTAGTCCGGCATCTTCGAGGGCGCCTTTCATCGCAAGATAAGGCCCCAGGCCGTCGGGCGAAGAAGCTGTCGGGTGATAAGCGTCGCAGACATTGCAGTATCCTGAAATTTTGCCGATGGGTTTCACACCGCGGCGTTGAGCCGATTCGATGGATTCCAGGACTAAATAACCGGCTCCCTCGCCAAGGTTAATACCTGACCGGTCGCGGTCGAACGGACGGCAGATGGTCTTGTCGAGTATCATCAATGTATTGAAACCGTTCACATGATAACGGGATAGACATTCCGTACCGCCTGCAACAACAATGTCGGCGCGTCCGCTTTTAATCATGTCAGCGCCCATCATAATGGTGTTGGCCGATGACGAACAGGCTGTCACAATGGTAGATACCATCCGGAAACAGCCGAAATAATCGGCTATCTGCTCGGTACAGGCGCCACAGTCATTGAGTTCAATGTAATTGTTCTTCGAATCATTGGTAAGAAAATCGGAATACATCAATTCTGCCTGATCCATTCCGCCGACCGTAATTCCTGAAAGAAAAGCAATGCGCAATGGGGAATGTTTATCAAGTTTTGCTTGACGCAATGCTTCGCTGACGGCAGGTATCCCAAGTAACGAAGAACGTATAAAGTCTTCTGATGGTGGAATATCCAACATTTCCCGCAGTTCGCCGTTGCTGAATTTTACCTCGCCTACAAGAAGATCGGTATGCGTTGTTTGAAGATAACGGATCAACTTCACGCCCGACTTCTGATTAATCAGCGCGTCGAACGTTTCGGTTTTATTCGATCCGATAGCGGATAGAACTCCGGCTCCGGTGATACAGATGTCTATATTCACTTTATTTTGTCCTGTTTGCCTGTACAAACTCCGCCATCGTACGGACAGACTTGAAAATTTCCTTTCCCTGCGTCGGGTCTTTGAGTTTGATGCCGTAATTTTTTTCTAACAATACAATCAGTTCGAGCGCATCAATCGAATCAAGCCCCAAGCCTTCTCCAAAAAGCAGTCCGTCGTCGGCAATATCTTCCGGCTTCACTCCTTCAAGGTTTAACACTCTGATAATCTCATTTTTCAATTCCAATATTAATTCTTCCATTTTTTATATTTTAATTTTTTTACACAAATCAACTATATCAATATCTGTTAATCTACTAATTTCTCCGGTACTGACACCTTTAAGTCCTGTCGGCAAATAGAGGGGAACCTTCCCTGTACCCGTTTTCCACGGCAGCGATACACAAAGCATCATAAAAGCATCGACCTCATTGTTAGAAATATTAACATCTATCCATCCGGTCAGTGCACATTTAATTCCGGCCGCATACATTGTATCATCAACCACTTCGCTTATGGTATCCGTCGCAAAACGGTGTAAAACATAAAACGCAGTTTCACCGTAAATTTTATTTCGTATGGCAATTTCACCGGTGACAATGTTCGGTAGCGTGTATACAAAGTTTGCCGGCGAAGGGAAAAAGTCTTCCTTATTTTGAATTGTTTTTTGATAGTTCACATCAGCTTCTATGGATGAATTTTTATTAAAAAGTATGATACCCATGTCCGGTTTGGGTTGTTCTCTGTCACTGCCGGCAAGTAAAACTTCGGAACATAGAAAACCTAATTTCGACATGGCATCCATCTTGAAAAATCTGCGATAGTCTAATTCGGTATGTTTATAGATGTCAAAAAAGAAATCGTTCATTTCAAACGGTTCGTGCGCAGATTTTAAATATAATTCTCCATTCAGCCAGACATGTCCGGGAGTAATTTTACAACATGATACAATACAATTTAAACAATTCATATACTATAATAATTTAGTAAATAAAATGGCGGCATTGCAGCCTCCGAATCCGGAAAGCATTTTTACGCAACGACGTTTTGATGTTTCTCTGTTCTCCATGACGACGTCAAGTGGATATGTTACGCCGGGCGTATCGCATCCATACGTTTTCAGTATTGTACCCTCTTTGAGCGCGCGTGTAGAAATAACGCTTTCAAGTACGCCTGCAGCGCCCAGCGTGTGTCCGTAATATCCTTTCAGACTGTATACCGGAATATCTTTGAATCCGGCACGGGTAAGCGCAATGGATTCCATCTCGTCATTGTAGGGTGTGGCTGTACCATGGGCACACACAAACGCTATTTCATCGGGAGCAATGCCGGCAAGTATATGACATAATGCCAGATAAGCGCCTTCTCCCGAACGCGACGGGCCGGAAATATGATTTGCGTCGTTTCGCATAGCGCCCACTGTAAGTTCGATTTCTCCGCTTTCACATTCAAACGCATGGCGTTCCGTCAAAATAATAGTAGCTACCGCCTCTCCGATATTTAATCCTGTGCGATTTACATCAAATGGCTTGCATACTTCCTGTGATAAGGCTTTGAACGACTGAAAACCGGAAATGACAAATTTGGAAAGCATATCAATACCCACGACAATCACATGTTCACATCTTCGTGCCTGCAGCTGGCGCTGTGCGGCTATCAGCGCCGACGCGCCCGAAACACACGCATTGGAGACAACAAATGGCGAATATATACTCCCGAAAAATTCGGAAATTAGTTGGGCGGAACGCCATAAATATAACTGTTCGCGTGCATATCCGTTCATTTCGTTTTCATCCAAAAGAAAAACATTCCCTTTGGTAGTCGACAATATGAAAAGTACTTCATCTTCAGCCGGATTAATATTTGTACCTTTCAAGGCTTCGGCAATTGAAACAATGCATGATTTTTCTAACTTTGTATACTTTACACCTGCCTTTGCTTCCAGCATTTCCTTTTTAAATTCATCCTCCAGATTACTCTTTTCGATAAAGTCGGAATAGTAGGCGGATACTTTTGCAAAAGCCTCATCCAACCGTTCATCGTCGATTTCCGATGCCATGAACGGTTCCGGTAAATCGTAACGGTCTGCGAAAAATTGAAGTCCGCACGTTCCCTGTTTCACATTACGGTAGTTTTCTTCTGTAGTAAAACCCAACGATGAAATGATGTTGTCGCTTACTAAAATTGTCATATCAAACTATATTTTCTTTTCCATTCTTCATAAAACGGCGGTTTCGTCAGCATCAGGTTATGATTTTTATCAATGAATACCTGAACGGAACGACCAGTCGTCACAAGGGTGTTATCTTCCATTAAACGGATTTCATAGTCAAATATTATTTTTGCTGCCGGAGTATTGCAAAATATAATATCCACGCGTGCGCGCTGACCGTGAAGTAAAGGCTTAATAAATTTAAAATTCAGCTCAACTAACGGCGCCGGACACTCGTTATCAAAATAAAGCTGATAACTCAACCCGTACTGACGACCAAATTCTTCGCGCGCATCCTCGAAGTAGAGTGCATAAGATCCATGCCATACAACATTCATCGGGTCTACTTCGCTAAACCTGACGTCAAATTCTTTCGATGCTTTTAATAATACCTCGTCCATATCCTTTTTTATTTGTAGAGACGTATTGCTGCGTCTTTAGTTGTTGTTAGCGGGTGTTTTATCCGTTAAAAATAATTTCATCCTGCAGAAAGCGATTAACTCGTCGCCTGTTTTCACTTCCGACCGGACCAAAGTGGTCGAAAAATGCTCTTCCTCAATCTCCATTGACGTTTCCAACACTTCACCCACTGACGGGCAGCGTTTCATTTCCAACGAATGTATCATGGCAATGACGCCTATTTTTATATCATTACCAGATACATTATTTTCCAAACGCTGTTTGAATCCTGTACGCGCCGCGCAGGTCTGAGCGATATTTTCCACTAAACCTGCCTCCTCCATCACTCCATCTTTGCAAAACAGATTATCCTCGCATACCGTGAAAACCGTTTTCGCGGATTTTACGTCAAAGTGCGTCAGTTTGTCCACCATGATAAACGGCGGTCGCTGCGGTAATAACTCAAGGATGCCTATATCTCCCGTTTCCATACTCATTTCAGACAATTCATAATTCATAATTCATAATTAGTAATTCATAATTAGTAATTAGTAATTATACCGCAGGTATTCCCACAAAAGACCTTTCCTGCCGCGTTTGCGTAATATGTCCACCATCGGCGACTGCTGGTCGTCGGGGAAAACCCACCGCTGACCGGTCGCTTCGGCGCGTGTGCGAATCGTCTCCCTGTCTACGTCTTTCGATATATAATAGACAGGATTAATCAGTTCGTCAGGCGATTGAATAAGCCCCTCGTTCATGGCTATCTTACACAGCTCCGTATTCGGATAAATCCGCATTCCGACATATGGGAAATAGATCGTTAATCCTAATTCCCGGGAGTGTTCGAATGTTTCGTTCAAAGTCTCTTCTGTTTCTCCATAAGCGCCTAAAATGAGGTAATGGGCATAAAAAATGCCGAGATTTCCACAGTATTCGCTTTGCTTCCTGACATCGGCATAACAGAATTTCTTTTTGTATTTTTCCAATTGACGGTCGGATAATGAATCTGTTCCGAACTCAATATGCGTCAGACCCGATTGCTGGTACAGTTTCAGCTCATCGAAAGTCATGTTCGACGGTGAAAAATACGCGCCCCACTGGATTTTGGCCTTGCTTTCAATCAGGCGATGCGCAAACTCCCTATTATATTCATTCTGAATATTGAAAATTGAATCGGTAAAAAACAGGTACGAGACGCCTTTTGAAAGATAAAGTTCTTCAATATTTTTTACAACCATCCGGGCGTCCAGCGTCCGTACACGCGAACCGTCAACCAGCGGATAGCTGCAAAAAATACATTGATACGGACAGCCGCGTTTTGTCTGGAGATTCAACATGCCGCCTGATTTCCAGTAATAATCAATCCATTCATTTTCAATGTGCAGAACCGGCGCTGAAATATAGTTTGTCCGCTTGTTTACACGGAATGACCCATCGGGCAGACGATAGGCAAGTCCCTCAATTTCATAAGGCTCACGTCCCCCGTCGACTGCCAGAATCAGTTGCCGGAGGGATTCTTCGCCTTCGCCCTGTATACCGTAATCAGGATTCAATTCGTTGAACATCAGATCGGGGAAAACCGAAAATCCCGATCCGCCAACCACTACCGGCTTATCGGTATGGGTGCGGACGATGCGCATGATTTCCTTATATTTTTTAATAAAAATATTATCACTGTGCACATTCGTCGAATCGTCGAAATTACGTATGGACAGGCCTACCAGAAGGAAATCATGTTCCTGCATAAAACCGTCAAACGGCCTTGATTCTTCAAGGTTGAAATCATATAATTTTATTTCAAATTCATCCGGAAGCATCGACGACAAGTAACTTGCCAGATAGGAGATGCCCAATGGATAAACCGGATAGGGTACCTTGTAAACGTTGGCGGAAATTAGCGCTACTTTCTTTTTCATGGCTTCCAGAAATCATAGAAATTAAACCATTGTTCGGGATAGCGCTTTGCGATGTCCTCCAAAATCTCCGCAAAAGAGCGCGTCATCAGCTTGATTTTTTCGCGCTTAGTTCCTTCCTGCGGCATGGGAACGGAAATAACATGAATCCGATACAGCAACGCCGGCATTTTCAGCACAAACAGAGCGACGACAGGCACATTATACTGAAGTGCAAGTACAAAAGCGCCAACAGGGAAATTGGCTTTTCCGTTCAGGAAATCACATTCGACGGTTTTTGCGCTTCCGAAAGCGCGGTCGCATGGCATACTTACCATCTCGCCGCTTGTCAACGCTTCGTTTATAAGGAATATATGCGACATATCGTCCGATACGGGGATTAGGCGTACATTATTGTCATCCAATACTTTCGTGCGGTTTTTCTGCACTTCTTCCGCTTCGCCTCCAAATATCATGCTATTGATGCGTTTGGTTTTCTGACTCAGCAAATATCCGCACAGCTCGGGATTCCCCACATGCGAACTCGCTATGATACAACCGTGTTTTGCATAGACCATTTCAAGAAACAGGTCGTTTTCCGGATTATCAACCCTGAATTTATTTTGACCTGCATAAACGGCAAACCGGTCGAACATCATCTGACCAAACAAAAAATGATTCCTGTAGGACTTAAAAAAAGACTTCACAGGCGGATATCCGTGCCGCTTGCGAAAATAGCTGTATATTGCCATGTATCTTGTACGGGCAAATAGCATATAAAAGGGGACGACAAAAACCAAAATAGCATAGCCGATGCGGACAGATACAACTGAAAATAATATTTTCATCGCTTTTTGACCAAATGTACTTCCTCCGGTAACACCTTCCCATGCTCTCTCCTCGCCGACCATCTTCTTTAGAAACTCGTAATTAGTAATTAGTAATTAGTAATTTTGTTTCTATGTAGTCGTAAAATGCTTTCACAGTCTGTACATTCGACATTTCTTCCAATTTGATTTTAAATCCGAACGTATTTTCCACAATAACTACAATATCTACAAAATCAAGACTTTCAAGGCCAAGGTCTTCTTTTAATCTCGCATCATCACGAATATCGTCGGCTTCAAGTTCCAATTCATCGATAAAAAACGATTTTACTTTCGATTCAATTTCTTTTCTTTCCATGTATCTTATCAATTATATTTTTTAATTATCAACGTACTGTTTGTTCCTCCAAAGCCAAAAGAATTGGAGAGGGTAATATTTACTTTCTGTTCTTTCGTTTTTGATATGATGTTCAGGTTGGCAGCCGAATCGTCCGGTGTTTCAAAATTGATGTTCGGCGCTATGAAATGATTGTTCATCATCAGCAGTGAATAAACGATTTCGCTTGCGCCAGCCATCCAACATTCGTGTCCGGTCATGGATTTGGTTGAACTGACAGGCGTACCCGAAGCGGCAAAAAGTTTATCAATTGCCTTTGCCTCGCAGCGGTCGCCCTGTGGCGTAGAGGTTGCATGTGCATTAATATAATCTATATCAGAGGCTTTCATTTCCGCATCCGCCAACGCGCGTTCCATTGAGATCATTGCGCCTGTTTCGCTTGCCTGCCATATTTGTCCGCCGTTTGACGCGAACCCATACCCTGCTACTTCACCCAAAATCGTTGCACCCCGTTTTCGTGCGTGCGTTTCATCCTCAAGTATCAAACTTGCGGCCCCACCGCTCGGTACCAGTCCGTCACGGCTTTTATCAAACGGACGGGAGGCCTTTTCCGGTTCATCAATACGCGAAGAAAATGCGCTCAATCCGGCAAAGCCTGCCATCGAATAAATATTGACTTCCTGCGCGCCTCCACAAAGAATCATATCCTGTATCCCATGACGTATTAATATATAGCCCAGTCCTATCGCATGTGAACCACTGGCACATGCGGCTGCAACAGAAATATTCATCCCACGTAATTGAAATATCGTCGAAAGATTCATGGATACAGCCGATGTCAGCGACTTAAAAGCACCTCCGGCTCCAATCAGCATAGAGTCTTTCTTTTTACGCATCGTCTCATGCACGTCAATAACAGCCTGTGTCGATGTATCATTTCCATATAATACGCCGATTTCTTCTTTCGACCGGTAATCACTGTCAATTTTCGCTTTTTGCATCGCTTCGAATGTTGCCATTGCTGCAAATTCGCCCTCTTCCGGAATCGATTGACGCATTCTCCGATCTATATAATTCTTCAAATCAGGACGTTCCACAATACCTGTCAATGGTGAACGATAACCGTATAATGTCCGTACCGGATCTATTCCGATGCCTGACTTACCTTGAAACAAGGCCACCGTAACCTCGTCAAGGTTTTTTCCAAGACAGGAATATATACCGATACCCGTTATGACAACTCTTCTATTCATGCAATTTAATATAACCCTCCGTTAATAGAGATTACTTCTCCCGTAATATAAGCGGCAGCATCCGAGACAAGAAAGCCTGCCAGTGCAGCCACTTCTTCAGGGTTCCCGAAACGTCCGGCGGGAATTGTTTTTTTTAATGATTCTTCATCAAGTTCTTTTGTCATATCTGTAATGATAAATCCCGGCGCTATTGCATTAACCGTAATTTTACGGGATGCGACTTCCTGGGCAAGCGCTTTTGTCGCACCAATAACCGCCGCTTTGGCAGCAGAATAGTTGGTTTGCCCCGGTAATCCTTTTAATCCGGAAAGTGACACAATATTGATAATACGTCCTTTTCGCTTTAATAACATGGTCTTTAGCGTCCGGCGTGTGACATAGAAGAATCCATTCAGCGAAATATCCAACACATCTTTCCATTGCGAATCCTGCATAAAAATCATCAGGGAATCCTGCCTGATGCCTGCATTATTAACCAATACGCCGATATGATCCTTCGGATGCCGTTCGCTCCATTCTTCTAAAGCCGCATCAACAGCAATCCCGTCCGAAACATTGAAAGGGAGCAATTCGGCAACCCCGCCGCCTGCTTCGATGAGTTTTTTTGTCTCCAGCGCTGCCGCTTCGTTTGATACATAATTAATGATCACCGGATACCCATGACCGGCTAATTCAATACAAACTGCACGACCAATACCGCGCGAACCTCCTGTTACTAATGCATAATTCATGCGATCTTCTTTAAAATAAAGTGCAAAAGTACTATAAAAAACAAAAATCACAAAAAATACTTTATCAACATTTGGATATTAATAATTTTTCCTTTACTTTTGTGAAATTCAATAGTGATAAAAGCCTGCGGCAATTAAGATTCTCTGACGCTCACGATAAAAGCCTGCGACGATAAAAAACTGATAACCGAAAACTAATATTATGACACAATGGAGTTTAAAAGATATAAAAAAAAGATTCACTTCAGATTTGCCTCATATATGTAATGCGGCATTCGAATCGGATACAGTGGCGATATTCAAACAGCGCCTTACTGATATTTACCGTCATACTACAATTCTGCGGTTGTGCGAAAATGACGGAATGGTTATCTACGATTTTTCCACAGAAAAAGAAGTCCATATACAAACAATATCCATCCTGTATTCATTTTTGCGAAACAATAATCAGGCAAGTGTGGACTTTCTGACCGATCTATACTTTATCTTCCGGAATGTCCATAATGAAACAGCTAAACAGAATGTTTCGGAAACAAAACTTGCCTACTGGTCAAAAAGATGGATTTCCGACCTGAATCCAGCCGTACAACTGACCCGGGAAGAAAACAAACAACGCATCATCAAAAAGATTGTTCAGCGTTTGGAACGGCGACATGGCGCCAATCTGCAATTCAATCTTCCCGAAACCCTGAGCCCGGAAGAAAAACTGGCGATGGTCGAAGAATGGTGGAAAAATTTCCGATTCCATCTACACCTCGCCATTAAAAGTCCCGAAGAACTTAATTTCTACTTGGACAACACTTTACCGGAAGCCACAATGCAGATTCTTCAGGAAGCCAAAAAGAAAGGTATTCCGTTTTTTATAACCCCCTATTACCTTTCGCTAATAGATATCACCGGCAAAATGTATGACGATGCTACTTTGCGATCTTATATATTGTATTCTAAGGAATTAGTCGACACTTTCGGCGAAATAAAAGCATGGGAGAGAGAGGACAAGGTAGTACAGGGAAAAGCAAATGCTGCAGGCTGGATATTGCCCGAAGGAAATAATATTCACCGCCGCTATCCGGACGTAGCCATCTTTATCCCCGATTCCTGCGGAAGAGCCTGCGGTGGATTGTGCGCTTCCTGTCAGCGTATGTACGATTTTCAGAGTAAACGACTTAATTTCAATCTAAAAGAGCTTTTGCCGAAAGAAAACTGGCCGATGAAACTGAAAAAATTGATGGCTTATTTCGAAGAAGATACCCATTTGCAGGATATCCTGATCACAGGAGGCGACGCACTGATGAGCCGCAACGCAACGCTTCACCATATTTTTGAAGCCATTTACAAAATGGCTTTGCAAAAAAGGAAAGCAAACGAACATCGACCGGACGGTGAGAAATATGCGGAAATTCAGCGCATACGGCTTGGAACACGGCTGCTTGCATACCTCCCCATGCGTGTCGAGGATGAATTGATCGCTATTTTGCAGCAATTCCGTGAAAAAGCCTTAAAAATAGGTATCAAACAGTTCATTATTCAGACACATTTCCAGTCCCCGTTAGAAATGACGAAAGAATCAAAAGAAGCCATCAAACGAATTGCCTCTGCCGGATGGATAATTACCAATCAGTTGGTTTTCAATGTGGCCGCATCCCGGCGCGGTCATACAACCGCGCTTCGTAAAACACTCATCAACAACGGTGTTATCCCCTATTATACTTTTTCTGTAAAAGGTTTCCGTGAAAACTACGCCGTATACGCACCGATTGCCCGCATGATGCAGGAAAGAAATGAAGAAAAAATGTACGGAATACTCGACCACGAACAGCAAAACGCATTTGTTGAAATCGTAAAAAATAACGCTCCCTACATCAGGGAAGTAAACAGTTTCCTTCATAAAAACAAACGACTTTTTGTCGCCACAGACCGTAGTGTGCTCAACCTTCCGGGAATTGGGAAAAGTATGACGTTCAGGCTTGTCGGTATCACGCCACAGGGAGAACGAATTTTATGCTTCGACCACGACACTACCCGTAAACACAGCCCCGCCATCAGGAAAATGGACAAAATATATATAACCGAAAACAAGTCAATCCTGTCCTATTTAAAGCAATTGGAACAATTGGGCGAAGATGTGAAATCATATCAATCCATTTGGGAATATACAGAAGGAATCACTGAATCCAAATTTCAGTTATACGAATACCCGGCCTTTCAATTCCGCACAACCGAACAAATAAACCATATTTGCACTACCTTTTGTAAAACAGAAGTGTAGGGCGGCTCCTCAAAAAATAAAAATAATTTTATTTTGTATTTCATTCGGCTTGTACTACCTTTGCCAAAAATTTATTTCATCATTAATAAAGTACTATATCATGGATAGACGAAATTTTTTAAAGAAAAGTACAGTATCTATCGCGGCATTTACGATTTTACCGCGTAACGTACTGGGAGGCGTAAACTACTTGCCTCCAAGCGATCAGATTAACTTGGGAATCATTGGATGCGGCGCGCAGGGGCGCTGGACGCTTGGTCCGGAGTTCGCTAAGCGAGCCAATGTGATTGCAGCAGCCGATTGCGATTCAATACGCCTGCAAGCCATGCAGGAGGTTATCGACACCGCAACTGAAAAAGCAAAAGGACAGGCGTACAAAGGGTTTAAACAATATGGCGAATATCGCGATATACTTGCCCGTGCTGATATTGACGGCGTTATCATTGCCACGCCTGATCACTGGCATGCGGTTCAAACTGTTGAAGCATGCCGGGCAGGAAAGGATGTATATGTCGAAAAACCCATGGCGCATAGCGTGACAGAAGGACGGGCCATGGTAAATGCAGTTGAAAAATATAACCGGGTACTTCAGGTTGGTAACATGCAACGTTCCTGGCGTAATTTCCGTCATGCCGTCGAACTTGTACGTAACGATTGCATAGGAAAAATAAAGGAAATCAAAGTTTCCGTAGGTCCTCCGCCTATTCCGTATGACCTTCCCGAACAGCCTGTTCCAAAGCATGTGAAATGGGATAAATGGATCGGTCCTGGCCCGATGAATCCGTATAATGAAGAACTTTTGCCTCCCATTGAGAAAAGAATATTTCCAAACTGGAGAAATTATAAGGAATACGGAGGCGGTATGGTAACCGACTGGGGCGCGC
>Ga0082212_10004660_pt1 | contig 18925 bp, 13 predicted proteins | sample TergutNt197P3_FD_71548 | JGI IMG/M metagenome (GOLD analysis project Ga0082212, IMG submission 71548) | Neocapritermes taracua P3 segment gut microbial communities from Petit-Saut dam, French Guiana - Nt197 P3 | ecosystem: Host-associated > Arthropoda: Insects > Digestive system > Gut ...
GGCTTGGAGTTTTTATATAAACCCAAAACCGTTAAAGACTTATATAACGCCGAATTGACCTAAAGTCGAAATGGAGGATAACGGGCTCGAACCGATGACCTTTTGGCTGCCAGCCAAACGCTCTCCCAACTGAGCTAATCCCCCTCTCAATCGTACATTAATAGCGTAATAATATTATATTGCAATGGCAATTGTCGTCAACAGGGGGATAGGTGGCAAGTTTTGTGGGGAGTAGTCAAGGCCGTCAAGGCCTGGTATACTCAATGCGTTATGAAAAGGCATTCTTCTTTTTTCACATCATATCTTCTGTGTTTGCCGTGGTCTTGGCCGCAAAACATCGTTCGTGGCGCGACACGGTTTCTTTCCGATGTGGCCGATTTGGTCTGTCCGCCAAACTGCCTCGCCTGCACAGAGACGCTGGAGCGGCAGGATGTGACACATTTTTACTGTAGCGAATGTTGTCGGCGGATGCTCGTTGAAACATCGGAATACTGTCCCGCATGTGGGGCAATTGGGCGGTTGATACCGAACTGGGGAGGCTCGCAACCCGTCAGCCCCGGATGCAGGGAGTGTGCCCAACTGGAATACGACTTTTCACAAACTGTTGTGCTGGGGCACTACACCGATACGTTGCGTTCGCTCATTCTTGACATGAAAAGCGACCGCGACGGCATTCTTGCGACGAACATGGCGAAGTTGTTCCTCCAAATGCGCGGCAACGAACTGCGGAACATTGCGCCGGAATTGGTCGTGCCTGTGCCGATGCATTTTGTGCGACGCTTCTTTCGCGGAACGAACAATCCCGTTTTTTTCGCAAAGGAAATTGGGCACGCACTTGGTGTTTCGGTCGGCACGCGCGTCGTTCGCCGAATACGTTACACGAAGCCGCAATTCCACCTCAAGCCGCGACAACGCTATCGCAACGTGCGGGGGGCCTTTGCGTTTGTCGGTCGTAAGAATTCTGTGGTAGGGAAACGCGTGCTGATCGTTGACGACATCATGACAACCGGGGCAACCTGTAACGAAGTGGCACGAGTACTTCGCGAAGCCGGTGCCGCGTCAGTCAGCGTAGCGGTGTTTGCCCGTGCGATGGGTAAATACAACCCGCTCGACCCGAACGAAAAACCAATTGATGCGTGACGCAGCATTAGCCCCGCCCGAGCATTACAGCCATTGCCACAATCATCACGACAACGATGAACACTGCGATCACCAGAAGTTGCGTCAGCGAAATCGCACCGGGTTCCCGAAGTGTCGGATTGGCGACTTGACCATGCTCCCGCAAATGGGCTTCGACAGCCTGTTCCGCGTCAAGCGGTTTTGACCTGTCCCAAACGTAGCGACAATGTCGACAGCCGCCGGGGAAACTCGGAATAAACGCCTCGCTGCAAGTCGGACAAATCACGACAAACGGCAAACTCTCGCTGTTATAATCCCGCTCCGGCATATAAGTGTCGTTGTCTTCATCGTATTCGTCGGGGTGATCACAATGACAATCTGCCCCTTGCCTGGTATTTCCGGCCTCACAACCGTGCCGGCCGGTCAGCTCGGGACGTGTACAGCCGTACAATTCGCCCGGCGTTTTTCCCATCTTGTGACAGGAGCACCCGTGATCGTCGAGCGGCATTGACGTGTCGCCTTCACCGAACAACACCGACCGCGATGCGACCTTTCGGTCGAGCCGACGCTGATATTCGACCAGCGAGCCTCCGAGATCGTCGTCCCAGTATTCGGTGTCGCCAAGTGGGAACAGGTCGTCGGTTGTTTTGCAGAACGGACAGGTGATCGTCAATCGCTTGCCGCATTCGGGACAGGTGGGCCAATACTCCCGTGCTTCGTCATAGTCCGGCCCTTCGTGCAGGTCGTGATAATTCGTTTCATCTTCAGGGAATTCCCATTCCGGCGGCTGATAAGGATTGGTCATGTACTGGTGATTCCGTATAGGTATTTCGTTTATTTTTTGAGCGGTGTTCCGGTGAAAGTCCATCGGAATGGTTTTGCCATTGTCTCGTTAAAATAATTGATGAATGTTAAAATCCGTTCCTGCATTAGGCCGGCGAGATTTTAAAAAATCCCAGACCGTACTGATGGGAATACGTTCGACAATGCCGCGTTTGACCATTTCTTCCGCAAGTTCGCGAAGAGACCAATGGGAAATAGGCCGGCCTGAATCTTGAGGGTGTTCACACACAATGGTGTAAAGTTGAGTGATCTGTTCGGGGCAAAGGTAATGGTCATGCCATAACCGTTGGTTCCGGCGTAGAGAATCGCTTCACGCAGGGAGATCAAACCGTCATTCGGATTGACAATATGTAATGCTTCCACGAACGCCGTATTGATTTTTTCGGGTTCTTTGCCGATAGGGATTTTGTCGTTTTTCCCGTCAAAATTTTTTCGAGTTCAAGGAGCCGTCCATGTCAGAACAAGCGTTGCCATCTAAAAACCGTTCGCCTCGTTATGCTACCGCAATCAAGCTTCACACCGTTGAGCAAGTTTTACTTCATCATCAGCCTGTCGCCCAAGTTGCCCGGCAACTTCAGTGCTCACCGCAGTCCGTTGCCAATTGGGTGAAACAGTATCAAGAAGATGTCCGTTCCAACCGTTCTCAAAAATCCAAGTCCACTTTGTCTCATCCTACCGGGCAAACATCTTCTTGTCAACACAAGGAACCGTTGTCACAGTGCTCGCGTTCTGCAAAAGCATCACCGTATCCCACGCACTTTTTGCCGGTTGAGGTTGTTGGCGGAGAGATGCCCTCCCATGCTTTCGACCGTCGAAGCAAGATCAGAGTTTTCTGCCGGTGCAAGAACTGGGTTACCTGCCGGAGCAAGAATCGAGATCGTGACGTCAAACGGTTTGACACTACGATTGCCGGGTGAAACAACTCTTGACATTCTGGCAAGTCTCGTTCGTCAACTTGAGTCATCATGTTAAGCGGCATTTCGCGTCCGATTTACATCGCCGTCGAGCCGGTTGACATGCGGAAGTCATTCGACGGACTTGCGGCCTTATGCCACTAGCGCAATAATACGTCAAAAACCATTTTCATCACGACCCGTTGACCGGCCATTTGTTCGTGTTCATCAATCGCGCCGCCGACCGCATCAAAATCCTTTACGTGTTGTTGCGCTGGTGGCACCAGACAACGACAGTTACGCCCTTGAGTGCCACCAGCGCAACAACAGATAAGGTAGTTTCGGTCGTTTAACGAACAGTTATTCGTGAACGGATACTAAAGTTTTTTGTTTTTTATCTCAAACAACATCTGCGTCAATCTGCGTGTATCTGCGGATCATCACTTCGTGTTCCTTCGCACTTCTTCGTGGTGAAAACAAACGGTGGTCGATTGAAATCGCGCAGGGTGCCGGGTTCTTCTCCTTCGGGACGAACGACCTCACGCAAAACCGGCGTCGGGGTCTGATGAAAATCGCGATCAAAAGCGGCAAACAACTGCGATTGAGAAAATACTGCGCGACATGATTTGCTCCTTTGAAAGAACTCTTGAATGGGAATCTTTGAATTTAGTGACAAAAAATAATTCCCCATGAAAAGAGGCGATTTAACAAACCAACGATTACAAGCATTCTAACCATTCGTGGCAATGAGGTTCTATTGCCAAGTGAATCCAAGTTGATGGGTGCTGTTCCCTTGACACAAAAAATAACGTATAATTGTTATCGTTTCGTGTTACAACAATTTTCACCAACAGGAAAGGCTCTCACATGAAAAGAACGATGTTGTTAGCAGTAGTTTTTGTCGCAGTCAGTACGATGGTCATGGCACAACAAGGTCAACGACCGGGGCCGGGGCAAGGGCCGAGAACGGGTCAAAATCAGGACGCATTCAAGCCGCAACTGTTCGTCAATTTGCCCGAATGGTGTCACAACCCCGACGGCATGACGGTGTGCAAAGAAACCGGGATGATTTATCTCAACTGCCCCAATTTCAACGGTATGACGGACGACCTTAAAAAGGACTTTGCGCCGACGCTTTCGTCGATTGACAAGGACGGCAAACTGGAAAAATTGCTCGAATACCCGTCGCTGGAGGAAACCGGACAATGCGGGCCGATGGGCTTGGCTTTTGGGCCGGACGGTAATCTTTACGTTTGCGACAACCAGTATTTTCATAACACCGACCACAAATCGCGGATTCTGTGCGTCGAAATGAAAGACGGCAAACCGACCGGTAAAATCACAACGGTTGTCGATGGGATGAAACTCGCGAATGCCGTGATGTGGACCGACAAAGATGAAATGTGGGTGACGGACACCTTCCTCGATTTCCCCGACGAATTTGGCGTCGGCGGTTTGTGGCGTTTCAAAGCTGATGAAATTCTTAACCAGACAACACCGCTCAAAGTTCTGCCCAACGGTGAAGACAAACACCTGGTGGTCAAGGAAAAGGTCAAGAAAATCGGTCGCGAAGACAACGGTGGTGCCGACGGCATGACGGTTGACAAAAACGGCGTCATTTATTTCGGGAATTTTGGCGACGGCGTGATGTACGCGGTCAAAATTAACGATGACGATTCGGTGACTTGTACAAAGATTCTCGACGATGAGCGGTTCCAGTGCTGTGACGGGATTTTCTATGACGAAGCCTGCGACCTGATTTTCATCAATGACTCGATGCAAAACTCGATTCGCGTGATGACGCCGCTTCGTGAAGGCAGAACCACGGTTTTCTGCTGGACGCTGTGGGAAAATGACGACACCGACGGTACCGACGGTCTGCTCGACCAACCCTGCGAATGCGTGATTCGCGACGGAAAAATGGTCATCGCCAATTTCGACTGGCCTTTCCCCGGCCTCAAAAATTCGGCGTTTGACAAGCCCTACACGATTTCGATCATTGACCTGGCACCGTTGTATGAAATGATGCAACGTATGCAGGAACAACGTCCACCCCGGTCAAACTGACCATACGTATTTTTATACGAAACCCCGTTTAGCCGAGCGTCTTGGACGCCGGCGTTTTTCAACTCAAGAAAGGATATAGAACATGCCAAGCATTAAGGGAACACAAACCGAAAAGAACCTCCTGATGTCGTTTGCCGGCGAGTCCCAGGCGAGAAACCGTTACACGTTTTTCACCGGTGTCGCCAAAAAGGAGGGTTACGAACAGATCGCCGCGATTTTCGATGAGACGGCTAATCAGGAGAAGGAACACGCCAAGCGGTTTTTCAAGTTCCTGGAAGGCGGCGGCCTGGAAATCACCTGCACTTTCCCGGCGGGCATCATCGCCACAACGGAGGAAAACCTCATTGCCGCCGCTGACGGTGAGCATGAGGAATGGACGATTGCCTATCCTCAATTTGCGAAAATCGCCGCAGACGAAGGCTTTGTTGCGATTTCCAAGACCTTTGAGTTGATCGGCCAGGTCGAAAAAATGCACGAAGAACGCTACCGTGCCCTGCTGAAAAACCTCAAGGAAGGGCGAGTCTTTGCCCGTGACTTGGAAACGACGTGGCAGTGTCGCAACTGCGGTTTCGTCCACACCGGCAAATCGGCCCCCGATGCTTGCCCCGCCTGCTTGCACCCGAAAGCCTATTTCCAGTTGTTCGTCCCGGCATGGTAAACGTTAAGGTAGGGCGGTCACGCCGTGACCGCTGTAACCTCTGAATGTTTTTCGCGTCACAGGGTGACGCGGCTAACGTTATAATAACCGGGAACAAGCTCCCGCTCTTACCTCCCATGACCCATTGGCAACTGCGCACACAGCACATTGATCTGACACGCGGGCCGGTGCTGATGGGCATCGTCAATCTCACGCCGGACAGTTTCAGTGACGGCGGACGATTGTATCGTGGCGGAAGGCTCGATGTGAGTGCGGCGGTTGACTACGCCTTGCAACTGGCGGACGAAGGTGCCACGATTCTCGATCTCGGTGCCGAAAGTACGCGGCCCGGTTCGTTGCCGATTGACAAGACGGAGGAGTTGCGACGACTTGTGCCCGTTGTGGCGGCAATTTGTGAAAAAACAAAGGTGCCCGTCTCGGTTGATACTTACCGTGCGGCAGTTGCCCGCGAATGTTTGGCCGCAGGTGCCGAAATCATCAACGACATTACCGCCGCAACCTTCGACGAGGAGATGTTGCCGCTGCTTTGCGAAACAGGTGCCGGCGTTTGCCTCATGCATAAAAAGGGTACGCCGCAGACAATGCAGGTCGATCCGCATTACGATGATGTTGTCGCCGAGGTGGCGGCCTATCTCGCCGAGCGCAGAAACGCACTGGTCACGGTGGGGATTTTACCGGAACGCATTGTGCTCGACCCCGGCATCGGTTTCGGCAAAACCGCCGCGCACAATCTCCGCTTGTTGCGCGAAACGGACACCTTGCTTGCACTCGGACAACCGCTTCTGTATGGCATTTCGCGGAAACGCTTTCTCGACACGCTCACAGGAGTTGAGCATCCGCAATGTCCCGAACACCGCTTACCCGGCGCACTGGCAGTCACGCTGTTTCTCGCATCACGCGGCGTTCGTATTTTCCGCGTCCATGATGTTACGGCCACACAACAGGCGTTGGATGCATTTTGTCAGTGTCAGCCCACACACCCATTGCTGAAGGACTAAACAAATGTTTACAAATTATATCAATAATTTTTGTAAATATTGACAACATGTGTAAAATTTTAACGATTATCCCGATTTTAACACAAAAATTTGCCTTGCTCGTCCGATTAATAACGATGATACTTCTTGTCAAAATTTCGAAGTAATAACATGGGCAAGATAACTGAAATAGTGAACTACCGATCACTATTCCTAGCGTGAATGTAACAAATGGTCGTCAAGCATCAATCATCACAACCAGAAGCAAACAACGGATTTGCATCGAGGCATGATCTGCGCGAAGCCATTTGCTCCGCCGGTGCGAAATATCGCCGCGAACGTCGGCAAACCGGTCAAAATATGGTGAGTGCGACGATCAGGGTAACCTGTCACCTGTGTCAATTCGACTTTGAGCAGCCTGTTTCGGAAATTTCCGGGACCATTTCCTGTCCGTCCTGTGGGATGCGTTTTGAATTAAAACATCAATTTCAAGTCGATTCGATTCAAATAGAGCAAATCGAGCAGGAATTGGCACGATTACGCACGGAAATCGAAACCAAATATCCTCAGCGAAGTGTTCATCGCGAAAAATCGGTGATCGGCCCGTTGCCGATGCAGACACTCAAAAAGAGCTTCGACAGCCCTCACTACGCTCAAGAGGAAGACAAAGACAATCGTTCAGGATTAGACCGTTCAGGGACAACCGATCGTGTGCGTTCGTGCCTTGTGCGTCTCGAAAAGGATCAGTTGGAAGACTATCTTCGATGGCGCGACTCGTTACCCAAACACCGACCACAATACTGCGAGCCGGAGGTAATCCGGGAAGACGCGTTTGAAGAGCAAAAACCTTACTCCCAAGTGGAGCAACCAAGCATTGAGCCGTTGCGTTGTCCTTCAGAGAACGGTGTTTCACCTGCAACCGGCGGCAACCGAGCGACTTTCGCAGATTATGTGAAGTGTTTGAGAACCCGGAAATTAAGGTATCGCATCAAGTTTGCAATTGCCGGAATTATCTTTTGCGTCGTTCTTTGCGCGGCACTTTTGACAATGGACCGCGGCGGCTCAGACAATCCATCACAACAGGCATCGCGCGAAACACCAGGCGACACGGAAATTATGTTGATGCCGACAGAAATCATTGACGTGCCGTCTTTGCGTGAACACAATGTCATAGCAGAGAAGGAAAAACTTCCGGCTCAAGAAGACAGGTTGTTTGTTCCGCCACCCATGTTTGTTCCGAACGCAATGGTTCCGACACCGGCACCGATTCCTGCCTTTCAGGAACGTGTTCTCGAAATTCCCATGCCGTTATCCCCATCCCCGGTCGATTCCGCCGTCGAACTCGAAAGCGAAATGGTGGCATCGCTGGACCGACAGTTGATGGAAACACAATCCCAACTGACTCATCTTTCACAACAGTACGAACTGACACGGCAAACCAATGAACAACTTGAACGGACGGCCAAACAAAATGAAGCGGAATCGCTTCTCTGGGAAGCGTATGCCAACACGGACAAATCCCCGATTCGCAGCATGGTTCTGTCGTTGCAAGCGATTGAGCGATTCAAAGAATTGGAACTCGACGTGCCGAACAACGCGAGTTGGGTCTTAAATCAGTCGCTGGCGTCACAAGACCTCGGCATAGCGTTTAACGGTTTTCAAGGCGGCGTCGATGCCATGACATTGAGCGGGGACGGACAATGGTTCCTTTTTGCCGGCAATGACGGCACGGTTTGGCTGTGGGACATCTCCAGACACGATGAAACCCAAGGCAGTTTTTGTGTTGACATGATCAACGGAGGTGTTGTCCAACTGGCGATGAGTTCGAACCTCAATTTGGGCTTCTGTGTCGGGCGAAACGGTGCAATCCGAATTTGGAACATGAGAGTGGAAAGGCCGTTCGAGCAACCGGTCGATATTGCGGACGCACGGTGTCATTTTACCAACATGACCGTCAGTGAGGACGGACGATGGCTTGCTGCCTACGGCCAACCAAACCGTCAGGGAAACAACGGCGAAATGAACGATGTGTTTTTGTGGGATTTGAATCCATTGACCCGCAACGGCGGTTTAGGCACTCCCATCGTACTCAAAGGCCATCAAAAGCCGATTCGTTCACTGGCCATCAGCAGCAATTCGAGATGGCTTGTCTCCGGGAGCGAAGATCAGACGGTGCGCGTGTATGACCTGAAAACGGCCTATCCTGCGGCAGAACAAATCGTTCTGAAAGGCCACGAACTGGCCGTCAATTGCGTGACCGTCAGTCCCGACGGACGCTGGCTCGTCACCGGCGGATGCGATTCGATTCTGCGCATCTGGGACATGCAAAGCCGACAGAGCATGGCCACGCCGATCGAATTACAGGAACACGAAGGTTGGATTACATCACTGGCTTTCAGTCCGGATGGACGATGGCTGGCATCGGGGAGCTATGACAGCACCATTCGACTTTGGCGTATGATCGGCGTCAACCGGCCGGAAGTGGCACAGGTCTTGACCGGTCACATCAATCGGATCAAATCCGTCGAGTTTTCCCGACAAGGCAACCGGCTTGTCTCGCTCGGTTCCGACCGTGAAGTGAGACTTTGGAACCTGGAGCAAGGAGACCCGTCGGAAAACGTTCTGGTCTTTCGGAACTCCCAAGTTCCCATTTCGTCCGTCAAGTTGACAGGCGATGGAAAATGGCTGATTCTGGCTCAACAAAAACCCAATGTCGCCGGCAGTACCGGACTGCGTTTGTGGCCGCTTGTGTTTGACGAGACCTTCGATTTTGCGGCGCATTATGCCGAAACGAGGTTCCCAACCCTGTATCAGCGGCGGCAGAACTCGTTCGCACCGATGTTGGAACGACAAGAGGAACGCATCGCAGGACTTGGAGGACATTTGACATCCGGCGCATCTTTCGCCGGCATACCGGAATTTCCCGTTCCCGAACAGCCCACTCGTGAAATGCCGCCAAACGCCGCATCGCAAAGTATGGCATTCGTGCCAAATCCGATGCAGTCGCCGCAAATTCCGCAAGGACAATTTCCGCCATACGCCGGGCAAGTCAATCAGATGTACTCCGGTATTAACATCTCCCTAACACCGCAATCATCACCCTAACGCCGCAATAACGATGCCTCATGTGCGACCTCGACGACAACCACGTTGACGAATGCGAGTTGCAAGTGCGGCAGAAGCCGTTTCGATCGCTTGTGCGTTCCCGGGAAATCATCGTCGCATTGCCGCCGATGAAAAGCCACGTCAATCTTTCGCGAATCGTTCGCGCGGCCGGGTGTTTCGGTATCCCAAAAATCATCGCCTGCGGAAATGCCGGTGTGATATCGAAAATAGCGAGAGATGCAAACGAATCCGTTACGGTGGACATTCGGCGAACGCTGTTACCGGTTCTGAAAAAATTGCGAGGCGAAGATTACCGGCTCGTGGCACTGGAACAGACGGACAATTCTCACTGCCTTTACGATTACCGCTTTGTCCGCAAATGCGTGCTAGTCATCGGAAATGAGAAACTCGGGGTCGATGAGGAAACACTGCGACTGGTCGATGATGTGGTCGAAATTCCGACGTATGGGCTGCCGTATGCCCACAACGCCGCCGGTTCGGCGATCATCGCCATGTACGAATTCTGCCGACAATTTCCCGACGGGTGAGGGAAAAGGTAAGAAGTAAGAAGTAAGAGGTTAGAGGTAGGGCCGTCACGCCGTGACCGCCGTTCAGAGCCGCGACGGTTACGGAGCGGTCGGGTAGGGGAAACCCTACACCCATTCAACCGCTTGTTGACACTCGCGGCCCTGATTCTCCGCAAACTGCGTGCGCGGCTCCGATTGCGCGGCTCTGATTCGTTTGCTATTTCCTGTCAAACAGCAGAGTCGTCACCGTCATGAACAGGCCGAATGCGATGGAAATAATGCCACTGATGAAAAGCACGTTGCCAAAAGGTTTGGAACACTCGGCATGAATCAGGATTGCGCCGGAAATGATGAGTGCCGTTCCGGCCATTGAAATGGCCAACCGCTTACTGGACCGCGTGACCGTTCGGTCAAAGGTCGTCAAGCCCTCGTGTGTGAGTCGCAACCGGAACTGGTTGCGGTTGAGCAGCCGGAAGAAGTAGTCGGTATTGTTCGGCAGTGATTCAAGCATTTCCGCGTAAGCCTGTGCAGTGCGCGTGATTCGTTTGCGGAGACGGTTTGGGCTGTACCGCCGTTTGACGAGCCGCACAATATACGGTCGCGCGTAGGCCATGACATCGAAGCCGGGGGCCATTGCCGTGACGATCCCTTCGGTCGTGGTGATTGCCTTGATGAGAAAAACAATGTCACTGGGACAGTGAATCGCATACTTGCGCAATTTCTCGAAAAAATCTTGTAAGAGTTTCCCTATTTGCATTCGTGTGACCGGTGTGGCACGAAAACGCGCGATGTACGTGGCCACGTCCGATTGAAAGTCGCGTCGTCCGGCTGTCATGGGGTCGATCTCGGCCAAATCGACCGCCGCGCGGATGACCGGTTCTGCATCCCCCACCGCTGTGCCATAAAAGATGCTTGCCAACATGTCGGCGGTTTTCCGGTCGATGTAGCCGGTCATGCCGCAATCGATGAAAACAACGCGATCATCGTCTTGAATGAAAAGATTGCCGGGGTGCGGATCGGCGTGAAAGAATCCGAATTGGAAACATTGCTTGAACACCGCATCGCAGATCGTTTTCACAATGCGAACCCGTTGCGATGGAGAAAGCGTCGCGTAGTCCATTTTCGACAAAGGCCGTCCGATGATTTCTTCGGTCGTCAGCACGTCGCTGGTCGTTGCGTCCCAGAAAACCCGGGGAAAACCGATTGTTTCCGAATCAAGGAACAAATCACGCAACCGCTCGGTCGATTCCGCTTCCTGGTGGTAGTCGAGTTCCTGGCTCAACTGTTGAGCAAACTCGCGCACTACGCCGACCGGACTAAAGCCGAGGTTCTTGTAATACGATTCGAGCCACCGGGCGAGAAACTCAAGCACTTCCATGTCTGAGCGGATCGTGTTCCGCACACCGGGACGCATAATCTTGACCACAACCGGTGTGCCGTCTTGGAGTCGCGCGCGATAGGTCTGGCCGAGCGACCCGGCGGCAAGTGGCGTTTCATCGAAATGGGCGAACAGTTCCGATTCCCGGCCGTGCAAGGCCGTCGAGAGTGTTGCCTGCATGACCGAAAATGGCAACTCCTTGCATTCGTCCTGCAACAGGCGAAATTCTTCAATAAAATCAGGCGGCAACAGGTCGGGACGCGTACTGAGTACCTGTCCCATTTTGATGAATGTCGGGCCGAGTTCCTCAAGCACCTTGCGAACGCGCGCGGCAAAGGGCAACCGCTCGACTTCCGGATCGGACAAACGCCGCCGAAAAATCCGCCGCCCCCGCGCGTACCAACGGTCAAGCCCCGTCGCATGAACGAAGTCGCCGAAGCCGAAGCGTATCAAAACGGACACGATCTCGGTCACCCGTTTGATGTTGCGAATCGTGCTTGTCAGCGGAATTTCAACCGGCATGAGATTTTATTCACAAAACGTAAATGAAAACGAAGCATTTCTGCTACAGTCTATTCAACTGTACAATATTTTAATTGCCCTGTGTCGAAAGGGCAATCACGTTTTGTGAGATTTGCGGAAAATGTGCACAAAGAACAGGTCAAGGTCTCCAGGAATCGAACGAATTCCAGAGGGTTTCCCCCAAACGGTCGGGATCGCCGACAGCGGTGTTGGTCAGCAGGACGATCGCACGGTGTGACTTGGGGCTGACGATAATGTAACTGTGATAACCGCCGGTTTGGCCGTTGTGTGTCAAGTCGCCGTTGCCGTTGAGGTGCCACCCGAGTCCCATGCGAACTCGCGATGCAGTATCTTCGTAATGCTGCGTACTCGCGGTTTTCATACCGACCACAAGCGGGTGCTCGGGCTTATCGGCCAATTCGGGAAAAGCATCAAACACACCAGCAACCGCCTGTGCGAACGCCAGCATGTCACGCATCGAAGATCGCAAACCGCCGCCGCCTGCAAAGCCAGGCAAGTCCCAGTTGTGCGCGGGTTGCTTTTTCGCATCGTAAGGAGGAGCCAGTTTTTCCCGCATTGCTTCGGTCAGTTCAACAGCCGTGTTTGCCATGCCAAGCGGTTGGCAAATCCGCTCCTGCACAAGTTCCTCGTAAGTTTTGCCCGTCTTTTGTCCCATCGCATAACCCAACACCGAGCCGCCGAGATTACTGTATTCATAGCGAGAATCCGGCGCGACGGTCAACCGGTACGTGTCAAGAAACTGCTCGATTTTATCGCTCGTGTAAAACTTGTAAGGGTTTTCCGGCTCGGGTGCGGCGATTTCCCAAAAATCGGTCGGCAATCGCGGCAAACCCGAACTGTGTGTCGCCAGTTGCCGAAGCGTGACGGTTTCGCCCCGCCTGTATCGGGGAACTCTGTTACCCTCGGGTACGAATTGGTCCAATGTATCGTTGAGCACAATTTCACCCCGTGCGACCAGTTCGCCCAGCAAAACGCCGGTGAATGTCTTGGAAAGTGACGCGATTTCATAAACCGTGTCCATGTCGGGAGCCGCCTCGTCGTCCAACGAAACGCGACCGTAACCCTTGGCGTAGGATTTACCGCCATCAACGATCCCGATGACGCCGCCGACAATCGGTTTGCCTTCGCCGAAATATTCCGCCGCCAACTCGTCAACCTTTGTCGGCATCTCGGATATTTGCGCAAAAGCGGTTGAAGTCAGCAGCAAGAACGAAAGCGTGATTGCGTATTGTTTCATTGTATCGGCCTTGTGTTTATGTCTGGTATGTTCGACCGTTCGGTGACCCTTACGGATATAATTTTCCGCTTACTTTGTGCGCGGCTCTGATGTGCGCGGCTCTGATTTCGGTGGTCACGGCGTGACCGCCCTACCTTCCGTTTGGAACTCAACCTCTTTGGAAATAGCTTTAGATTTCATCCAGATAATAGCTCAACGCGGTATCGAAGAGGTCAGGGTCGGCGTTTTCGAGCAGCAGCGTGGCACCCTTTGCTTTGACCAGGGCTTTGCCGTAAGTATTTCTCGCCTCGTTATTGGTGATGTTCGTATTGTCGGTCAACGTTGCCACACCTCCGGCTTGGTACAAGCCGCCGCCCCAAGTCGAATTGTTGCCGGAAATCTCGACATCGTCAAGCCGCAATTCGCCGCTTGCCTGATAAATCGCACCGCCCCAAGTCGCCGTGTTGTCCGTCAATTCGCCGCTGATGAACGTCAACTCGCCACCGGTTTGGTAAATCGCACCGCCCCACCGGGCTTCGCTGTCGGTCATCGTGACGTTGATCAACGCAAGTTGCACATTGCTCGCATACAACGCACCGCCTTGTGACATTGATGCAGACAAGACGCCCGCGTTCCCGTTGGTCAGCGTCAGGTTTTCAAGAACAACGTCAATTGTGCCCGTACCGGCTTTCGACGTCACCGTCATAACGCGACTCTTGTTATTTGCGTCGATCTTGAGCAGGTTGTTACCGTCGTCATCCGTCACGCCGAAAATCGACACGCTGTTCGCAATCGTTAATTCGCCGTATTCCAGCGTCAACACCTTCTCCTCACCGTCGGCGAATAAGGTCGGGTCAAAGGTGACAATCTGCCCTGATTTTGCGAGCAGCAGAGCTTCGCGCAGGCTGAGGTTATTGATGTCTGGAGCACCGGTTGAGAGGTCGCAATCCAGCGTTGTCACGACGATATAATCGCCGACAAAGAGCGACGCATTGTACTCATACGCTCCGATGTCAACGATGCCTCCGACGATGCGTCGGTTGCCTGCGAGGTCGAACGGCGTCGTGACGTACTCGTTGTCGCCCTTGTTGATCGCCTGCGAATTCGGGGCAAGACGGTAATCGCCATTGGCCACATTCACGAATAACGGTTTGGCTGTGTCGGAGAGGAGGTTTCCGGTACCGTCTGTCCAATCATCGAATGTGGTCAGGTTGTTGGAGCCTGTGACAGGCCCGCTGGCCGTGCCAATATCCTGTCCGACGTTTGCGGCGACAATGGTGTTGTCAAGATTCAAGGCACCGCGAGACATGAAAATCCCACTGCCGGTATTGACGGTTTCGGAGTAGTTGCCTGCGATGGTGCAATTGGTCAATGACGTCGTATCGTTGAGCATGTAAACACCGCCGCCAAGGGAATTCCTCCCAACAGCGGCATTATCGGTAATCCTGCTCGATGTCACGGTCAAAGTGCCGGAGTAGTTGTAAACTCCGCCGCCCAGACCGCCGTTGTAGTCGTCGCCGGTGGCGGTATTTTCTGAAACGATGGCGTTGATGACAGCCAATGTACCGTAGTTGTTAAAAATTCCGCCGCCGCCCCACAAGGCCGAATTTTTGGTAATCGTGCAATCCGTCAGAGTCAAATTTCCTTCATTGTTGAAAACCCCGCCGCCGAGTTCAGACGATTTTCCACCGGTGATGGTCAATCCCGCCAACGTCACGGTGACGCCGTCGATTTCAAACACGCCGGATTTTTGATCGGCGTCAATGGTGATATTCGCACCTTTTGCGTCAATGGTGATGTCCTTGTCGATATATAATACAGTGCCGTCAAGCGTGATGGTTTTGCCATAAAGGAATGTGGCAAACGTGATGGTGTCGCCCGGTTGTGCATAAGCAATGGCTTCACGGAGGGAGATTTCCTCGTCGAATTCATCAACGATGTCGTCAAGCGTTGTGACGATGATCGAGGGGGTTTCAGGCACGAATTCATAGGCTCCGACATCCATAGCATCGTCACAGACACGAGGATTGCCGGCCAGGTCTTTATCGCTGTAGGCCACCGGCAAGTATTGATTAGGATCGCTGATTCGGTCAATGGCCACGCTACCCACAGTCGGACGATAGTTACTGTCCAGTGCCAATGCTTCAGGCGTGACAATTTCATTAAAACCAAGAAAACTGACATTTGCTGTGGCAACTCTGAATGTTCCGCCAGTCGTTTGGATGGTATTGGCAATACATTGGGTGCTTGTTGGAGTAGTGTGTGTATTCCAGTAAACATCCCCATTGGTGTTACCGGTGAAAACTGTGTTGTATAATTCCCGATTGAGATCCAATTCACCGGAAATACCAGACACATTATATATAGCCCCATTAATACCAGCTGTTGATGAATTGTTGTTGACCACCGTTGAACTGACGATCTTAGTTGATATGATGGAAGTAGCACTTCCCAAAGTATAAACAGCAGCACCCAAACTGGCGGTGTTACCGGCAAAGAGCGTATTGTAGGCTTCAAAGGCTCCTCGAGTCTGGGAAACCGCGCCACCATTTCCAGTTGCCTGGTTTCCTGTAAACTCTGATTGTGAAACTATAACAGTGGACATAGCCACGCTGATTGCGCCACCATTAGAAATGGACGAATTGCCTGTGAACTTAGATTGTGAAATCGTAGCAGTGGACGAAGACACGATGATTGCACCCCCGGTAGAACCGGCTTCATTACCGGTGAACTCCGTTTGTGAAATCGTCATAAATCCCTCACTTATGTAGATTGCGCCACCACTAAAAAGGGCGGAATTTGATGCAAAAGCTGATTGTGTAATTGTAACAGTGGATAGACTATCCGCGTAGATTGCCCCACCATAACTAAACGTATTACCACTAGCCATATTACCTGTGAACACTGTTTGTGAAGCTATTACTGTGGACGAAATCGCGTAGATCGCACCACCATAAATGGCAGAACTGCCTGTGAACATAGATTGCGTGACTGTAAGGGTACTTCCATTATTCATGTAGATCGCACCTCCATAGTTGTTTACACCACTACCGCTGGTTCGGCCATTTGTGACAGTTAATCCCACAAGTATGACTTCCATACGAGAAGCAATGTTGAATACTCGTGACTTTTGGTCGGCATCTATAGTAATGTTTGCGTCTGTCGCATCAATGGTGATATTTTTATTGATAAAAAGTTCGCTACCATTCAAAAAAATGGTCTGTCCATAGAGAGAAGGGGCAAACGTGATGGTATCGCCGTCTTTGGCATACACCAGAGCTTCGCGAAGAGAGATCAAACCATCAGATTTGTCAATAGCATCGTCTAATGTCGTCACAATTGTTGATGGGAAGTCTGCCATGTTGACATCGTAAACAACGAAGGTTTGGACGAATGTGTTATTCGACTCGTTTAATTCATCAACAGTATTGTTGATATCGACGTCCAGTGTCAAGGTATATGTCCCTTCGGCAAGTTGCCCTAAGTTGATGTCAGTGCTATTGTGAAAACCATTCCGGGGTAGTTCAGCATCAAAATCCCATGTGACAACGATTGGTGAAACCAAATCTCCTCCATTTAACGTGAGCTTACATGTGTATGGATCAGACGCACCAACTACACCTCTGTTTCCAACGGCAAAATGGGCATAGACGGTATCTGTGTTGTAAAGAATCACAGAATCGTCAGCTTTACTTCGATCACTCAACTCTGTGATGGAATGTGTTGTGACAATAATCGGTTTAGTTCCATTGGCGAAGAATTTTCCGGATACCAAATCCGGTTTAGTGACCTGGGGTGTCACTGGGCGGTTTGCTAGCCATGTGAAATCTTCCAAACATCCTGATCCATCCGAATAATTGCTAAAACGGTACCCGAAACTCCCGGCCCAACTGATGGAAAGATTTTTGAGCAGGTTCGGAGCATCCACTCCGCCCGGCTTATCGTCGTCGGGATCGGAAATCAGCAAGGACACGTAATAGTTATTTGCGTCGGGAGACCTTGATGTGTCGTAAATTGCACCCCATAAGGTAATCGCGTGACCTCCTAAGCGGCGGATAGGTGACAACGTACCCAAGTACCACCCAAGCCCTAATCCGACAGCCGAACCTGCTTTCAGTTGATCAATGGCCTGGGTAAGGACATTAACACCATTAATCGTAGCAGTTCCGGCGATGTCCTTGAAATCAACATCGGGGTAGAACCCACCGCCGTCGGTGTATTTGGGTTGTGACCAACTTGACCCACTTGGAGCATTATAGTCACCCGTGATGAACCATTCATTGGCATACTCCGTTCGCCCGCCGTTATCTGTAAAGTTTGAGGTGAAGTAAGCAAGTATGTCGTCTTCCGTCTGGAAACCGGTGACATCTCCCCAGCCGGTATAGGCAAGCATATTGGCGGCTGCACCTGCCCAACACAGGTCTCTGTCGCCGACATTGGTTTTTTCGGCATCGAAAGGCGTCACGACGTTCAAAAAGTCCATCGACCCGACAACAATGGCGTTCATGTCGGCCTCGGAAAGTCCCGTCAAATAGGCTTCCCGCGTTCCGCCGACACCAAAGGTGATCTCGTAGGATTTCGATCCGATCGGTGAACCGCCCGATGTGGAAAGCGGGCCGGAACTGGTTTGTACGTCGGCAAAGATCGTGAAATTGCCCGGTCTGTTGGAGTTTTCCGTCACTTTCACGACGTGGCTTGTCGAAACCGTCGCTACAGTGCTCGCTTGGAGCAAATCAAAAACTGAAGTTGCCACCGAATTTGCATTTTCCATGCCGTAAAGGACGATACCGCCGAGTGCGATGTCGCCCTCGCCGACTTGCACCACCCCGGTGTTCGCACTGCTTTGGAGTTGCAGGATTCCCGCCCCAAGCGACACAATGGTCAGGCTTCCGTAAAGATCAGTCTTGATGTCAATATTCAACGTTTCCGTACCGAAATCGACGATTCTCCCACCATTGTTGCGAACAACGATCAAGTCGTCCTGTGACGTTTCGGCGGCGGTGTTGACGGCTGCTTGCAAACTTATGACAGAGAGTTGGTTCGCCGTGAGTTCAATGACGTTGTAATCCGTGATGCTCGTCGAGAGATTCAAATCGGGATACAACTCGCGAATTTGGTTGAACTCCGCAGGCGAAACCGACAACATCTGCCTCTCTTCCAACGGCTCCAGCCGGAGTCGGCGTTGGCGACACAGGGCAACAGTACAAGCGGTTTCATTTTTGGCATACCGTGAGAGGAAAAACTTGAACATGGATGCACCTCAAATCAACAAGAGTTATGGCAACAAGAATCAAACAAGAGCAGGCTAGTACAATACCCATTCATTATAACCAGACCGTTTTGCCAAAAACAAGGGGCAAGAGGCCAAATTGTTGGATTTTGCAACCGGTGTTGCGACCGGTCAACGTGAAAGGATTTGTGGTGTTGCCGAAACGTTGGATCGTTGAACGCACCTTCGCTTGGATCAACAAGTACCGTCGAAACTCCAAAGATTACGAACGAAACACCGAATCCAGCAAGGCCATGATCCACATCGCAATGACCGCTCGAATGCTAAAATTACTCGAAAAATACGAATTATCCGGTTAAAGACTTGCTC
>Ga0082212_10004661_pt1 | contig 18919 bp, 21 predicted proteins | sample TergutNt197P3_FD_71548 | JGI IMG/M metagenome (GOLD analysis project Ga0082212, IMG submission 71548) | Neocapritermes taracua P3 segment gut microbial communities from Petit-Saut dam, French Guiana - Nt197 P3 | ecosystem: Host-associated > Arthropoda: Insects > Digestive system > Gut ...
AACTATCATATTCCTTTATCGCTATTTTTCCCATTGGCGTATTGGGCCGGCGTTGTCGGCGACGCCGCCGTGGGAAATTGCCAAAAGATGCTGAAAAGTGGAATTTCTTTACTTCGGGGAAGGAATTCCAACCTTGAGAAAACCGCTTGGCGCAATAACGGCAACTGGTGACCGCGTTCGCAAAAAATCTTCGTCCCGCGTAATTATGTAGTCAGCGTCAATTTTAGACGCACAGACGACGATCAAAGCATCCTCATAATCGTCTACGGGTGATTCCAACGATTTTTCGCAATCTTTTGCGTTTATGTCCACGACGGCAAATATATGGAGCAGATTACGCAACGCTTCCCGCGCCGCGGCTTCGGAGGTGTTTTTCTTGATAAGGTAATGAATGTCCGTGATGCTGTTGGCCGTGATAAAGCCTTTAAATTTTTCTTCAGCCGCCAGCAGAAAGATACTTTCCGCCTCCGCGTAAAAAGGTTCTCGTGCCGCAAGCGCGTCCAGCACGACATTGGTGTCAAGCAGCGCCTTGATCATTTCAGTCGCTGTTCACGCGCGTTATCAAGGTCGGCATCGCCGGTCAGGATACCGAAAAGAGCTTTTGCCGAAGCCACTTTGTCTTGTTTTGCGCTTGTCAGTTTGGCAACGCGCTTACCGTTCTTGGTGATATAGATATCCTGTCGGCTGGCCATGGCCACATATTTTCCGGGATTAGTCTTGAGTTCCGATAAAGAAACCAGCATGCCTAACTCCTTTTGGTCATAATGCGTCCTGATTTTTAGATAATATAGACCGAATATCATATTTATAAAAGACCATATTTTGTTTAAATTTCAGGTTTTTTATCTGGTACGCCGTAAGGGTTCTGGTTATTTGCAGTATGAGTTCGAGCGCCGCCAAACCGCTTTCCCAGACATCTGCTTGGGCAGGGTGGGTACGCGGGCTATGCTGAGCTCTGGCAAGCTTTTATCTTAAGAAGCCGCTCTTGCCGGCCGGAGCGAGACGCGATGTTGTGGGTTGTGTCCCATGCTGATGTTTTGATTGGTTTTTTATGTGTGTTGCCTGTTATATTAGTGCTATAATAATTAAATTCTTAAATTCGTTGGCGAACGGGCGGTTTTGCTGCAATTACCGCCTGAAAATAACATGATACAAGCAACGATTTAATAAGATCTCCAAGGGAAGTTATATTTTAGAGAAAAAGATCACGAAGTAAATAAAGGGGTAAATAATAATGGGTCTTGGAATTACGATAAAGTTTCCTGTGGGGCAATGTTCAAAAACTGACAAAGAATTTTATAAAAAATATTTTACCGGACTGCGGTCTGTTGTTCCTGACTGGAATATAAGCTGTTTTTCAGGCGATGCCGGTTTTCGTGTAAAACTTGTTCCATTTGAAGAGGATATTTATTGCACGTGGGAAGATGAAATACTATGTATCTACGCAAAGACCAATAGCGCCGGGCCGGGTTACCATGCTTATTTAATTGATGTGCTGGATGGGCTTGGTGTTACTCCTGTAGAGGTAGAAGATGAGACGAAGTATTACAATAATAGAAATTTTTCTTTACTCCAAAATGAAATGGCGGCATGGCTGCACGGATTAAGTAATAAACTATTAGAAATGAGCGAAGAAGGCGGCTATAGCAATATCGCTGTTTCTCTTTCTATAGACAGCACTCCTCAAACCGACGAGCATTTCACATGCTGTCCTCTTGGGTATTTTGAAAAGGATTTTTTTGAAAAAGTTAAAGAAGGAGAACCGGCAGGGATAAAGTTTTTCCCATGGTGGAACAAGCCGCAAGACGCCCTGTTTTTCAAAAACGCCGCAATGAACCTTATTTTGTGTGAAATTAACTGGCTGCCGCCTGAAACCGCCACCGAACAGGAAGCGGTTGCGGCTGCGCTTGGGTGTCTGGAAAAGGCGTATGCGTTAAACCCTGATTTGGAGTACCCCGTGGCGGAATGGATTGAAATTGCCCGAATTTCAGGGAATGAATCTTTGGTAAAGAAGCTGCATTCGCGTTTTGGTATTACCGGAAGCGGCAAACTGGGGTACAAGCGAGGTTTTGTGAGCAGTAATTATAACGGTTGGCGATTTACACATAGCGGCCAAATGCATTTTGACCGCGAAGAAGACGGCAGCCCGGTTTGGTGGGATAGCGGCAAAACGATACGGGTTTCAACATTTTCGGTCCAGTTCAAAGAAGATACCGTAAATAAAAGCGAGTCTCTTTTGCGCTCCGCAACTGAAAAAGAGGCGGGGTACGAGCCGCTTGCTTTGCGTAATTCTGAAATCGCCGCAAGCATCCAGCACACGCAAATAGAAGAAAACGGCGAGCCTCTTTTTCAAACCCGCCTTGCCGCCGCCTTGAACAATGAATTGGTAATTATGTCGCTGTTTTATGTTGATGCAAACGATCGTGAGTGGGCAGTGAAGGTTTGTGCTTCCGTGGCTCGATAAATCGACAAGGAGAATAAACATGGCGTCCACAACAAATTTTATAGAGCGTACAAAACAGTTCTGGAAATGGTTTTCTGATAATGAGGGGAAATTGTCGGAGCTGACGCAAGCCCGTGGTAAAGACGACGGAGCGGCGGAAGCGGGGAGTGCTTTAGTTTCAGAGGGAGTTTCGCTTATTGCGGACGATATTTATTTTAATATAGGCGGAGATCATGAATTCACGTTCGCAGTGAACGCCAATAACGCGCTTTTCTTTATATATCCTTATATAACGGCGAATTTGCCAAAACAGTACCGCGATAAATGGAAATTCTTTCCATGCATGCAGGGGACAGGGGGACAAAATTTCGGATTTAGAATGCATGGAGCGGATGTTGAAACTGATAATGTGAAGGTTTCCGCCACGCCGAGCGAAGACGGCAAAACCGTTGACCTGCGGTTTTACGCAAAAGAATGGGAAACGCTGGAGGAACAGAATTGTTACGGCGCTTTTTATACTCTGTTTGACTTGTGTGTTGGAGAAGCGCTTGCCTGCGCGTTTGTAAACAAAGTGGAAAAAGCCCAAACCGTTGAAGACGGCATGTTTGCGCTAACCGGGCTTGAACAGTGGATACGTGACAAGTTCTGTGAAGACGGCAAGGATCCTAATCCGGCCGACAGACATTTTGTATATGAAATGGAGCCGCAGGAAGATCTGGAGTTGCGGCGGGACGTTATTATCGGCGGAGCAAACTGCGCGCCGCTTTTGAATGATTATTTGAGCGGCGATGATTCCTGCTATCAAACCTTTGCGAAATTTGGCACAAAACCGGTATTTCTCTACTTTTATTATGATTTCGGCACCAAAGAAAGAGCGGAAGTTTTGTGTGAACGTAATGCTTTGATGGACAAACTGGAAGAAGAAGTATTAGGCGAGCGAGGCAGCGGGAATGAAATTGGTTTGATGCTTGGCGGCGCAATGGGCGTATCTCGCGCATATATTGACTTGCTGCTTTATGATGAGCAGCTTTTTATGGAAAAAGCGCGCAAGCTGCTTGCTGATTTTCCTTATATGGTTTTAGGCAAGGAGTTTTATCCGTCGGGGCAGGAGTTTTTGCTGACAGATCATACGATGGCCGGATTTAAAGAGCGGCTGAGTCAACTGCATGAAGCCAGCGCTCACAAGGAAATCATAAAGATCATTGAAGCTATGCCTGCTGAAAACAAAGACTTTACACTGATAAATCTTTATGCCCGCGCTTTAAACAACGACGACCAGGAAGGTAAAGCTGTGGAAGTACTCGAGTCTATTCGCGAGCAAGGAGAAAACGACGCTCTTTGGAACTGGCGAATGGGATTCGCTCTGTACTATTTGGACCGCGAAGTCGATTCGATTCCTTATCTTGAAAGAGCCATCGAGCTTGGCGATGACAACCCTGAAACGGCTGCGCTGTTGCAGGAAGCGCTTACATATCTGGAAGATGAATAAATAGTAACGTTTAAACCAAGCGCCTGGGCAATGGTGCCACGAAGCGTTTTCTGAAAAATTGCCTGTTGGATTAGCTGATAGATTGGAGCAAGCCGTATGGAAAACAACAATCAGGCGCATATTACTGTTTATACCTGTATTGGCAAATTTGAGCGTGTGAAAAAAACACTGGTCGATCAATTTGCCAATATGAGCAAAGAAGTAACAGATTCGGTCGATGAAAACGGTGTTGAGAGCTTTGTCGTCCGCCTTAAAGATGATTCGGATATTCAGTTGAGCATCAATACTAACCAAGGTTTTATAGGTCATCACATTCACGACATGTATAATTTCTTTGCGAATGTGGAGTGTGAGAACAAGAAGCTGCTGCAAAGCGTATTACATCAAATTCAGGTGTTCAATTGCGTTATTGGCGGATCCTTTAACCTGGATGATGACAAAAACCGCACCAATTACATCGTCAATACAATGTTTGCGGCGGCAAAGGATATCAACGGTCTTGTGTTGATGCCAGATATGCGCCTGTTTGACAGCGACGGGAAATTAGTGTTTTCTGCAGAGGGGGAAAGTGATTTCAATGAATATACTCCTATTGCCAACGCTGATTTTATAGACGGCAGTGTTGACACAGCTCGCAAAGAGCGATCAATCGCTGTTTTGAAGGAAAAAGGCATTCCGTATATGCCGCAACTTCGCGCGGCGGTTATGGAATCGGAAGCAAAATCGCGTACACCCGAAGAAATAGCCCGGCGGCTGTTTGCCATGTTTGGGGTATGCGTTTACTGTGAGGTGCGCAGCGGCGGCCAGACAAAGGAAGAAACGCAAAAGTATCTGAATAAAATCAACGATATTCTTGGCGGCGAGCTGGATGATTCGTTAACGCCGGAAGAAAAGGCGTTTCTGGCGGTTCAAAAGCCGGAGCAGCGTGATCTTGCCAGGTTTGGCTGGCGATATGAGTGTTGTCACGTTTTGATGTGGGCGCTTGGGATTATTGATGAACTGGGTTATCCGGAGCAAATCTGCGACGTTTCAGCGATGGGGGGAATAATCTGGCGTCAGGACAGCCTGGCCGGATTTCTTGAAGGCGCAAAGCCGCGCGCTAAAGAGGAAATACTGGACGCGGCTGATCTGGTTTTGCGGTACAACTGGGCTTGCGTTGACGCCAGAATAAAGGGGCAGAAAAGTCCGGCGAAGCTAAACGGCGAAGTGGTGGTGGAATGGCACTACGCTCTCAACTGGTTAATTGGCGCCAACAAAAACGCTGATTGGGATAATATAAAAACACACACGTGAGGCGTTTTTTCGGAGGAAGCAGTGAAGGTGGAAGAACTGGTTAATGGATTCCTCGCGCTTACGGAAGAGGAAAAGATGGATGTCTTGCGGGGAATCATTCCTCCGTTTTGCCGGGGTATGATGGCAAACGAAGAGAAGGTAAAGCAGATGTTCCTTCTGTTTGGGGGGGAATGCGGCCGGGAGATGAGGAACATGATGTCCGCGATGGCGACGATGTTTGGCCACAAGGGATGCAAGTGAGAATACACCCGCTGTAGCTCGTGCCAGGAAAAGGGGGGGGCGATGCCGAAATTCAGCTATTTCTGCAAAGCATGTGAAGAGGCGTATGAGGTTCGGATGTCGATGGAGGAACAGGAAGGTCTGATTCCTCGTTGTCCGAGCTGCTACGACGAAGAGAAGCAGGAGTTGTACGCGGTCTCCGACGGCGCCAGAAGTGGTTGCGGCGGGCACTGCGGCAATGCCCACGGCTGTTGTTGATTCAAGACAGTTTGCGCGTGTTCAATGGTGTTGACGGCAGACCGCTTTGAACTTCCTGTTCTGAACGGGATGCCGGCGTAATTCGTGAGGCGGCAGCTATTTCGGGCAATACCTGGCTGTGTTCGGCCAACTTGCAAAGCGCAAACGATATTGGCGGGAAGCGGAAACAGAAGTTGCGTTGAATGCAAGCGGCGGACATGAGGATGAGTATATTTAAGAATTGGCAGCGCGAATCGCGCCGGGAAAAGGCGTAATCAGGGCAGGATGTGAATTGGTCCGACGCGCCGGTTATCTTTCTGTCAAATTACAGGTCCTGGCTTAATGAACATTCCTTATAAAGGTATCTGGCCCCGGCTCCATCCCTCCGTTTTTGTCGCCGAAGGAGCGATGATTGTGGGAGATGTCGAGATCGGGGAGCAGTCAAGCGTCTGGTTCAACGCGGTGGCGCGCGGGGATATATTTCCGATCAGGATAGGCAAGCGGACAAATATCCAGGATGGGAGCGTCCTGCACGTAAGAGTCGGGATGCCGGTAGTAGTGGGCGACGAGGTGACTTTTGGCCACGGGGTCATGGCGCACGGTTGCGAGATCGAAGATCTGTGCCTTCTCGGAATCGGCTGCGTGATTCTGGATGAGGCAAAAATTGGCCGTGGGAGCGTGATCGCGGCGGGGGCTGTGGTTCCTCCGGGAATGATTGTTCCGCCGTACTCACTGGTGATGGGAGTGCCGGGAAAAGTGGTAAGGGATCTTGGCCCCGATTCGGAAGAAAAAAACCGCGCCACCGCATATAACTATGTGGGATACGCGGAGAATTTTCAGAAAGAGGGGAAGTGATGGAGCGGGTTCTTGAGATATTCCGTGGCGACAGGCTGATCCAGGATTTTGGCATGAAGCTGATCGAGGCGCGGGATGGCTACGCGAAGGTTTCAGTGGTTGTCGAGGAGCGGTTTTTAAACGCCCACAATATCGGGCATGGGGTGCTAACCTTCGCGGTAGCGGACGCCGCGTTTGCGCTTTCGGTCAACGCTGTCTCTGACGCCACCGGGGTCAACTGGGGTTTTAATATCTTGCGGGCCGCCAAACCGGGAGAGACGCTGATCGCGGAGTCGCGCGCTGTTCATAAAGGACGTCAGCAGATCGTGTGCGAGCTTACGGTGGCAACGGCCGAAGGGCGCCTTTTGGCGAAAGGGATCTTTACGGCGCTTCCCGTTTCCCGCGAAGTGTTCGGCGGTAAACCGTAGCGGCATAAGCTGTCGCGTTTCTATAATCAATACACATAGCCACCGGTACGGTAGCTGTGATCCAATTCTCCGCAAAGTTGTTTCAAAGTCGGTACTTTCTACACTAGTGGCGTTATGTCGGCACAATGTGTTGACAATGTGACCGCAAAGGGTTACATGGTTTGTGAGGAGGAAACTATGAAAAAAACCGCGAACCTGAATATCCGCATTGATCCGGAAACAAAGTCGGGTGCTGAACGGCTATTTTCCAGCTTTGGCATTACCATAAGCGATGCCGTTACTATTTTTCTGCGCCAGTCTTTAATGATGGGCGGCTTGCCGTTTGAGATGAAACAACCACGTTTTAATCTGGAAACAGAAACTGCGTTACAGGAGGCGCGGGATATTGCGTCCGGCAGGCTTGCCGCAAAAAACTATTCTTCGACAAAAGAACTTTTCACGGAACTTGACTCGGAGTGTTAACTCTTAAAACGACAACCCGATTTCGCAAGGACTACAAGTTAGCAAAAAAACGCGGGCTTGATCTTTCTCTTCTTGAAGCAGTGATTGATACGTTGCTGGCTGAAAAGTTTCTTGATCTCAAATACAAGGATCATATGCTGATAGGCGACTATACCGGATTCAGGGAGTGCCACATACTTCCTGACTGGTTGTTGGTTTACTCTGTTAATCAAGAAAAGCGTGTTTTGACGGTTTCGCGTACAGGAACACATGCCGATTTATTTGGATAGAGCGTTTTGGGTTCAAGTGTTTGCATATATTGAAAAAATGAAATAGTTATTGTCGCCATCCAGTGACCAGTCAGCCACGATAGGGCTGTGATGTGTGCCAACCATGTCTGACGGATCTGGGTTAAACCAAAGCTTTTCTAATGAAATTCCGTAGTCTCCGCCGGTCTGGTTTGATGCGCCGGGCGGCGCAGCAGGAACAGCAGCGGCATGACGCTCAGCATTAGTATGGACAGTATCAAGAAGGCGTCGTTGAAGCCCATCATCGTAGCCTGCCGCACGACTTCCGAGTAGATCCTTCCCAATATTGCTTTTTCCGAGGACGCCTCCGGGATTCCCCGCATTTGAAGGAGCGCTTTTCCTCTCTCTACCGCCTCGACGAAGCTGGAGTCAAAAGGAGTCAGGTGTTCCACCAGGCGGCTTTGATGCACCTGCGCTCTGCGGGCGAACATGGTAGTTGAGAAGGCCACCCCGATCGATCCGCCGAGGTTGCGCAGCAGGTTGTAGATGCCGGTCGCGTTGCCCATCTGCGGTTTTGGAATGGAAGAGAGGGTGAGTGTCGTCAGCGGAATGAAAGTAAGCCCCATTCCGAGTCCCAGATAGACACGCGACCACACCAGCGCGCTGAAATCCGCTCCGAGCGACAGGTGCGACATCTTCCAGGTGGAGAGGGCGCAGATAAGGATTCCGAAAAAGAGAGGGTATTTGGGATTATGTTTGCCGATGAACCTGGCCGCGAACAGCATAGTGAAGATTGTGGCTATTCCGCCCGGAGAAAGGACAAGCCCCGCAAGCGTCGCGGTGTAGCCAAGCAGAAGCTGGGCGTACAGCGGAAGCAGGACGATGCTTCCGAGCAGGTTGAAGAAGGCGACGAACATAACCGCGTTGCCGCCGGTAAACGAGAGGTTGCGGAACACCCGCAGGTCCACAACGGGGTTCTTCGCGAATCGCAGTTCCACGATCACGAAAAGAATGAATGCCAGCACGGCGACGGCGGCAAGGATCAGGATGAAGTCGGAATGGAACCAGTCTTCCCGCTGCCCTTTGTCAACCACGATCTGGAGCGCTCCCACCCATATGGTGAGAAGGGCGAGGCCCCACACGTCCGCCTTCTCTCCGCGTCTTTCCCGCAGGTACGACGGATCGTAGATGAATACCGAAATCATGAAGACGGCGAGCAGGCCGATGGGGATGTTGACGTAGAAGATCCACCGCCATGACAGCGTGTCCGTGATGTATCCGCCCAAAAGTGGGCCCACGATGGGGCCGAACAGCGTGCCGATTCCGAAGATGGCCATCGCCATCCCGTGTTCCTCCGGCGGGAACGTTTCCAAAAGGATTGACTGCGACATCGGCTGCATGGCGCCGCCGCCCAGTCCCTGGATTACACGGAAAAAGACGAGCATCCCCAGGCTTGTGGACGCGCCGCACATAAAGGAGGAGACGGTGAATATGACGACGGAAAAGATTAGGTATCGCTTTCGGCCAAAGACGCGCGAAAGCCACCCCGTCATCGGGATGATGATGGCGTTGGATACAAGATAAGAGGTAAGAACCCAGGCGGCTTCATCGACGCCAGAGGAGAGCGAGCCCCGGATATGGTCAAGAGAGACATTGGCAACGCTGGAGTCGATAATTTCGATCAGCGTCGGCAGCATCACGGTGACGGCGACAAGCCACTTGTTGACCTCGGCCGTGCCGCCGGCGATCTTCGCCCGCCCGCCTTCCAGATCCATTCACTTACCGGGTCAGGATCGTGGGAACGACGGACATGCCGATCCGTAAAATATGCTCCGGGTCTTCTCCGGGGGAGATAAGGATCTTTACCGGAACGCGCTGCACCACTTTCACGTAGTTTCCAGAGGCGTTTTCCGGCGGGAGCAGGGCAAACGCGGAGCCGGTGCCGGCCATAATACTGTCCACTTTGCCACGAAACTTCTTTCTTCCGAAGGTATCCACGCGGATGATGACCTCCTGCCCCGCGCGTATCCGCGCGATTTCCGTCTCTTTGTAATTGGCGACGACCCAGACGTTGTCCAGGGCGGCGACAGCCAGGAGTTGCTGTCCGGGGGAGACGACCTGTCCGACTTCAACGTTCTTGCGGGTGACGTATCCGTCGGTCGGGGAGACGACCGCGGTATAGCCGCGCAAAAGCTTTGCTTCCGCAAGCGACGATTTCCGTTGTTTGAGCTGCGCTTCCTGTTGACCGATGCGCGCCCGTCGTTGGATCACTACGGAGCGCCGCTGGGCCAGGATCGCCTCTCTTTGGGCGATCATCGCCTGCTGTGTAAGGACCGCCGCTTCCGCCAGCCGCAGTTCCTCACGGTCCAACTGCTCCTGCGACATTGCAACATCGGCGTCGGTCTGGGCCTTCTCGTGCGATTCCCGGCTGATTACTTCCTGTTCCCATAGCGATTTCATCCGGGCGGCGTCCCGTTGCGCCTGGGAGAGCCGGGCCGAGGAAAGAGCGGTCTTTGCGCGCGCCGCCTCGATGCGCGCCAGAACTTGCGCAAGCTGCGCCTCCGCCCCTTCTTTGTCCTTCTGCGCGGCGATCACATCGGCTTCCGAGGCGAGCAGGTCCGCGCGGGCCGCGGCAAGATCCGCCGCGCTTCCGGCGACGGCGGACTCGGCTCCATCTTCGCGGACGATGAACGGTTCCGGATCTATGTGTACAAGCGGATCGCCAGGCTTCACCATCTGGTTGTCGCGGACGGGAACTTCAACCACTTTTCCCTGAATCTGCGAGGCGACCATGTGAATTCTGCCGTCGATGAAAGCGTCGTCGGTGCTGACATTGGCGCGGCTGTGGCTGCGGTAGGCAACCCCGAAAACAACTACGGCGCCAAGGAACAGCAAGGAAAGGAGTATGGCGTTTTTTTTGCTCATGGCGCGTGAAACTTTTTAGCGGCCCATTGCCCGCAGGAGAGACGATTGCGACACGGCCAGGTCGAAAGCCGAATTGTTCAGCTCGATATCCGCGCTGACCATCTGGGTTTGGGCGTCCGTCATTTCGATAATATCTCCCGCTCCGACCTCGTAACGGGCGGTGGCAAGCCTTAAGTTTTCCGCGGCCGCTTCCTGCTGTTTGCGGCGGGCCGTCAGCCGTTCGCGCGCCTCCTGCACGCTGTACGCCGATTGCTCTACCTCCAGCCGCACGCGCCGCTTCGCCTCGACAATCTCGTGGCGCACGGAAGAAAGCAAAGCCTGCGCTTCACGAACCCGTTCACGGACCAGAAACCCGGAGAACAAAGGCTGAGTAAGCGTAACGGAGACGTCGTAGCCCTGCTGGACAGGAAAATCATCCGACGCGTATCCGTATCCGGCTCTGCTATTCAAGAATGGGTAATGTCCGGCGTGCGCTTGCCGCAACACTTCCTTTGCGGACCGTTCTTTCTCCAGGAGCGCGCGGACCTCCGGACGGTTAAGCAGTCCTTCTTCTATCCAGTTGGGCAGCTCTCCAGGAATCGCCGTCTCTTCGAATTCTCCTCGCAGGACGAACTCGGAGGACAGGTCTAACCCTATCCTTTGAAGAAGGATGATTCTGGCCACGCGCAGGTCGTTCATCGCCTGCCCCAACGAGGCGCGGGAGTCGTACAGGTTTGCTTCGGCGCGGACAAAGTCGATCTTTGCGCGGACGCCTGTTTTGTAGAAGGCTTGCGCCTGCTTAAACAATGTTTCCCTTTGTCCGACGTTTCTTTGCTGGAATTCCTGCGCGTTTCCAGCCCGCAGGACGTTATAGAAGGCGACTTTTGCCGCGAACGCTACGTCATGCTCTGTTGTGACCGCGTTTTCCCGGCTGACTCCCGCCAGGGCGTCGGCTGCCGCTACCGACGCGCCGGTGCGGCCGAAATCGTACAGCATCCATTCCGCGCCGCCTCGGACGAACTCATTTACCGTCGTGAGATTGCGGTGGCCCAAAACAGACCAGGCTCTGGTGCGGCTGTATCCGGTGGAGAGGTTCAAAGCGGGGTACCAGGCCGACTGCGCCTGCCCTTTGCGGGCGATTGCCGCCGCGACATCGGCCTCCGCCTGTTTCATCAGCGGGTGGTTCTTTATAGCTATGTCGGCGACATCCGCGATAGTCCAGACATACGGCGCGTGTCCCTCCGTTGCGGGCAAAGCGGCCATATTATCATCCGCGTACGCAAACGCGGAGAGCAGCGTCAGAAAGAGCGCGGCGAGCAGCATCCGGGTATATGGAAAAAGGGCGTATCGAATCAAGGAATCCTCCAGAAGTCCATCGTATTTTGCGCCGGTTGGAAGTGTCAAGAAACCCGTTCGGATTTCCATGGAAGCGGCATGATGAGCGCGATAATGGCTCCCGCGACTGGAAACGCGTTGAGTAGGAGCATGGCCGTCGGGATTCCGAACCGGTCCGCTATAGCGCCAAGGAGGGTGACGCCGATTCCTCCGGTGCCGATAGCGAATCCGGCGATGGCGCCGGATGCCGTTGCGAGCCGGTTCGGGAAAAGCTCTTGTGCCATTACGATAGACACGGAAAAGCTGGAGATTATGGTTCCGCCCGTTAGAGCCGCCATTACGAACACGAGCCACCCCGTTGAATGAAGGAACAGGTATATAAGCGGCGCTGTCAGCGCGACGGAGGCGAACAGGAATTTGCGGTGTCCTACTCGATCGGCAATTGGTCCGCCAACTATCGTTCCGACGGTTCCAGCTCCGAGGAAAACGAGCAGAAGAGAGGCTACGTATCCCGGGTCGCTGGAAAGCTTTGCCTGGTGGATGAACGGGATATATGTCGCCAGCCCCAGGTGAGTCCAGGAACGCAAAACGACGACCATCATAATAAGGAAGACGATGCGATAGGGATGATCGTTGCCGTTGCGGGTTTCCAGACGCGCGGTTTTTGCGGCTGACTCCACACGCGACCGGATGGATGACATTGCCTTAAAGAACAGCATGGCTGTCACGATAGCGGGGATGATCACTCCGATTGCCGCTCGCAGTCCGTACCGTGACGCAAGGAAGATGGCGGCCGGGCCGCCCAGCGCCATACCGAGGTTCCCGCCGAAGGAGAAGACGGACATTCCCGTGGCCCGTTTTTCGGAGACGACGCACGCTGTGGTTTTGAATCCTTCGGGGTGGAACGAGGCTGTGCCCACTCCCATAAGGATGACGAAGAACACCAGCCATTTCATGGTAGTGACAAGGGGGATCATCGCCAGGCCAAGAGCGGAGACCAAAAGCCCAAGCGGCAACAGGAGCGAGAAAGGCCGGCGGTCGGTGAAATAGCCGAAAAACGGCTGGATCACCGAGGAGCTTACATGAGCGGCCATAAGGAGCATGCCCGCCACGGTATATGACAGGCCAAACCGTTCTTTAAGAAAGGGCAAAAGCGCGGGTAGCGCTCCCTGAACGAAATCGGTGCTGAAATGCCCAAGTGAAAGCAGGGCAAGAAGTAATCCGTTGGAGTTCATATATACATGACGTCGGCGATGTTGTTTTTGCCAAGCAGAAGCATCACAAGCCGGTCAACTCCAAGCGCCGCGCCAGAGCAGTCCGGAAGACCGTGGCCAAGCGCGTCGAGAAACGACTGGTCCACCGGGAGCGTACTTCCGCTGTGGCGGCGCGACAGTTCCAGGAGACGCGCTTCCTGTTCCTTTGGGTCCGTAAGCTCCTGGTAGCCGTTAACGAGTTCCACCCCATCAAGATACCCCTCAAACCGGTCGGAGATCTCCGGGGCGGAGGTTCTTCTTCGGGCCATTGCTCCAAGGGTTGCGGGGAAGCCGGTCAGAAAGCACGCTCCAAACCGTGCCGCTTCTGGTTCTACGACCTCTATGCACGCGCGAAAGAACAGGTCGTCCCACGATTCGTCTTTGCCGGGCCGCGCGCCAAGCCGCGTCAGTCCGGCCCGCAATTCTTCGGCATCCGACATGTTTGTTCCAAGCAGCTTGCGGAATATGTCGGATAATTCCAGCCGCTTCCAGGGTTGGTTCAACGGAATAATGTTTTCGCCGCGCGAAATCGCGGTTGCTTTTGATATTTTCAACGCCAGATGCCGGATCAGTTCCTCGACGTCCCGCATTACGCTTTCCATCGGCTCAAGCCGGTACCACTCCAGCATTGTGAATTCGTGGGAGTGGAGCGGGGACCCTTCCCGGTCACGGAACACTTTGCCCAGGTAAAAGATGTCGCCCGAACCGGCCGCAAGCAGTTTTTTCATCGCGGGCTCAGGCGAGGTGTGCAGGTATAGTCTTGTTTTCTTTCCGGAGGCGTCCTCTACCCGGACCGGGTAGATATTTGGATCAAGGTTGGGGAAGGGAGACGCGACCGGCGTGTCAACTTCGAGAAATCCGTTCTCGCGGAAATAGCGTCGGATCTCTTCAATTATCAGCGCCCGCGCTCGCAGGGACTCCCACGACATCCGCCCTTCCGCGAGGCGGCGCCACGTTTCATCCCGCCTTGGCGTGTCGTCTGTGTCCAGTGTCATGTCCGGCATATCCACATATTTATATGCCTTGAACAAATTTACGCAATACCCTCTTGGCGGGCCTGGCGTGGTATAAAAATAGTTATGGCCAAATTGCCGGGTGACGACCAGACTGGAGGCGGCGAGCCTATAGTCCTGCGATACGACGGACGCCGTCTGGTTCCCATAGTGCGTCCGCTTATGCCTGAATCGACCGTCTCCATCTCCGTAAACAATTCTCCTTTCTCCACTCTTATTGCATCGCCTCACGATCTCCATTATCTGGTGGCCGGCTTTCTTCGCATGCAAGGGGTGATATGGGCTCCGTCCGATCTGCTTTCCTTGAGCGTTGCCGAGCGTAAAAACGCGGTAAGCGTGCGGGTGAGGGACAAGGTGGCGGCCCACAGCCATCCGCCTGGCGCTTTGTGGAAAGAGCAGCGCATGGTTCTGCGGTCGAGATTATCGGAAAGGGCTGTCCGGGCACCGTCTTCCGGTCCGTTCTTCCGGCCGGAAGCGATATTTCTGACGATGGGGTTGCTGGCGCGCGCGGAGAACGAAAACCGCAGAAACAGCGAGATTTGCCAGGCCGCCGCCGGAGACGGAAATCGGCTCCTGCTATATGCCGAGGACATAGGGCGACACAACGCGGTTGACCGGATCGCCGGGGAGGCGCTGCTCAAGGGTGTTGATCTGTCGGGCAAGATTATGGCGATATCCGGGCGTGTCTCCTCCGGGCTGGCCGGGAAAGCCGGCTTTCTGGGCGTGTCGATGATCATTTCGCGGGTTCCGCCGACCGACGCCGCCATCCAGGTTTGCGAGGATCTGGGAATTACCCTGATAGGATGCGTGCGCGGAGACAAGTTCAACGTCTATTCCCACTCCATCCGCGTCATTACCGAAAGATCTTTCGGTAAGATCGCGGGTGTTACGGGGGCGATTCTTGCCGGCGGGCAGTCGCCCATGATGGGATGCGACAAGGCGCTGTTGCCGTACCGGGAGGGAAGGTTCATCGAGGCGATCTATCGAAAGATGGCGGATCTGTTCGATGAGGTGATAGTGGTGGGAGCCGACGCCGAACGATACGATTTCATTCCGTGCAGATGCGTGCCGGACAGGTTTCAGGGCATGGGGTCGCTCGCCGGCATTCATTCCGCTCTTTATCACAGCCGCACGGAGCGAGTCTTTGTGGTCGCCTGCGACATGCCCTACATTAAAGGAGACCTGATCAGGTTCCTTTGCGCTTTTTCAGATGAGTCCGACGTTGTGGCGCCGGAAGGCGGCAAGGGTCTGGAGGCGCTTTACGCCATGTATAACAAAAGCGCTCTCCCGGCTGTCGAGGATGCGCTTCGGGCGGGCAGGCGTGAAGGTTGTTCCTTCTACGAAGAGGTACGGGTTCTGCGGGTGCCAAAGGAAATGGTCGAGCGGATCGACCCCGGCTTGTCCGCGTTTAGTAACATCAACACTCCAGAGGATTATTTCCGGTTTCGCCGTGAAGGTGGGTTCCCTCGGGGGTAATTACGTTTAATTCCAAACAAGTTTTCAGGAGGAGTTGTCATGGAAAGTGGCCAGAAGCCAATGGAGATACAGATAATGTTTCCCGATCATTTGAGGGGAGGCGTTTACTCGAACAACATGAGTATTGCTCACACGCGGGAAGAATTCGTTCTTGATTTTCTGATGGTGGCTCCTCCCGCCGGTTCTGTGACCGCGCGTATAATCCTGTCTCCGGGCCACGCCAAGCGGGTTGCCGCGGCGCTTGTCGAGAATTTGCGGAAATACGAAGAGACTTACGGAGCCCTCCAGGCCGCGGAGGAGCCCAAGGGAAGGATCGGGGTCAACTGACAATGAAAGCGCGGTTTACCGTTGCTCTTCTTCAGATGAGCATGAGTCAAGATCCGGAGGCCAATCTCCGGAAAGGAGTTGCGATGGTTCGCGAGGCGGCAACCAGGGGGGCCGATGTTGTCTGCCTTCCTGAACTGTTCCGGTCGCGTTACTTCTGTCAGCGGGAAGACCCTGTTTTTTTCGACATGGCCGAGAGTATTCCGGGGCCTGCTACCGACGAGCTTTCACGCGCCGCGCTCGAGGCCGGAATTGTGATAGTTGTTCCGGTGTTTGAACGGCGGGCTCCCGGCATCTACCACAACAGCCTGGCGGTGATAGACGCCGACGGAACCATTGCCGGGGTTTACCGCAAGATGCATATCCCGGACGACCCGTCGTATTACGAGAAGTTCTATTTCACGCCCGGAGACCTTGGTTTTCGCGCTTTTGACACGAAGGCGGGCCGCATCGGCGCTCTTATCTGCTGGGATCAGTGGTATCCGGAAGGCGCCAGGCTTACGACGCTTGCCGGCGCGGCGATCCTCTTTTATCCGACCGCCATTGGCTGGCATCCTCACGAGAAAGATGAGTATGGTAGCCGCCAACTCGACGCGTGGCGCACTGTCCAGCGCGGTCACGCAATCGCCAACGGCGTATATGTCGCGGCGGTTAACCGGGTTGGCCACGAGGTTCCGGACGAGGGCGGAGCGGGGATACAGTTTTGGGGCTCATCTTTCATCTGCGATCCGCAAGGGGTGGTTCTTGCCGAGGCGTCCACCAACCAGGAAGAGATTATATTAGCCGAGGTTGACCTTGCGCTTTTGGAAGATATCCGGAGAAACTGGCCGTTTCTGCGCGACCGCAGAATCGACGCTTACGGCGGGATCACGCGCCGTTTCCTTGACGGGCGGCCGGGTGAAAAAGAATGAGCGCTTTTCGTATGCCCGCCGAATGGGAGCCGCACGAGGCGACCTGGATCGGCTGGCCGCACAAACTGTCGGATTGGCCCGGCAAGTTCGCGCCCATTCCGTGGGTGTTCGGAGAAATGGCCCGAAAAATAGCCGAAGGAGAGACTGTCCGCATCCTCGTGGAAGACGCAGGCCACGAGGCCAGGGCGCGGCGTCTGCTGTTACGGGTGGGAGCGGACTCCTCGCGTATAGAGTATTTCCGTTTTCCCACAAACCGCGGCTGGACGCGCGATTCCGGCCCGATATTTGTCCGGCGGGAGAAGCCAAAGCCCGAAGTCGCAATCGCCGCTTTCCGGTTTAACGCCTGGGCGAAGTATCCGGACTGGAAGAAAGATGTACGGGTACCGGAGCGCGCGGCGCGCTCTCTTGGGTTGCGCCTGTTAAAGCTCGCTAAAGGAGATGTTGTTCTGGAAGGCGGGGCGATCGACGTTAATGGACGAGGGACATTGCTTACGACTGAAGAGTGTCTTCTTGATCAGCAGGTCCAGGTTCGCAATCCGGGCATGGACCGGAAAGGCTTGGAAGGCGTTTTCCGCGAAATGTTGGGGATCACCAACACAATCTGGCTGGGGAAAGGGATTGCCGGAGACGATACCCACGGACATGTGGACGACCTGTGCCGGTTTGTCGATCCCCAAACGATTGTGCTTTGCCGCGAAAAAAACCAGGCGGACCCGAATTATCGTCCGCTCGAGGAAAATATGGAGCGGCTTTCCGGGGCGCGCCTCGAAGATGGGGCAAAGCCCGAAGTGGTGCCGCTGCCCATGCCCGCTCCGTTGAAGCTGGACGGTGTCCGCCTTCCGGCAAGCTACGCCAATTTCTACATATGCAACGCCGCCGTTTTGGTTCCTACTTTCAACGATCCGAACGACCGCGTCGCGCTGGGAATTCTTTCTGAGCTTGTTACGGATCGTCCCGTTACAGGGATTCACGCAGTGGACCTTGTCTGGGGGCTTGGCGCGGTTCATTGCCTGACCCAGCAGCAGCCGATGGCTGTTATGCCATAAAAGGGGGCAAGCGCATGAGCAAATGGATAATCCTGTGTTCGGATTGCGATCATGAGTTCAAAATCGAAGTGGAAGACGTTCCGGAAAGATGCCCAAACTGCGGGTTCGAGGGTGAATTCGAGGTTATCGACGAGGAAGATGATTTCGAGTGATTTTGTAGCGAAAGAATTTCAGCAAAACCCTTCCGTTGCCGTGTTTGAAATCCTGATGATGCGAAAGCATCGGCGGGGTTTTTTGTTTAAACTGGCGGGGTAATGTTTAAAAATACGGTTTTCATTTCATGTTGCATACATATGTATATGGAGAAAGTGGAATGGCAATCGACAAGAGCAAAAAATACTGGCGTGGCGATAGCGCGGATGATGTTGTCGAATACTTGGACGAATATTCTGAAAACGAAATCACCAAGGTTGTTGTTGTAAAATGCAGGCGGTGCGGCCTTGTTGTTTTTACTTTTAAAATAGATACCGCTGAGGGAGTGATTGAAATAACATGTGTCGCTTGTGGTAAAAAGCATTTATTGCTTGATAGCGAGAAGTCTTTGGCGAAAAGTAAGCCGGAAAACGCAAAATGCTCCGAATGTAAAAAGAGTCAATTTAATGTGGCGGTTGGTTTTATTCATAGAAGGGACAGCGAAGTGAAATGGGTTTATATTGGCAACCGCTGCGCAAATTGCGGGATTTTGGGGTCTTACGGCGATTGGGGAATTAATTACGCGCCGACGGATGAAATGGAGAAAAACGTTTAGTTTCGCTATCGAGTTAGGGCAATTTTACCGTTAGGTTTATCCGCATGGGCGGCTTCTTTCGCTCGAAACCCTCTCCCTCGGGTACGCTCGCTCGTCATCCCTGACTCGCGTCGCTGCCCTGTTTCTTGCTTTTGCCATCCCTGGCTTCGCCGCGCCAATTTCTTCATGGCAGCGGGTAGTTTTGCCGGCTTGATAATATCCACGAAGAGAACAGTTTTCGGTTTACGGGCGTGTTAGGAGTTTTGTTTGTGTTTCCCGTGCCGTGACGGCTCCAGCG
>Ga0082212_10004662_pt1 | contig 18914 bp, 19 predicted proteins | sample TergutNt197P3_FD_71548 | JGI IMG/M metagenome (GOLD analysis project Ga0082212, IMG submission 71548) | Neocapritermes taracua P3 segment gut microbial communities from Petit-Saut dam, French Guiana - Nt197 P3 | ecosystem: Host-associated > Arthropoda: Insects > Digestive system > Gut ...
GACGGGCACAACGAAAAACAACGATACGAACACGGTCTTGTTCAGGGTGGTGTGCATCATGTTCCACTGGCCGAAGCGCACGCGGGTGACAACCACGTTGGCGAGCTTATATGCTATGCCGAAGCTGAGCACGATCATGCATTTTGCGATCTCCACCTTCAGGTCCGCGAGGAAGATCATGCAGACCGCCGCCGAGCCGAACAGCAGGGAATCGCCCACGGCGTCGAGCTTGGAGCCCAGGTCGCTCACCGCGTCGAAGCGCCGCGCGATTTTGCCGTCGAAGACGTCCGTGGCGCCGTTGATTAGGTAGACGACCAGGAAGACCCAGGGCTTCGCCGTCAGGAACAGAAGGACGATCGAGAGGACGATACGCAGTGCCGAAAGAATATTTGGCACCTGTTTCAAGATTTTCATGTGAAGACCTCCTATCATTTGTTATTCTACACTATTTTTATTCGTCCGTCAACATCAATCCATTTCGATGCGCTGCGAGAGCTTCTGCACGCCGCCGGTGTCCATCTCCTTCAGATAGGGTTCGAAGAAGATGCCCGGCGCGCGCCCCGCGGGGTACAGCTCCTTGAGCGGCAGCAGCACGAAGGCCCGCTGCAGCAGGCGCGGGTGGGGCAGCGAGAGCTCGAAGCTCTCGTTTTTTACGCCCTCATATAACAGCAGGTCCAGGTCGATCACCCGGGCGGCGCCCTTTGCCGCGCGCACGCGCCCCATGGAGGCCTCGATGCCCAGGCACGCCCCCAGCAGGGCCATGGGGGACATCCCTGTGTCCACCTTGACGGCCATGTTCTGATAGTCCTCCTGGTCCGATAAACCGTTTTCCGGTTTGGAGGCGTAGATCGCCGAGATCCCCGTGATTTTCGTGCCCGGCAGGCGGCTGAGCGCCTGCACGGCCTCCAGCAGATACCCGCTCTTATCGCCCAGGTTGCTGCCGAGGCCGACAACTGCTTCACTCATACGCTTCTTCTCCTGTGAATTTCTATCGATATGTCTTCGACTGTCATCTTCATCGGCGCGTCGGGCTTGTGCACCCGCACCGTGACCGCCTCCACCGCGGGGAAGCCCTCCAGCACCGTTTGGGCGGTGATCTCCGCCGCACGCTCGATCAAATTGCACGGCTGCGCGAAGGCGCGCGCGGCCAGCTTCATCACCTGCGCGTAGTTTACAGTGTCTTCAAGGCTGTCGCTCCCGCAGGCCTTTGCCAGATCTGCTTCGAGCAGCAGGTCCAGCAGGAACACCTGCCCGTGCAGGCGCTCCTCCGGGTTCACGCCGTGGCAGGCGTACAGCTCCAATCCCGTAATGACGATGCGTTCCATCTGCGGCCTTTCTATTTTACATGGGTTTACATCATTTGTCAATATGCAATCGCAAGATTGCGCTGCAATCTTAGGATATCGCGCAGGAAATTTGCTGCCAGCCGCGCCTGCACCACATCGTGTGTGCGCAGGATGTCCGCGCCCCCCATCTGGGCAGCCGCCTGCGCCGCGATGGTGCCTGCTCCGGTGCCCCCGGTCACTCTTTTTCGGGACACCCCGACCAGCAGCGCAAACCCCGGGACCTTCACCTGCCCAAGGTTCGCCAGCAGCCGCAGGTTGTCCTCGTTTGACTTCCCGAAGCCGATCCCCGGGTCCAGCCAGATGCGCTCCTTTTCGATGCCCAGCGCCATCGCCTGCCGCGCCATTTCCTCCAGAGCCCCGCGCACTTCGTCCACCACATCGTCATATTGGCCTTCAAAGTCCGCGCCATTTTGATTGTGCATCAGCACCCAGCCCGCGCCATATCGCCTGACCACCTCCGCCATATTTTCAGCCACAACGCCGCTCACGTCATTGATTATACTTGCGCCCAGTCGCAGCGCTTCTTCAGCCACTTCGGGACAGAACGTGTCAACCGAGACAGGAATCTCCAATCTCCCCCGCAGGCCCTCCAGCACAGGCCGCAGCCTATCCCATTCCTCCTCCGGGGAGACCGCCCCGCACCCCGGCCTGGTCGACTGCCCTCCGATGTCGATCACGTCCGCGCCCTGCTGTTCGAGTTCAAATGCGCGCATCAATGCCGCCTCGGAGGAGAGATACTTCCCTCCATCCGAAAACGAATCCGGCGTGACGTTCAGGATGCCCATGATTTGCATATGCTTTTCCTCTCAGGGCAGAGTGATTTCGGCCAGGCATGCATAGCCGCCCTGACGGTCGAACCAATACGCTCTGTTGTCCCGCAGAGCGACCTCGCTTCTCCACGCTGCGTCCTCCATATCAGGGCCGAACACGGAAATGGGCAGTTCCAGCGCCAGCTTTTTTTGCCGCAAATCAGCCACGCGCAGCCCGGCCATGTCGTTCATGATAAAATAGCGTTCGTCGTCCGTCACAATGCGGTAACTCGCACTGTTCGCGTCTTTTATGCCGGGGATACCCGCCAACACGTCTTTCGCCACCAATGGTTCGCCTTCTTTCAATGCGTCCAGGGATGTCAAATCGACGTACATCAGGTGCAGCGGCCCGTCCCAGGGGCCATAAGTGCCCTCTGCCAAATAAAACCCGTCCGCAAAAATCAGCTTTTGACTGGTGAACCAATCCCCGTGTTGAAGATTCTCACCGTAATCAATGGGGACCGTCCGCATGTTTTTCGTGTCATATACCCCGACGTTCCCGCCCCCCTCCCAGTACGCCCAATCGTAAATGAAGTAGCGCTCGTCAAGCGCTTGTACGAACCGGGGGTATCTCCAGGGCACTTCATCCAGCGCGGCCTCTTCGGGGGTTGCCGCATCGCCCAAATACTCTTTCTCCAGCAGCACGGTATCCTTGCCGGTTTTGTTGTCCCGCAAAACAATTGTATCAAAGGACGTACGAATTGTCTTGTCTTTCCCCATGGGGAATTTGGTATCCCTCTCTTTGAGCGACAGCCCATGCTGCTCTTCCAGCCACTGCACTGCCTCCCGGCCCTCGGCGGCGTTCACATCCACCGTGCGCCAACTGATTTCGCCCCTCTCGCCTTCTGTGGGCGCAAAGGGGGCCTCAGTGGTGGTTTCCTCGATGATGCCCGTGGTTGCGGCCTCGGTGGTGGGCTCGGTTGTGGGCTGCTCAGGCGCAGCCTGTCCGCACGCGGCCAGCAAAAGCAGGGCCAGCAGTAGTATAGCAATACGTTTCATGGGGCTTCTCCTCTCCATTGTTCATTGTCAATTCCCCTCTCATGGCAGAGTGATCTCCACCAGGGTTTTCACCGCAGCGCCGGTTTGGTCGTTCGTCCAATAGGCCTTGCCGCCGCGCAGCACAATGCTTCGCGGCCACCAATAGCTTTCCTCTTCTCCGAAGCCGGAGATAGAGACAGGCAGCTCCAGCGCCAGCTTCTTTTGCTGCAGATCATACACGCGCACGCCGTCATAGTCGCTCAAAACAAAATAGCGCTCATCCGGTGTGACAAGGCGCGTGTTCATGTCTGTCACGTCCTCCACGCCGGGGATATCCGCCAGCACGTCCACGGCCATCAGCGGCTCGCCAGCCCCCAACGTGTCCAGGTCCTTCAAATTAACGCGCATCAGGCGCAGGGGCCCGTAGTAGGGGCCATAGGTCCCCTCTGATAAATAGAGCGTGTCCGCGAAAATCAACTGCTCGCCGGTGTACCAATCCCCATCGCCGTATTCGATTGGGATCGTCCGCATATTCTTCGTGTCATATATCCCGGGCTGGCCGCTCCCCTCCCAATAGCCCCAGCAATAGACAAAATAGCGGTCGTCCAGCACGTGTATGAGCCTGGGGTATTTCCAGGCCTCTTCACGCTGCATTTCGGGATCCGTCTCCTCGCCCAAATATTCTTTCTCCAGCAGCACGGTGTCCTTGACGGTTTTGTTATCCCGCAGGGTCAGCGTGTCGTTCCTGGCGATCAGTGTCTTGTTCCCCATTTGGAATCTTGTCGGGTATTCCTTCTGCATGTATTCTTCCCATTGCTGCGCCAGCCAGGCGTTGATTTCGCGGCCCCCGGCGGCGTTCACATCCACCGTGCGCCAGCTAATTTCGCCGCTCTCGCCTTCGGCGGGCACAAAGGGGGCCCCGGTGGTGGGTTCTGTGGTGGGTTCGGGCTTTGTACGTCCGCATGCGGCCAGCAGCAGCAGTAACGCCAACAAAATCAAAACAAAACGTTTCATGAAGTTTCTCCTCTCTCGTAAGCGCAAATTGTAGGGGGCGGCGTCCTCGACGCCCCAAGAAAAAAACCTTGTTTCCTTGGCCCAGGGACGTCCGGAGGCCGTCCCCTACAGCCTAATTCCCCTTCAGCAGCCCCATCGCCTCGGCCCGCGTCGGCCCTTCCCGCATGCTCCCCCGCAGCGCGGAGGTCCTCGTCTGGGAGCCGGAGGCCTTCGCGCCGCGCATGGTCATGCACAGGTGCTCGGCCTCCAGCACCACGGCCACGCCCGCGCAGGGCAGCCCGCGATAGAGCAGATCGGCCACCTGGGAGGTCAATCTCTCCTGCAATTGCGGCCGCCGGGCATAGCACTGCACGATGCGCGCCAGCTTGCTCAGCCCGATGACCTTGCCCCCCTTGGGCAGGTAGGCGATGTGTGCCTTGCCGAAGAAGGGCACCAGATGGTGCTCGCACACGGAGTAAAACGGGATGTCCCGCACGACGACCATCTCGTCCCCGGCCTGGTGGAAGGTCTTCAGGTGCTCCGCCGGGTCCTCGTCAAGCCCTTCGAAGAGCTCGGCGTACATACGCGCCACGCGCGCGGGGGTCTCCAGCAGGCCCTCACGGTCCAGGTCCTCGCCCACGGCCAGCAATAGTTCGCGCACGGCGGCTTCAATGCGTGGGATGTCCATATGATCTCCTTTTTTAATGCTCCCTCTACTTTTGCAGCGCTAAGGCCTACAAAAGTCGCCCGAGGCGACAGCTCCCTCACGAGGGAGCCAGGGGATTTACGCTCAGCCTTTGCTGTACTGTTTGGTCAATAACTTGGCACACGTAACGAAAACGCTGTTCTATATCATCATTTTTGAAACGAAGAACAGCCAGGTTTGCGCTTTCAAATGCTTGCGTACGTATCTCGTCGTATTCCTTCGCGTCCGCACTTTCATGTTGATATCCGTCCAATTCTATAATCAGCCTAGCAGATGCGCAATAAAAGTCAACGATATAATGATAAATCGTTTTCTGCCGTTGGAAACGCGCAGGGTAAAGGCGTAGATAATCGTACCATAGATGGTTTTCTTGTCTGGTCGCATTTTTGCGAAGCTCTTTGGCGCGAGGAATCAGATTCTTGTTGTAATCCAATGGCATAGAATAACCTCCAAATCGAAAAGGACGGTTGGCCATATCCCCTGGCTCCCTCGTGAGGGAGCTGTCGCCTCGGGCGACTGAGGGAGTATCGCGGCGCGACGTTCTTCCCCTGGCTCCCTCGTGAGGGAGCTCTGCCCGCAGGCGGTGAGGGAGTACCGCGGAGCGGCTGAGCTCTTTGCTTACTCACTTCCACACCGGCAGCACCCTCACCACCCGCAGCGGCTCCAGATCCGCGTGGTACACCTTGTCCGTCCTGATCTGCGCGCCGCCCAGAGCCGCCTTATTGAGCACCCGGTAGACGTTCTGCTTTTCGAAGAGGTAGCGCAGGCCCGCGTCCATGGCGGCCTCACTGGTGAAGCGCAGCTCCGCGGCGTTGTCGCCGTCACGCAGGGCCTCGCGCAGGACTTTGGCCAGGGCGTCCTCCGCCGCGCGGTCCAGGGACGTAAACTCCAGCCCCTTGCGCACATAGTAGTTCGCCGCCGTGGCCGTGCATGGATTGTTCGTGTCGTTGACCTCGTGGGTGCGGCCGATCTCCTCGTCGGTGATGTTGAAGTATGCGTGGCTGGTGACATGGCCGCCGTCCTCGGTGACGGGGTCGTCCCACGTGGAATCCAGGTGGTACCACGCGCCCTCGACGCGCACCTTGTTCCAGGCGTGCCCGCCGGTGAAGCCGGCCAGGTTGCTGGCGTCCCCGGTGACGATATAGCAGGGGATGCCCTGCATATCCATGAGCAGCTGCGTGGCACGGGCATAGCCCTCGCAGGAGGCGCTACCCTCCACGATCGCGCCGTAGGCCGTACTCTTTTTCAGCTCCTCAAACTCCTCGGAGTAGGCGCACCGGCGCACCAGCTGGTCGTGCAGGGCCAGCTCGCACTCGAACTCGCCGCCCCCCTCCGGCACGGCGAAGCGCTCGCAGGCGCGCGCCAGCTCCTCGCACTGCGCGGCGTAGCTGTCCTGGTCCAGGCGGTATTCCGGCAAAAAGGCCGTCACCGTGCCGTTCGTCGTGCGGGTTTTATAATGCGTGGTGGAGATCTGGAACAGCAGGGGCTGGTCCATCACCAGCGCGGAGAACACCCGGTTGAGTGCGTCGGAGTCCAGATTTTTGACCTTGACGCTCTCGGGGAAGCCCGGCAGGCGCGCCAGGATGTCGTCGTAGGCGATCTTCTCGTCCTCGCCCAGGTTCCCATAGTGGTAGCGAAGCTGCCCGGCGCGGCCGAACTGCGCGGGCAGGGGCACGGGGGGCATGGTGGGCTCCTCCGTCACGGGCTCCGGCCGCCACAGCGCGAAGCCGCCGCCCCGCAGGGCGGACAGCCCCGTAAACGCCAGCGCCGCCGCGGCCAGCAGAACCAGGAGCATCCATGGAAATGTGCGTCTTCTCATTCAGTAAACCATCCTTAATGCACGTGCTGAGAGTTCGCCTGGTTTTGCGAAGCAAAATTTGCGCTTCGATAAATGGCGCAAAAGGGCGAACTCATACGTGAAAGCGTTAGCTTTCACGTTTATTCCTTTACATCAACCACAAATTTAGCGCCGTTGGCCAGGATATCCAGTAGCATCTCCCGGCGGGTATAGAAGTCGTTGACGGTGACGTCGGTCTGGAGGATATTCATCAGGCTGTTGAAGTGGGCCTCCATCTGCTGCGCGTCGAGGGCCTTGGCGATGTAGGTCTCCAGCACGCGCGCGAGCAGCTCGCCCTGCTTCAGCGCCGCACCCTCCTGTAACGTGCCCAGATAGCGGAAGTAGCGCAGCAGCATGTCGCCCTGCAGACGCTGCGTGCCTTCGGCCAGGGTGAGCGTAAAATCCGCCCCGCGGTAGCGGATCCGCTCGTCCACCTGCACGGTGACGCTGCCCAAGGCGTTCACCGCCGTGACGAAGCCGCTGTCCGTGCTGGAGATATATCTGTCCACCTCGCCCTCGGTGAGGGCCTCCACCGCGGCCTTGAGCGCCTTCGGGCCGCCGTCGCGCAGCGCCTGCTCCAGGGAGCGCTCAGCCTCCTCGTGCGGGGTCATCGCTTGTGGCGACAGCGGGAACACGTGCAGCAGCCGCTGCGTGACGTCCGCGCGCACCAGGGCGCAAAAGCGCAGGTCCCGCTGCGCGTCGTCCGTCTCGCACAGCAAAAACAGCGCGCTTCCGGTGTGGAGCCAGGCGTCCAGGGGGAGCTCGGTGGGGGCCTCGGTGGGGTGCAGCGCGCCGATGAAGTCGTCCAGCAGGCCGTCCCGCTGCACCGCAATGATGGAGATGATGCCCAGCAGCAGCACGATCGCGCAAAAGCCGCCCAGGAAGCGCATCACCTGGTCCCTGTGGCGGCGCTCCTTCGGCTGAAATTCAAGGTTGTAGGGTTGTCTGGGCATGGTATCACCCCTTTTTCATTCTGGGAGTATCGCGGAGCGACAACACCGCCGCGCTCTCCGCCTCTATCTCTGCCCTGCCGTCCTTCACCACGCCCCCCAGCAAAGCCCTGGCCTGGCGCAGCTCCGGCGGCAGCTCATAGTCAATCGAATGCGCGTTCGCGTTGGCGATCACGACGATATCCCCCCGCATATACGCGATACACCCCTGCGCGGCGCTCAACAAACGAAAATCCGTACCGGCGAAATCCTCCCGGCAATCCTCCCGGCGCAGCCTTCGCAGCTCCCCCAGGGCCCGATACCAGGCCAGCAGGCCCTCGTCCTCCCGGCCCCATGGGTAGCATGCCCGGTTGAAGGGGTCTTTCCCGCCCTGCAGGCCGGCCTCGTCGCCGTAGTAGACGCAGGGGTTACCCGGCAGCGTATATTGCAGCGCCGCGCAGAGCATCAGCTTTCGCCGCGCGCGCTTCGGCGAAGAACCTTCCATCAGGCGTGTCAGGGCGCGCGGGGTGTCGTGTGTACCGATGTGGTTCATCAGCCCGGCGATTGCGTACGGCGGGTAGTGCTCCAACTGGGACTCGATCACCCCGGCCAGCTGTTCGGCGGCGTCCTCACGGGTCTCGGCCTGACAGGCGAAGCGCAAAATCGCGTTGGCCAGGGGGTAGTTCATCACGCTGTGCATCTGCCCGCCCAGCAGGAACCGCCGCCGCCCGCCGTGGCTCCACTTGCGGCTGGCGTCCTCCCACACCTCGCCCAGCAGGTACGCCCCCGGCTTCTCGTCTACCGAGGCCCCGAACAGCCGGTCCAGGAACACATCCGGCAGCTCGTCCGCCACGTCGACGCGCCAGCCGTCGGCGCCTTCGCGCAGCCAGTGCCGCGCCACACCGCCCTCCCCGGTGAAGAATTCCAGCACGCCCGGGTGATCCTCCCGCAGTTCCGGCAGGATGTCAATCCCCCACCAGCACGCGTAGTCCTCCGGCCAGCGCCTGAACGTATACCATTCGTAGTAAGGCGAGCCCTTCGAGGCCTGCGCCTCCCTGAAATACACACTGTCCTTCCCCGTGTGGCTGAACACCCCGTCCAAAACAATTCGTATGCCCATCTCATGCGCTTTGGCGCAAAGCGCCCGAAAGTCCTCCTCGTCCCCCAGCAGCGGGTCTATCTTGAAATAATCGGCCGTGTCGTACCGATGATTGCTCCCTGCCAAAAAAATGGGGTTCAAGTAGATGCACGTGACGCCCAGCGACTTGAGATACCCTAACTTTCCGCCTATTCCGTCCAAATCCCCGCCGAAGAAGTCGTACTGCGTGATTCTGCCCTTCTCGTCGGGTTCCCACAGCGGCGCGCCGCCCCAGTCTTTTCGAAGAATTCTATCCTCCGGAACCCCCTCCTTCGCCTTACCTGAATTGCAAAACCTGTCCGGGAATATCTGATACAGCACCCCGCCGGGCACCCATTCGGGCAGCCGCATCGCGGGCTCATAGGCCGTCAGCCGGAACCAGTCCTCCTGCTCTATGCCGCCCACGCCCTGCCCCTCGTCGCCGATCACTCCATTGCCAGTGTCGCTCTCATACAAAAATCGATATCGATACAGCCCCGGCTCCTGCAAAGACAAACAGCATTTCCACCACTCCTCGCCTTCGCCCTCCATGCCCTCCCACTGAAATGGCAGGCTGCTCTCCCACGCGCCGTCGTAGTCTCCCCAGCACAGCGTCACCCCACGGCACTGCATATGCCGGGGCATGATCACCCGCAGGGCGACCTCCTCCCCGGCGGCAACCGCGCCGAAGGGGCTCTTGTGCAGGGGCGAGCGGGAACGGTAGGGGACGAAATGCATAATGCTTGTTTCTCAATTCTTAATGCTTGTTTTTTACAGCCAGCGCATCCATAGCCAGCCGAAGAGGACGATTTCCAATATCCATATGAACCACGGGTGCCAGGTGGACCAAAAACGAACGGGGTTCTGCGGATAGATATTGATACTCCAAATGGAGCCGCTATAGCCTTTGATCGCATGCCTGCTTGCCATATTATTATAGACGCAAGCAAAATGTTTTAGCTGAAGGCCGGTTAAATCAAGGCTTGTCAGCTGATTAAAGGCACAGTCAAGATAAGTCAAGCTGGAAGGCAGCGTGGGCAGCGCAGTCAGTTGGTTGTCAAAGCACTCAAGAGTTTTCAAACCAGTTGGCAGCGTGGGCAGCACAGTAAGCCGATTTTCGCCGCACGCAAGCGTTAACAGGCCGGAAGGAAGTGTGGGGAGCGCGGTCAGTTGATTGCGATAGCACGTAAGCTCTATCAGGTTAACGGGTAACGCGGGCAGAGCAGTCAGATGGTTCGTACCGCAGTTCAGATATTCCAGAACCGGGAAATATTCCAACCCCGCAAGGTTTTCTATGCCTCCGGCTTCTTTCACCGTCTCATTATAAAAACCATTTAAATAAAGCTTTGTTATCCCCGCCACATCCGTATCCAGTATCACATCTTTCCCAATCAGTTCCTGCACCGCCGCCCGGAACGCAGGGTCAGTGAATTTATCCGTGATGTCGACGCCCTCGGCGCTGACCGTCAAGGGCAGTAGCCCGCACAGCAGCAGCGCTGCCAGCAGGATGGCAAACAAACGGGTGATTGTCTTTTTCATGGTGAAACTCCCTTTCGAAATAATATTTTCGCTGTAAGAATAGTCTTCCCACATCGTCAGGATGCCCCCCTTGGGGGGCCGGTGCCGGTGGCTCCCGCAGGAGACACCCGCGCCGAGGGGGTGGTGCGGAGCACCAAAACCACACGCCTACCGTCTAATATCCGATATCTCATCCACCAGCACAATATAATCCCTTGCCCCCTGCGCGTCCTCGGGGCTCGCCACCACCGGCAAAACAGGCCTTGTGCGCCAGTAGCTCTCGTCCCGCGCCCAAGGCGTGCCCCGGGTATCCACGGCGATGAAGTCTGCCGCGCAGCCCCAGAGGTCGCCGCCCAGGCTCTCCGCGCCGTCCAGGGCCGCCTGGCCCGCGATCATCACATAGAGCGGGGCCTCGCCCGCGGCCTCCTTCGCCCCGGCGATGAACGAACGCAGGGCCTCGTTGCGGGCGGCCATGACGAGCGCCTGGGCGCCCTCCTCTTCAGGGTCGATCTCCTCCTGACCGGGGAACACCGCGCCCTGCAAATTCCCCTCGGGGAAGGCGACGCCGCACAGCAATATTTCGTCCGCGCCGACGGCCACGGCCTCGCGGATCACCGCCAGCAGGTACTCCCGGGCCTCAGGGGCGTAGGGGTTGAGCCAGCGCCTGCCCTGCCCGTCGGCCCAGGGCAGCTCGGTGCCGCGCTGGAGCACGGCGGCCTCGGGCATCGCCGCGGCGGCAAGTGGGTCGTCGAAGCAGTGGATCACCCCGACGATCCTCTGCCCGCCCTTCTCTTTTAGGTCCCTCATCGTCCAGTACGTGCGGTAGCGCATCTTCTGGCTCGCGTTGACGCGCGCCTGCTGCATCAGGTTCGACTGGTAGGAGATATACCCCCCGCCGTCCTTGAGCGTCACCACCACGGCGGTGCTCTCCAGCTCCTGCGCCTGCTTGACGAGCTTCGGCGAGTCCTCGTTGCGGTCGAGCAATCTCAACGACGCGTAGAAGCTGCGCAGGGGCGGCCCCTCGGGCGCGGGCAGCGTGACCTCCTCCGGGGCGGTCGTCTCCTCCGGCACATTCGTCACGCCCTGCGCGTCCGGCGGCATCTCCGAGACCTGCAGCAGGGTCTCCGTGATGATGAACCCCCACGCGAGCATGGCCAGCAGCAGCAGGCCGCCCAGGGTGAAGCGCAGCGTACGGCGGAATTTCCGTCTGCGCAGTGCCTTGCGCCCCCACACGTGCTCCTGGAAATCCTCCTCGGAGACGGCGCCCAACGGCTGCTGCAGGGTGAGCTTATCGCTATTCTCTTTTTTCGAGCGTTTGGGCATAGATTCTCCCATACCACCCCGGCCCTGCGGGGCCACCCCTCCACGGAGGGGAATTGGGGGCTAGACGTAAACGCCTTTTTGAATTTACAGACCTGTGCCTGCACAACCAGCTATCGACTAATCCCCCAAATTCCCCTCCGTGGAGGGGTGACGCCGCAGCGTCGGGGTGGTCGTGCGGAGCACCTACAAAAACAATATCTCTCCTTTGAACCCCGTGAACGCCAGCGCCAGCAGCCCGGTATAGACCAGCGCGGCGGGCACCCCGGTGAACATGGGCGGGATGGCCTTGTTCTGCTGCAAAATGTGCAGTCCGCTGTTGATCAGCATGGTCACCACCAGGAAGGCCAGGCCCGCGCCGAGCCCCATGCCGATGGCGCCCCACAGGCTCTCGCCCATGCGGTGGGCCAGCAGCGGCACCCCCATCACGATGGTGTTTAGCACGCTGATGCCGATGCGCCGCAGCAGGATAGGCCTATATTTGGACAGCCCCCGCGGCAGCAGCGCGATCACCACGCAGGTGAGTAGATACAGCACCAGCAGCACCGCGCCGTAGAGCGCGGCCAGCCAGGCATATTCGAAAATGTCCAGGAGCCCGGTGGCCCAGTGGCACAGGCCCGCGGCCGCGCCGGAGAACAGCGACACCAGCAGCGAGGACATCAGGATTTCGCTGTTGCGCTGCGCGGCCCGCATGACCTCCGAGGCCCCTAAGCCTCCGCTGAACAGCAAATTGCGCAAAAACACGGCATAACTCGCCGCGGTGAGCATGGAATATAGGATGTCTTTCATAAAGGTGGAAACCTCCCTTGCTGCGCTGTTTGTAGGGGACGGCCTCTGGACGTCCCAGGCCCAATAACCAATGGCTTTGCGTGGGGCGTCGGGGACGCCGCCCCCTACGGCCTATTCTTTCGGCCCCGTGAAATCGTCCAGCAGCGCCTCCAGCTCCAGCACCAGGCGCAGCTTCTCCTCGTCCGTCAGCGGCTGCACGGCCGTATCCGTAAGCGCCCCGTCGCCGTCCTCCAGGCCGTATTCCCGCAGGATGGCATTCACCGGCATGCGCGGCTTGGGCGCTTCTTCTTCGGGCTGTTCCTCTTCAGCCTCTTCTTCAACTTCCTCTATATCTTCTTCGGCGCTCTCTTCCTCTGGTTCGGGTTCCTCCTCCTTCAGGGCCTCCTTCACCTCGGAGATCAGCAGCTGGCGCGTCTTCTCCAGGCGCTCCAGACGGTCCTCTGGGGCCAGCTCCAGGGCCTTGTCCGCCCCCTTATAGACCCCCCGGACCGAAAGCGCGCGCAGCGTCACCTTCAGCAGGGCCGCCATGGCCCCCAGCAGCAGGAAGCCCCCGAAGGGCATCCACGCGCCCCGGATGAGCAGGGTCTGCGAGAGCTGCACGCCCCACAGCGAGCCATAGCCCAGCAATTCACGCGCGCAACCGGTGAGCAATGCCGCCGCCGCGTAGCCCACGGAATTCGCCAGCGCGTCGCGCAGGGCGTCGCCCGGAGTATGGAGGATGGCGTAGCGCTCGCAGCGCGTGGCCGTCAGGGCGTTGACCGCCATCAGAGGCAGGAACACCCGCAGCGGGGCCAGCGCGGCGGCCAGGCCCGATTGGGTCCCAAAGGTACCCAGGTAGTCCATCAGGTTGTCCAGCCAATACGCCGCCGGGCAGGCGATGGCCAGCCCAATGGCGAAATAGATTGCCACACGCAGCCAGGAGGGAATTCGTTTCATCACGGAGGCCAGCACTTCGCAGATGATCAGGTGCACGGCGGTGAGAATGGCGATCAGCAGCGCGCCCTGCAGGGTGGTGGCCGCCACGATGACCGCCGTCAGGCCCGTAGCCTGCACCAGCACGGGGTTCTGCAGCGCCGCGCCGGCCAGCCACCGGCGGGGGCTCTTCTTCGTCTCAGGCATTGCCGCGCACCTCCTTCTCCAGGCGCTCCTCGGCGGTCATGGCCTCCACGCGCTCGCGGAACTCCTTCTGGCTGTGCAGCTCCGCCTGCATGCGGTAGAGCAGTGGCATGAAGGCGTCTGCCAGCAGCACGGCGAAGCACACGGACTCCTCGAAGCGGCTCATCTGCCGCAGCAGCACGCACAGCAGGCCCGCCAGGGCCCCGTAGCCCAGGCGCGTATGCCAGCGCGTCGGCATGATGGCGGGGTCCGGCAGCAGGAACACCGCCGCGAACAGCAGGCTGCCCGAGAACAGCTCCATCACCACCGAGGCCAGGCGCACCGCCAGGCCCGAACCCGTCACCCGCGGGAGCAGGAAGCTCATCACGGCCACTACGCCGATGAAGCCCAGGCTCGCCAGCGCGGCGCTGCGCCGCTTCTTCAGCAGAAGCATGGCCAGCAGGGCGGCAATCAGCAGCAGGATGCAGCCGGTGCCCATGGGGCCCGCGGTCTGGCCGAGCATGATGCCGGTCACCTGCTTGCTGTCGATCGCCAGGCGCCCCTTTTGCAGCGTCAGCATCAGCGAGCGCCCCTGCTGCAGCATGAGCGTCAGGGACTGGCTGTAGGGTGGCGGGGCCAATGTGGACGGCATATAGTTGAAAACAGTCTTGGGGAAGCACACGGTGAGGAAGGCCATGCCGGCCGCCGCGGGGGTGAAGGGCGCGTGCATCGTGCCGCCGAAGGGGATCTTCACCACCAGCACGGCGAACACCGCGCCCACCGCCGCGTACACCGGCGCGGAAAACGTGGATTTCACCTCGGCGGGCAGCATGCAGGCGATCCACACGCCCGTCACCACGGCGTTCCAGTCGTCTATGGTGCGTTTGCGCAGGATCAGCCTGGCGGCCACCAGCTCGCACAGCACCGCCGCCAGCGCCGCCGCGACGGCGCTGCGCAGGACGTTTGTTCCGTAGTAATAGCTCCCCACCACCAGCAGCGGCAGGCTCATCAACAGCGAGGTCAGGTTCCAGCTGCGGGCCTCGCTGTTGTCGGCGAAGCGCTGCTTCCAGCGCGGGATTTCTTCGGGCATGGGATCACTCCTCCTTTTCTTTTGTCCATGGCAACCCTTCTCCCACCGTCAGAATCCCCCTGTAGGGGGGAAGCGTGCGCAGCACGCAGGGGGGTTCCAACAGGGTTCCGCGGAGCGGCTGAGTGCTTTGCTAATTCGCCATGATCAGCCTCGCGCACACGGCGAAGTGGTCCGACGGGTACATCCCGTTATATTCGTCGCGTATCACCTTGAATTCCTTCGCCTCGCGCATATAGTGGCTGGCGAAGACATAGTCGATGACCGAATTGCTTCCGTTGTAGGCGTGGAAGGTGCTGCCGGTGTCGGTCTCCGCGGCCTCCCCGCGCAGGTCGAGCAGGCCACCGGCCTCCAGGTACTGCGTGGCCGTGCCGCCCGGGCGGACGTTCAGGTCGGCGGTGAACACGGCGGGCAGGCCCATCCCATTGACCCGGTCGGCGATCAGCCGCGCGCTGTTGGTGCGGGCCAGCTCGCTCTGGTGGTCGAAGTGCGCGTTGAAGTGCACGTAGGTGAAGCCCGTCGCCTTGTCCTCCAGCACGGCCCAGCCCGCGATGCGCGGCAGGTTTGCGCCCCAGGCCTTGGAGGGCAGGCGCGGCCTGTCGGACAACCAGAACACGCCCTGGTTCACCAGTTTATACTTATCTTTCAGGTAGAAGATGGGCGTCCCCTCGTGCACGCCGAACACGCGCCCCACGTTGCACGCGATGGCGTAATAATCCTTCAGGTCCCGCTTCAGGCTGCCGCGCCAGATGTCCTCGGCCTCCTGCAGGCCGAAGCTGTCGGGCATCTCGGCCAGGATGGTCTGCACCACGCCGGGCAGGCGCTGCTCAAAGCTGTCCGCGCCGGGGGCCCACACGTTGAAGCTCATGATCGTGAGCTCCTGCGTGAGCGTATCGGGCGTATCCGGGATCACCGGCGGGGCTGGTGGGTCATATAGTGTCATGTCGCCGCTGGAGGTAAAAAACAGCAGCAGGGTAAGGACACCGGTCAGCGCGCTCATGAGCCATCTGGGCATGATCATAATGATTCTCCTTTCAATTCGCCAAAACAAATTTTGCGCACACGGCAAAGTGGTCCGAGGGCCATATCCCGTCATATTCGTCGCGTATCACCTTGAACTCCTTCGCCCTGCGTAAGTAGTGGTTCGCATACACGTAGTCGATCACCCCGGTACAGTCCCTATAGCCGTGGTGGGTGACGCCCATGTCGGTGTCGGCGGCGTAAAAACGCAGGTCAACCAGCCCACCCGCCTTGAGGTATTCCATCGGCTGGCTGCCGGGTGATTCGTTCAGGTCCCCTGTGAGCACGGCAGGCAGCCCTAGCGCATTGATCCTGTCGGCCAGCAGCCGCGCGCCGTTGGCCCTGGCGATGCGGCCCTTATGATCCAGGTGCGTGTTGAAGTGCGCGTACGTAAATCCGCTGTTCTTCTCCTGCAGCACGGCCCACCCCGCGATGCGTGGGCACACGGCGTCCCAGCCCAGGGACGCGATCTCCGGGTTCTCGGAGAGCCAGAACACGCCCTCCCGCACCAGCTCATATTTATCTTTGCGATAGAATATGGGCGTGCCCTCGTGGAAGCCGAAGACCCTGCCCTTGTTGCAGGCGACGCCGTAGACGTCCGCCAAATCCCGTTTGAGCGGCACGCGCCACAGCTCGTGGGCCTCCTGCAGGCCGAAGCTGTCGGGCATCTCGTTCAGGATGGTCTGCACAACCCCGTTGTAGCGCTCGGCCAGGCTGGGCTTGCCATTGAGCCCGGTCACGCCGGTGAGCACGTTATAGCTCATAATATTGAGCTCCCGCGCCATTGAATCCGGCCGCGCGGGAATCGCAGGCGGGGCCGGCGGCCCGTACAGCTCCCGGTTCCCGTGGGAGGTCAGCGGCAGCAGGCGTTCGAGGGATTGCCTCACAAGGTTCATGGCGCGTTCCGTCACAGCGTTTTCCCCTTTAATGGATTTGTTTCCAACATTTCAGTATTGCGCACAGCCCGTCCATTTTATATGATATTACTAGAACCCTACCAGGACTTTGGGAAGGAAATTTTCTATCATGAGAATCGAAGCCATCACCCGGCGCAAGATCGTCGTGGAACTGAGCGCTGAAGATATGACCACCCTTGACATCACCTACGAGGCCCTGGATTACGCCAGCGTGGATACGCGCAGGGTCATCTGGGTGATCCTTGACCGCGTGCGCGAATGCACCGGCTGCGACATCGACCCCTCGGGCCAGCTGCTCATCGACGCCATGCCCCGCCCCACCGGCGGCTGCATTTTGTTTTTTACCCTGCGCGGCAGCGAGGCTGTCAACGCCGCCGAGCCCTTCGAAAACGCCCTGCGCCCGCCGGAACGCGTGTTGCGCAAGCAGGAGCAGCTGCTCGCCGCCTTTGAGTTCACCGGCCTTGACGCCCTGCTCGACTGCGCAGGGGCCTACACCCGCGCCCTGCGGGTCGGGGAGGAGCCCCTGTTCACCCGCAGCGAGCTCTATTGCGAGCGCCGCGGCGGCCGTTACCGCCTGCTTGTTTGCCCCGCGCAGGAACCGGCCATGCTGAAACAGTTCTTCTCGGAATACGCGCGGCCCTGCGGCGAGGACATCTTTGCCGCGCAGCACACCCGAGAGCATTGGCGGCGCGCCGGGAACCATGATTTTACATTTGAAAGTTTAGGCGCGCAGATAGGTGCTGAAACGCCGCGAAAACGGGCTGTGAAAAGCTTTGCGCCGGGGAATGTATATACCAGCTGCTAGATGTTAGCGGCGATGGATCGCAGTTTTGTAATTGCCCCTTCCGCATCATCCGAATGAAAGATTGCGCTGCCCGCCACAAAGCAGTTCGCCCCAGCCTGGGCAGCCTGCCCTATCGTTTTTTCTGAAATCCCCCCATCCACTTGGATGATCATAGTCAGTTCCCTGTGGGTAGCCTCTGCCCGCAGGGCGCTGGCTTTTGGCAGCACGTCCGCCATGAAGGCCTGGCCGCCGAAGCCGGGCTCCACTGTCATCACCAGAACCATGTCGAGCGCGTCAAGATACGGATAAACGGCTTCAATGGGCGTGCCGGGCTTTACGCTCAGGGCGGCTTTTTTGCCCGCATCGTGAATTTTCTTTATGGCCTGCCGCAGGCAGTCCCCCGCAATGGCCTCTATGTGCATGGTGATCATATCCGCCCCGGCGCTGAGAAACTCCTCGATGTGGCGCTCCGGGCGCTCGGACATCAGGTGCACGTCGAAAAAGAGACCTGTCTGCGTGCGTAAATCTTTGACCATCTGCGCGCCGAAGGTGATGGGCGGCACGAAATGCCCGTCCATCACGTCCAGGTGGAGCCAATCCGCCCCGGCATGCTCTATGCGCTGGGCTTCTTCGCCCAGGCGGGAGAAATCGGCGGAGAGTATCGAGGGCGCGATGAGAATATCATCCATACAGATATTTTTCCTGTTCTTCCGTGAGCGTATCAACCCCGCAGTTCATGGAAGCCAGCTTGCGCCGCGCGACCTCCAGATCGATTTCTCGGGGCACGGGCAGCAGCAGTTCGTCAGATTGATCATCGCGATGGCCGGCCAGCCATTTGGCGCTCAGAGCCTGGATGGCAAATGACATATCCATGATCTCCGCCGGGTGGCCGTCCCCCGCCGCGAGGTTTACCAGCCTGCCCTCGGCCAGCAGGTGCAGCCAGTTGCCGTTCGCTAAACGATAGCCCATGATGTTATGGCGCATCTCGCGCTTTTCGACCGCTATGGCCTTCAGGCCAATTACGTCCACCTCAACGTCGAAGTGCCCGGCGTTGCAGAGAATGGCACCGTCCTTCATCAGGGCGAAATGCGCCGGGGTGATGACGTCCTTGCAGCCCGTGACGGTGATGAAGAGATCCCCCTCTGCCGCAGCCTCGCTCATCTGAGCTAGCGTAAATCCGTCCATGATGGCCTCGATGCCCTTGATGGGGTCTATTTCAGTCACGATCACCTTCGCGCCCAGGCCCTTTGCCCGCATGGCCACGCCCTTGCCGCACCAGCCGTAGCCCGCCACAACCACGGTCTTGCCCGCGATGATCAGGTTCGTCGTGCGGTCGATGCCGTCGAAGACGCTCTGGCCGGTGCCGTAGCGGTTGTCGAACAGGTGCTTGCAGTCGGCGTCGTTGACGCGAATCATGGGGAAGCGCAGGCGCTTCGCGGCGTCCATCGCCTGTAGGCGCAGGATGCCCGTGGTGGTCTCCTCGCAGCCGCCGATGACCCTGTCCAGCAGCTGCGGATAGTCCTCGTGCAGCATGCCCACCAGGTCGCCGCCGTCGTCGATGATGATGTCCGGCCCGGGCGACAGAACGGCGCGCACGTGGGTTTCGTACTCTTCGGCTGTGGCCTTATACCAGCCGAAGACATTCAGGCCCCCTTCGGCGAGGGCCGCC
>Ga0082212_10004663_pt1 | contig 18914 bp, 16 predicted proteins | sample TergutNt197P3_FD_71548 | JGI IMG/M metagenome (GOLD analysis project Ga0082212, IMG submission 71548) | Neocapritermes taracua P3 segment gut microbial communities from Petit-Saut dam, French Guiana - Nt197 P3 | ecosystem: Host-associated > Arthropoda: Insects > Digestive system > Gut ...
CGATATCGGCTTCAATGACGGGAATGCCACGGCTGATTGCGCTCAATACTGCGTCTGGCTCAATCTCAACCCCAGTTCCGGAGCAGCCCTGGTTTTTGAAAGCGAACTCAAGGAGTTCACCATCACCGCAACCTAAGTCCAAAACTCGTGATTGGCGCGGCAACATTTCAGCCACGATCTGAAGATCTTTTCGCATCTTTACACTCCCCTATCCAGTGCGGAATTGAAATAGGTGCGCAGCGTTTGATGGTATGGAGCGACTTCCATCAAGAACGAGTCATGCCCCCAAGGTGAGGAAAGTTCACGGAAGGTCACTGCTTGGCGGGCATGTTCCAGATGCCGCACGATGCGCCGAGAATGGCTGGTGCCAAATCTCCAGTCGGTGTCGAAGGAAAGAACCAGCCAATTCAGCGGGTCAGCCTTGATAGCGTCGGCGTAGTCAGGTTCGGAAAATGGGTCAAAATAGTCCATGGCTCTGCTCAGATAGATGTAGCTCAAAGCATCGAAGCGTTCTAAGAAAATATTGCCTTGGTGTGCCAGGTAGGACTCCACCTGAAAATCGATACCGAAACCAGGTTCTCCCTTGTCAGGGCGCTTTTCACGTCCGAATTTGTCAGAGAGAGCGTCTTCTGAAAGGTAAGTGATGTGAGCCATCATTCTAGCTATTGATAGCCCAATGTCAGGGCTGACATTTTCGGCCAGATATTGTCCGCGTTTGAAGTTTTCGTCACTCATGATTGCGCGCCGGGCGACAGCGCTGAAGGCGATGTTTTGGGCTGTCAGCCGACTCGATGCTGCGACAATTACGGCATGTGCGATCTCTTTTGGATATGACAGCGCCCATTCCAGTACTTGCATTCCACCTAACGACCCTCCCAACGCTGCCAGTAGCCGTGGAATCTTTAGCTGTTTCAGCAACTCGCGGTGAACTTTAACTAGGTCGCTCACCATTAGCAGTGGGAAATCCAGGCCGTAGGCGGTTCCTGTTTGGGGATTTATTGAGGCAGGTCCAGTCGTGCCTTGACAGCCTCCGAGTAAATTTGCGCAGATAACGAAGAATCTGTCTGTGTCTAAGGGCTTTCCTGGCCCGATTAGGTTATTCCACCACCCGGGACGACTGGCACCTTCGTGGAAACCGGCGGCATGGGCATCTCCGGTTAACGCATGCAGCACCATGACAGCGTTGCTGGCGTCACGGTTCAACTGGCCATAGGTTTCATATGCGACGGTTATTGGCGCTAAGGTCTCTCCCTTGGCAAGCACCAAAGGATTTGCATTCGTGAACAAATCGATCGTCCGCGTTTCGACGATTCCAATGTTGTTCACGTCGGCTGTTTTTCCCATGTATGTGAGAATAGCCGGATTGGCCGAAAGGATGAAATGCGGCTGTAAAAGTTGCGGTGCCAGTTCAGCTTTGGTCGGTTTTGCGAGTAGGGTCGATGCGATAGGCCATGAATTCGGGTACCGCTTTGGCTAGCAGCAGCGTTATCAAGATCACCAGAACCCCGCCGCCAACAGTCGTCCATGACGGAGTGAAGAATCCAGCGGCATAGCCGTGCAGCACGTCAGCAATTCGGGGGCCGCCTACTACTACGACGATAAAGACTCCTTGGAGGCGTCCGCGTACTTGATCGTCTGATGCAGTAAGGAGAATGGATTGCCGAAATGCTGCAGAAGCCATGTCTGCGGCTCCGGCTGCTATGAGCATGAAAACGGCGAACACTACTGCTGGCATAACCCAGAGCTTTCCTGCTTCTACCCCCAAACCGAATCCAACGATGCTCAGACCCCAGATCAACACTGCGCCGATGACCGCCAAACCTTGGCGTTTTACGCTGGAAATCCATCCCGAGAACAGACCGCCGATGGCTGCGCCCACTGCCATTCCGGTGTTCAATAAGGCAAATTCAAAACCGCCTTCGATGCTGCCATTGAAGTATTTGTGTGCCATCTCCGGGAAAAGTGCTCGCGGCATTCCTGCCACCATCGCTACGACGTCAACGCCAAATGAGATGAGCAGAATACGGTGACCTTTCAGGTAGCTAAAGCCTTCAATCACTGCGCGCATTCCGGGTGTTCCTTGAGGGTTTTCCATTGGCAGTGCTGGTAACGCGATCACTGCGTACAAAGTGGCACCCAATGTGATTGTGTCAACCAGATAGAGCCAGGAGAACCCTAGCAGGGGCAAAAGCGTACCTCCGATGAGGGGGCCGATGATGCCTCCAGCCGCAGCTACGGTCATGTTTAGGGTGAGCGCTGCTGGTAACTGTTCTTGGGGCAATATCTTAGGGAGCACTGCCGTTCTGGTGGGTTGGTTGACAGCGAAGAAGGCTTGTTGTGTGGCGAAAACGCTTAGTAGCAGCCAAACGTTGTTCAGATTCAATGCTGCTTGTAACCAAAAGATGGCGCTGGTGAGAATCAATCCACAGGTGGTGACTATCAAGATTTGGCGGCGATCGAAATGGTCTGCTAAGGCTCCGCCCCAGAGTCCAAAGACTATCAAGGGAACTAATCCAAACAGGCCAGCTAGTCCAACATAGCTGCTGGAGCCGGTGATTGTGTAGAGCTGGGCAGGAACGGTTACGACTGTTAGCTGTGCTCCGATAACAGTTACGATGTTGGCAAGCCACAACCTCTTAAAGGCAAGAGTTTTTAGTGGGGTGGTGTCAGCAAAAAAACGCCGAAATCGTTTCATAGGCTACATCGCAGCTAACACAGCTTGCTTCACTGCTCCTCTTTGCAGTAAATCGCCTGGCATGGGATTGCCGTTGATTAGTACTGCTGGCGTGCCGGAGACGACCGTTAAATCTGCTTGAGTTCCAGTTTGAATGGCCATGACGAATTCACCGGTGTTGAAGCTCGCAGCAACATCTTCTGGAACCCCAACTCGTCTTGCCAGCCATTCTAAATCGGTGTCACTGAGTCCAAAGGTTCCGCCGTCAGGTTGGTTCGCAAACAGCGCTTCATGGAAACTGAGCACTTGCTGGGGGGCTTTTGCTGCCACCGTAAGTGTTGCATTTGCGGCGCGAGTCGAATAGTACGTCCCTTGCGAGTTTCTATCGAGGAAACTCATGACATGGATTTGCAGTGTGATCTTTCCTTCATCTAGCAGTGTTGTCAGATCAATCTGGTTCACCCTGTCGAATTTGCCGCAGTAGGGACACATGTAGTCGAAGAATACCGCTACGTTGGCCGTCGGTGAAGCATCGGCTTTAGCAATCGTGACTACGTTTGTCTGTTGAGTCACCGTGTACTTCGTATATGTCGCAGGCTCACAAGACGGATTTCGATTTGAGCCGATTCCAGAGAAAGCAAAAACAGCAATCCCAACCAGGACACATATTGTCAGCAAAATCAGTGCGGTTCGATTCGTGCTTCTATTCGACACATTGGCTTCTGCTGGATTACTCACAGTACCGAGACTACTACATGCCACAGGCAGGGACATCTGCCGTGTCTCGTCGTTGCTGACAACCGCAATGACAATATCAAGCAGAACAGCTACATCTTTCTTCTGCCATATAGCAACCGCTAGAGCAAGTCATAGATTTATACACTATTATCCGATGTATGCAGACGGGAAGGGTTCCCGTCATTGCGCAGAACAGGTCACTTCGAAAGGGGCTCAAACTATGAATCTTGGGAATGGTAGCGCTCAGCTGACGAATCTGAGTCACGTTGGCATAGCAGTCAAGGATGCAGCAAAAACGGTGGAGTTTCTTTCCTCAATTTGGAATATTGGAAAGCCGGAAGTTTTTGAATACTATCCAAAGCAGGAAGAAATGTTCTTCGGCGAAGCTTTTGGCGCACGGCTGGTTTGGATAAAGTTCGGTCCACTCACACTCGAATTACTGGAGCCACTCGACGACAAGTCAGTATGGTCAAAGTTTATCGAGGAGAAGGGTGAGGGCATTCATCACTTCGCTCTCGGCGTCTCAAACTACGACGAGATGGTAGAGAAGTTTGAAGCACTTGGTCACACACTTCTAGTTTCAGCAGTGTTCGAAGGTGAACGCTGGTGCTACTACGAAACTGGCCCGGGCGGAATGGTTATCGAATTGCGTGAAGAATACGCACGGTAACAGAGCGCACTTGTCTTTTTAGACTGTAAAGCCCTTGAACCTGCAATCTGGTAGGTTCAAGGGCTTTACAATTTCTCTGGTTCTTCTGGTGTGGCCGCGTGTAAATTCTGCGTTTGCGTTCGCTATGGAACAGAAAAACCTGGCGCAATCAGGGGCTTCGACACGCAGTTTTTGGCGAAGTTTTTCAAGCGTGGTATCGCTGAATTTTGGCCCGTCGTGAAGGTATGAGACAAGCCCGGCATCGCGGTTGTCGGTGATTCCCTTGTTTGACTTAGCTAGATCACTTCTTTGGCTGCCGTCAGTCTACTTGAAGGCGGCGGTTACTCGCAGTTGACATCCTCGCAACCTAGGTCACCTTGGTTAGAAGCTCTAACTGCAGTCAAATGGTATTCTTATGGCATGATAGGAACCATAGATAAGGCAGGGCGAGTGGTTGTACCCAAAGAAATCCGCCAAATACTCGGTTTCGTGCCTGGGAATGTTGAAATCACTGTTCTGGGAAACCAAGCCCTCATCAAGCAATCTGGTTCCCGGTTGTGTGAAAAAGACGGTCACCTAGTTCTTCCCCTTGGTGGGCCACAAATGTCCACTGATGAACTGAGAGAGTTGCGCCTTGCCGACCAGCGCTGATCTGCTTCTCTTCGATACCAGTGCGGCTTTCGCGTTTGTTGATAGCGAGAATCCATTTCATGAGCATTCCTGGAAACTCGCTATTCAACTCCGGCGCGGCCTATCCGGTCATGCTTTGTTCGAGTTCTTTTCTGTTTTGACTAGGCTCCCGCTACCTAAGAGGGTAAACGAAGTTGACGCACTTCGATTAATAAGCAAAGAATTTCCCGAATCAAAGTTTCTCCCTGCAGAACACATGGAATCACTGCTCATAGAATTCACCCAAAAGGGCATCACCGGTGCAATGGTGTATGACGGACTAGTCGCCGCCACGGCTCGCCATCATAGTCTTGAACTCGTCACGTGCGACCATCGAGCAGAGAACGTTTACCAATCGCTTGGGATTCGATACTTGCTTCTGCATGAGTGAAGGAGACGCGTTGATAGTCGAGCCCATCCCCTGGTCGGGTGGACAGGATTTGAACCTGCGACCCCTTGACCCCCAGTCAAGTGCGCTACCAAGCTGCGCCACCACCCGGATGCTGCATCAGCTTGGCAAACTCTACTACAGGTTTTGGCCAGCTATGAAGCTCGCAGAAGAATCTTCATCTATCAGCGCTGCTTCCGTTTGGCGCGCGGGCGTATCGAAAGTTGTATGGGGCTGCCTTTGAACCCGAAATCTTCACGCATGCGACGTTCAATGAATCGCAGATAGGTCGCATCCATTTCTCCAGTGGTGAAAATCGCAAATTTTGGCGGCGAAGCGTGCGCCTGGGTTCCAAACAAAATTCGGGGCTGTTTCCCGCCACGCACCGGATGCGGATGAGCGGCAGCTAGTTTTTCAAGGAACGCGTTCAACTTGCCGGTCGATACCCGTGTCTCCCAACCTGCAAGCGCTACTTCGATGGCGTCAGCGATTTTCTCTACTCCTCTACCAGTTAAGGCTGAGATATTCACTGCCGGAGCCCATGCAAAACTATGGATGTCTTGTTCTATTTCGCGCTTGAGATAGTGCCTGCGTTCATCATCGGTTAGATCCCACTTGTTGTAGGCGATCACCATTGCGCGACCAGCTTCAACAGCGCCATTCAAAATACGCAAATCCTGATCAGAAATAGAATCTGACGCGTCCAGTACCACCACACAAACCTCAGCGCGCTCAATCGCAGTCTGAGTGCGCAGTGAGGCATAAAACTCATGCCCTGACGCCTGATTTACCCGCTTCCTGATGCCTGCTGTGTCTATTAGAACGTAGGGTTTGCCTTGGATTTCAACAACCTCATCAACTGGGTCAACAGTGGTTCCGGCAACGTCATGCACTACGGCTCGCTGGGCGCCAGCCAACTTGTTCAGCAGTGATGACTTCCCAACATTGGGACGCCCGATCAACGCGATACGTCTGGGGCCCGAAACTTGCTCTTCAGCCTCGGTTGGTGCTGGCAGCGCGGCAATCAAGGCATCCAGCAGCTCACCCATGCCCCGTCCATGCAGCGCAGAAACTGGATACGGCTCCCCTAGCCCCAGATTCCACATCGCGGCAGCATCGGCTTCAGCGCGGGCATCATCAACTTTGTTGGCGGCAAGAATAACCGGCTTCGGGTTTCGCCTGATCTGCTTGACAACAGCTTCATCAACATTTTGGATTCCAACACTGGAATCCACCACAAAGATCACAACATCAGCCAGCGAAATAGCCAGTTCTGCCTGCTCCGCGACCTGGGCAGCCATCCCCTTCGCCTTGGGAGCCCAGCCGCCAGTATCTACCAGTACAAACTCCCTACCCGCCCATTCCGCGTCATAGGAGACTCTGTCTCTGGTAACGCCGGGAATGTCCTGTACGACAGCTTCACGTCTGCCTAAAATCCGGTTGACCAACATCGACTTTCCGACGTTGGGTCGTCCCACGACTGCGACAATCGGCTTGGTATTCGTTAGTTCCATAGTTAAACCTTGCTTAGGGTCGGTGAGTCACCAACGAAAGGACGGCTTCGATAGTTTCCGCAAGACTGAGATCGCTGCAATCTAGTTCTATGACACCAGCAGCAGCATCAGTGAAATTGACCAGCTTCGAGTCGTCTCTATCTCGGCGCAGCACTTGATCAGCCAACGCGGCCGCGTCAATATTCGAGTCAAGATCGCGCTTGCGGCGTGCCATCCGGATGTCCGGATCGGCTGTGAGTAGGAGCCTAACAGTGGCATCTGGGGCGACAACGGTCGTGATGTCCCTACCCTCAGCAACGATGCCTGGAACAGCTTCGGTAATGATTTTACGTTGTTGCGCTACCAACACTTCCCGACACTGTGGAATCGTCGAGATAGTGCTCACCTTTGCAGAAATCTCCGGTTCACGAATAGCCGCAGTAACATCTTTGCCGTTGACGATCACCTTTTCGATGTCCGGATCAGTACTGATTTCGATTTGCGCGCTCGCTACAGCCGCAATCACCTGCTGCGTGTCGTCAGGGGCAATCCCAGCATCCAAAAATGCGCAAGTCGCCGCCCGATACATGGCTCCAGTATCCAGATAACGCAGTCCTAGAACTCTGGCCACACCCTTTGAAGTCGTCGATTTGCCCGAACCTGACGGCCCGTCAATCGCTATTACCAATTTGTCGTTAATGTCCATCAATCCCACAATCGCTCTTGGTCACCCTCACGCAAAGTCCAGCCCGCGGTTGACATGGCAGCACGCAATGATTGAGCCCGAGCAGGGTCAACGTGTAATGAAAGATAACCGACTTGACGATTCTGGTCATGCACGATCGAAATATCCTCAACGTTTACCTGCGCCGCCTGTGCATCAGCAAAGAGTTTTGCGAAAGCACCAGGGGTATCGGGAATCTCCACAATGACTTGCGCAAACTGCGTGGGAGCCAGGCCATGCTTTCCAGGTAGCGCGCCTCTCCCCTGCTGTCCCCGGCTCAGAAATGCAACGAGTGCTCCCGGATCGGCAAACTTGTCGACCAACTCATTCAGATCTGCGGCCAAAGCGGTTAGCTCCCGCGCTACTGCGACCTGGTTTGCACCAATGATTTGCTCCCAAAGACTGGGGTCGGAGGCAGCAATCCTGGTCACGTCCTGAACCCCTTGACCTGCCAAACTCAAATGCTCGGGCGGCACTCGATTCAATGTCCCAGCCATCAGTGCCGACACGATTTGCGGCAGATGTGAAACCTGGGCAACAGCCTCGTCGTGGTGTGCAGCACTCAAGATCATGCGGCGCGCGCCACAGGTTTCCACTAGTTCATTCACCGCTAAAACGGCATGGGCAGCTGAAGTGTCATGTGGAGTTACGATCCAAGTTCGTTCACTAAAAAGCTCAGCCTTGGCAGTCAACGGTCCACTTAGCTGCGAACCTGCCATTGGATGCGAACCAACATAGCGACTCAAGTCAACCCCGGCGGCACGTAGTTCTTGCAGTACTGTCCCTTTAACTGAGCTGACATCGGTCACTGTAGCGTTCGGAAAGTCTCGCAAAGCAGTTAACACCTGCTGTGCAACGGCGTCTGGTGGAACGGCAACTATGACCATTTCCACTTGTTGCGGTTCCGGCTCCTCGATCGTTCCAGCACCCCGGGAAGCTGCTACCTGCACATGGCCCGGAACCAGATCACGAAGATGAACCTTTACTCCAGCTTTAACTAATGCGCAGCCAATTGATGCACCTATCAGCCCGGTACCAATGATTAGGGCAGGTGAAAGTTGTGGGTCAGTTGCAGTCATCGCTTACAGTCTACTCGTGCCAAGGCGGACTTTTTTCTAGGTTTGATCCAGCGGTTCGACCCAAGGCGGGCGCGGGCCTAAATAGTCCGGGCCATATGCTCCTGGGGCTGGACGCCGCCGTCGCATGGGAGCTGTTACGCCGGGTGCCATTCTCCTGCTGAAGATCAAGAATCCAGTGTGACCGGTGGTGCGGTGTCCTGGCCTGATAGCTAGCCCTTCGGCATGCCACTCGCGCACGGTAACTTCACGCGCTTCTGGTTCAGTCCAACTTCCATGTGCACGTAGCGTGTCCATGACCCGACCCATTTGGGTGGTTGTAGCCACATAGCAGGCCAGAATTCCTCCTGCGACCATTACGTTAGCTACGGTGTCGATGCACTCCCAAGGAGCTAACATGTCCAGCACTGCTCTATCAATCGGCTCATCTTTGACGCAGTCATTCAAATCGCCAACGGTCAACTCCCAGGCCGGATGCTGCTGTTGAAAATGGTTTTCAACGTTCGTGCGCGCCACTTGGGCAAACTCTGGTCTGCGTTCATATGAATAGAGTTTTCCGCCAGCGCCAATCGCCCGAAGCAAGAAGATCGTCAGTGCTCCAGAGCCTGCACCAGCTTCCAGCACTCGTGCGGTTGGGAAAATATCTGCCCAAACCAAGATTTCAGCACAGTCTTTGGGATAAATGACGGCCGCTCCGCGCGGCATAGCTACCGTGTCTTCTCTAGCGATCGGGCGAAACACCACAAACTGTGCTCCGCCGGTGGTGGTCGCTACAACACCTTCTGGCCCTCCGATCAACCAGTCGTGTTCAATGGCTCCCTTGGTGGTATGAAACTGCTTTCCGGCTTGGAGCACTATGGAATGCCTGCGACCTTTGGAGTCAGTGAACAGTACTCGCTCACCTGCCGCTAAAGAGCCTTGTCGTACCCCTGACAGTTCATTCATATTTTGGCTCCTGAAGATGTCTGGCACGAACTTTACAAGAGGTAGCGTACCTGATTTCGGTTGCTTGCCTTTTTCGTAGTTGGACGGAAGTCATGTGGACACCCTTTGGGTTTGCCCAGCTATGAGTCTGCCTAGACGCTGAAGTGTTTTGCTTGCCGATGGTGAACGATAATGGCGTCAGTGGACATTTCGGGGTGGAGTTGGAAGTGTTCAGATAACTTGACCTGAATTCGGGCAGGGTTCAGCAGCTCAACCAAGACAGCTCGTTTCTCTAAATCTGGACAGGACGGGTACCCAAACCCATACCGCGCACCTTGATACCGGTGATGATGCAACATCTCCACGGTGCTAGCGTCTTCATTAAAGCCCAACTCTTTGCGAATCTTCGCATGCCAGCATTCCGCCAAGGCTTCGGTCAGCCGCACCCCCAACCCGTGAGCTTCCAGATAGTCGCGGTATTGGTTGGAAGTGAAACGTTCGGCAACCTGCTGAGCTACTTTCGTTCCCAGTGTGACTAGCTGCAATGCGATCACGTCGTGACCATTTTTGGCTACTGCGTCCGCGTTCCGAAAGTAGTCTGCGATGCAAAGCAGCTGGCCACCTACTTGACGTGGAAAATGCAAACGTGCGATTTCTTGGGTTGGCGCCTTGGGATCGCCGAGAATCAAATCATTGCCTTCGCTTTGGCAAGGCCAATAGCCATAAACCACGGCAGGAGTGACCCACTGTTCAGCTTTGAAACGCTCCAGCCAATATTCCAGCCTCGAAGTTGCAGCAGTGGTGTCACTCAAGCCCCAACTATGTGTGAACAGCGCCCGTCTATCGAGCCAATGCGCAAGTTCATCAACGTCGATATTAGTTTCGACCTGGCTGCCCCAAAACGGTGGTACCGGAACCGGTTCCTCGTCAGAAATGAAAAGGCTGCGCTGTTCAGTTTCCTGAGTTGACGAAATATGCTCGCGGTGTTCCACTTTCGGCGGTGCTGCGCGTAGCTGTCCGCTAACTATATCTTCCATCAATTTCAAACCTTCAAAGGCATCGCGGGCATAGCGCACCTCACCACTAAACTCGGCGTTCAGAACGTCAGTTACGTAGCTGCGATTAAGCGCCGCTCCCCCCAGCAGCACCGGAATATCAGTGAGTTTCAACGCTTCCAATTCGGCCAGATTGTCGCGCATCACAACAGTAGATTTCACCAGCAACCCAGACATGCCAATGGCATCAGCATTTTCGCTCACTGCTGCATGGGCTATAGCTGCAATCGACTGCTTCACGCCAAGATTTACGACGCGAAAACCGTTATTGCTCAAGATGATGTCAACCAGATTCTTGCCGATGTCATGCACATCACCTGCAACTGTAGCCAACACGATCACGCCGCGATTAACCTCACCAGCATTGGGAAGGTACGCCTGTAAATAGTCCACAGCCTGCTTCATAACCTCAGCAGCAGAAAGGACGAACGGCAGTTGCATTTCACCGGTACTGAACAACTCCCCTACCGTCTTCATAGCCACCAGTAATTCATCATTGATGATCTCAAGTGGCGACATTGTGACTAATGCTTCCTCAAGGGCTGACTCCAAGCCCGGCTTTGTTCCAGCAATGATGTGGCCGCGAAGTTTTTCGCTGATAGAAAGTGCCGCAGTCGTCGTAGCAGAGGGCTGCGCCTGGTCGGGTTTGGCAGCCGTATCGAACAACGCAATGAAACTTTCCAGCGGGTCATATTCTGTGGTAGCGCGGTCGTAAATCAAATCTAAGCCAACGCGCCGCTGCTCATCCGGTATCGCCGTGAGCGGCAAAATCAGAGCTGGATTAACTATAGCCGACGAGAGACCTGCCTTGAGGCATTCATTTAAGAACAACGAATTCAGAACTTTTCGCGCTGCGGGGTTAAGTCCGAACGAAATATTCGATATTCCCAATGTGGTGTTGACCCCAGGGAATTTCTGGTTCAATGCCGCGATAGCTGCGATCGTTTCAAGTCCGTCGCGTCTGGTTTCGGCTTGTCCGGAACTGATCGGGAAAGTCAAACAGTCCACCAGAATGTCAGCCAAACCTAACTTCCAGCTGGTTTGTAACTCGGCGATAGCTCTGGAAGCGACCTGGACTTTCCCAGCTTCCGTTCGTGCCATCCCAGCTTCATCAATGGTGAGTACGACGACTGCCGCGCCATGCTCTACTACCAGCGGCATTATTTCGGAAAGTCGCTTTCCGCCATCTTCATAGTTCACCGAGTTTACGATGCAGCGTCCTGCAAGGCGTTCTAATCCGGCTTGGATAACCGCCGGATTGATAGAATCCAGCATCACCGGAAGCGGGACACCAGTTGCCAGCCTGGCAGCAAAGCTACTCATGTCGGCGGGCGGATCTCGCCCCACATAGTCCAGGCTCACATCTATGACCTGAGCCCCCGATGCCTGCTGACTTTTCGCAATTTCAACACCCTGATCCCAATCATCGGCCAACAACGCCTCACGGAATTTCTTTGAACCATTTGCGTTAGTACGTTCACCAATAATCAGATAGCCAGAAGCGTCGTCGGCCTGTCGTAATTCCACAGCCGAATACGTTGAAGAAACAGCTTGAATGGGCTGGACAGACACGGGTTTTCGTTCACATTCTCTAACGCGCCTAACAAGTTCTGCCAGGTGTTCCGGCGTGGTGCCGCAACATCCGCCCACCAGCGAAAGACCGTAGTTTGAGACGAATTCAGCAACTTCCGCCCCAAATTGTCTCGGCTGCATGGGGTAATGAACGCCTGTTGAGGTCATTTCTGGCAGTCCGGCGTTTGGCATCGCCGACACCACCGTGGTGTACCTGCTTAAGTAGCGCAATATCTGCCGCATTTGAGCCGGTCCTGTGCCGCAGTTCAGCCCGATGCAGTCTACTTTCTGGGCGGCAACGGCTACTAGCACCGCTGTGATGTCGGAACCTACCAGCATTGAACCCGAAGTTTCCAAGGTGACACTGACCAGAATCGGCAGTTGGCACCCCAGCGCGTGGTTGGCACGTTTACACGCAATGACCGCAGCTTTGGCTTGCAGTATGTCCTGGCAAGTTTCGATTTGGAAACCGTCAACCCCGCCGGTGATGAGCGCTTCGGCTTGGAGCTGGTATGCATCACGTAGGGCGGCAAACTCAATCTGCTCCAAAGTTGCCAGCTTGGTACCAGGCCCAATACTGCCTAGCACGTAGCGCGGTTTGTCGGTGAACTCATCGGCAGCCATGCGTGCCAACCTGGCGCTGGCTTGGGCAAATTCACCGATTCTATTTGCGATTCCGTATTCTGCCAGCGCAGTTAAGTTCGCCCCAAAAGAGTTAGTCTCGATGCAGTCACAGCCAGCTTGCAGAAACCCCCGATGCACTCCGATCACTGCCTCTGGGCGGGTAATGTTAAGTACCTCGTTGCAGCCCAGATTCCCCATGAAATCACGCTCGGGAATGTTCTGGGCTTGCAGCATCGTCCCCATTGCCCCGTCTGCAACTAGGGTTGATTCGTTAAGTGCTCGTTTCAACTCCCCCACGACGGCAAGCATACGCCGGTAGAATAAGAACATGTTTCGTGACATTGAGTTTGCCGCATTGCGTAATCCAGCCATAGTTGCAGCCTTTTCAGGCTGGAATGACGCGGGTGAGGCAGCTTCAGGCGTCATTGAGCATCTCTCCGATTGCTATGAAAGTGAAACTGTGGCGGTTCTCGACCCAGAGGATTATTACGACTTCCAAGTTTCGCGGCCGCATATCAAACGAGAGGATGACAAGCGGGTCGTGGAATGGGCTACAACTGAAGTCGTTTTGGTTCACCACCGGGAACGTGATCTCATCTTGATTGGGGGGCCGGAACCGAATTACCGCTGGCGTTCCTTCATCGACTACATCATGGCTTTGGTTGAGGATGTAAAACCGGAGTTGGTGCTGCTCGTGGGTGCGCTACTTTCAGATTCCCCGCATTCGCGCCCGATTGAAGTTGCAGTGACTACTGGCGATGCAAAACTCGCCGAAGAATATGAGTTGAATACTTCTGATTATGAAGGCCCCATTGGGATTTTGGGGGTTTTAGCTCATGAATTGGAAGATGCCGAAATCCCAACTGTTTCTTTCTGGGCAGCTATTCCACACTATGTCGCTGAGCCTCCAAACCCTAAAGGAACACTGGCTTTGCTGACACGCCTTGAAGAATTCCTCAATGCCTCCCTTGACTCAGGAGACCTACCACAACAAGCCGCAGATTGGACCGAACAGGTTGATGAAATGGTTCGTGATAATCCTGAGATTTTGCTATACATTTCCGCACTTGAAGAGCGAAGTGATTTAGACACGCCTCCCCCAACTGGTGAAATGATAGCCGCCGAGTTTGAACGCTATCTCAAGCGTCGCGGTCGAAACCCAAGCAGCTAAATCCCGCCGCTCATCCCAACTGGCGTTTGTTGTGCCGCTCTTGCTTGGATGCCCTACGACGCACCCACAAACTCGCCAAGATAGCAATAAAGCCGACAATCGCCGCAGCGATGAGCAGTACATAATGAACGTTAATGTCGTTCATAGTGCTGAATTCTGCTGACGGGTCTCCCACGCCTTCGTTAATCCACATGTCGATGTTCATTACGAAGCCCAGGATCAATATGAGCGGGAGCAAGCGAAGCGCTAAACTGCCGCCCGAGACTACCTTTTTCAGAATAAAGGCCACAGCAACTATTACGACGATTATCAGCACTGCCAGCTGGGTAATATGCCAATACCCAAGACCGTGGTAATACGAAAAATCAACAGGCATACCCTGGCTCTTTCACGCGCTGTTCAACTCGTCAAAAACAGACGGCAAATGGCAATGAATCTAAAAGACCGCTGCCAGTTGAACTAACATTTATCGTTTTTGCATCTGCGGCAGTGGGCTTACCGTCGGTTCCTAAATACATCACATCGCTTTTCTTTACCTTTGGAAGTTTGATGTTTTCTTCGTAGCCAGAGAGTTTACCGATGCTGCCTTTCAGTTTAGTTGGAGTGGCCGGATAACCAGGTGATAGCTGTTTTTTGGTATCAGCGAAAAGATTCCACGCCCTTGAAGCCCAAACTGAGCAATTCTCCGGGCATGTCCAGTAGCTGTGTTCGGTGACATATTTACTGAGCGTCTTCACATCGCCAGCAGATAAACTCGGGTTTGCTATCGAGTTACCGGTACTCATCTTTCGATAAGCTTCAAGGTTGAAGTAGACACCCTTTCCATCAGACTTGTTGCCAAAAGTTCCTACTGTCATTGTTTTTCCAGGCTCGAGACTATAACCAGCAATGACCAACCCAGATTTTGAAGTGTTCGTCACCATGAGGAAGGCGTGACCCCTGGTACCCCCATTGCCCGCGCTCACCAGCGTCAAAGTCGCAACGTGCGGGGCTGCCCCACGTGCTGAAAGTGTTTTGACTGCAAAAAAAGACGCTGTTATCAAGCACACAACCGTGGCAAATATCAGCAACTTTCGCAGCATTGTTGCCCTCTCGAATCTGATGGTTTTCGGTTGGTGTTCTGGCACCTTAGCACTACAGAAATCAATTCTGCCTGAAGATACGCTCAAAACAAGGGTAATAATCGCGTTCTTGTCATTGCTTCCAGTAACAAGGAATCCATGACAATCAGTAGTGAAACAAAAACGTTTCTTTCGAATTGTGGATCCTGCAACTGAAGTGCAGGATGACTTTGGGGTTTTTTTTGCGCTCTTGTGGCTCGCTGTTTTCTTTTGGTGGGGGTCACGGAACTAAGGCTCGCAGGGATTGCAGCATCTGATCAGGGTTTGCCGCCGAAAACACCGAAGAACCTGCGACAAAGGTGTCGGCTCCTGCGTCGGCCGCTCTGGCGATTGTTTCCTCGTTGATGCCGCCGTCAACCTGGATTGCGATTTCAATACCGCGAGCTTTCGCTAATTCGCGGGTACGGCGAATTTTCGGCAAACACAGGTCGAGGAAAGCCTGTCCCCCAAAACCTGGTTCCACGGTCATGAGCAAAATCATGTCCAGTTCGGGAAGTAATTCAGCATACGGCTCAATGCTGGTGGCAGGTTTGAGCGCCATCGCCGCCTTCGCACCCGCAGCCCGTAACTGCCGAGCTAGTCGAATTGGAGCATTCGATGCCTCTACGTGGAAAGTGACCGATTCACAACCGATTTCCGCATACGAAACCGCCCAACTGTCGACGTTGCTGATCATCAAATGAATGTCCATCGGCAGGGCTACATGTTTTCGTAGGCTCTCCACGACAGGTAACCCGAAGGTGAGATTTGGAACAAAGTGATTATCGGCGACATCTAGGTGAACGCCGTCGCTGCTCGGGATTTTGGCGACCTCGGCAGCCAGATTCGCCAAATCAGCATTCAAGACGCTGGTGTTAATCATGATTCCCACACGCTAACTCTACCAACCTCCTGCCGCAGAATGGACTTTAGCAGTCGGCATTCACATGCGTCGCAAGAGCGCCAAGAACATGGCGTCGCTGCCATGTCGCTGTGGCCACAGTTGGACGAAAGACCCGTCTGCACAATCTGGAACTTCAGGCAGAAACTCCGATGCTGAAAGCAGTTCTGCCTGCGATGGGTCGATGGAGTCTACAACTTCGTGTGTTTCACAAAGGTGTGGAGAGCAGGTCACATACGCGATCACGCCGCCAGGCATGGTCGCCTTTATCGCGCTTGCTAAGAGGTCATGTTGTAATGGAATTAGGTTTTCCAAGTCTGCCAGATTTCGGCGCCAGCGTGATTCGGGACGGCGGCGTAGTGCTCCCAGTCCAGAACATGGCACGTCAACCAACGTGCGGGAAAACTCGCCGGTATGCCAAGTTGAATCTCTACCATCAGACACCACGACTTTGGGTGGATTGGGGAAAGCCTTCAAATTCTCACGAACCAACCGAGCCCGCTGTGGTTGCAGTTCATTTGCTACCAATTCCTCACCAGCCATCGTTGCCAGTCCGGCCAGCAGTGCCGTTTTTCCGCCGGGACCTGCACACAAATCAAGCCAAACGCCTTTTGGTGCTTGCGCGCGCGTCAATGCCAGCGTAACCAACTGCGAACCTTCGTCTTGGACTCCAGCTATTCCAGCTTTGACCTCTTGGTACCAGTTAGGAGGATGATCCAGATAAGCGCAATAGGGGGAATATTTTCCGGTTGTAACATCACGAAGTTCAGCTACAGCCATTAGCGTCGGACGTACGGCAAGGTGTACCTGCGGATTGATATTATTCGCAGCTAAAGCAGGGGGAAGCTCTTCACTATCGAGTCGGTGTGCAAAGGATTCCACAATCCAGGCGGGATGATGATTTCGCAATGCCAGTTCTTCCATCGGCTTAAGACCGGAAGCTAGCACATCTAACCACTGCGAAAGGTTTCGCTCCGCTATTTTTCGTGATGCTGCATTCACTAGTCCACTGACCCGGGATCCGACTAAGTTATGTGCGAGTTGCACAGCGCTATGTACTGCCGCATGGTCTGGAGTCCGCAGCGTCAACAACTCGTGACAAACCATCCGAAGGATTACCAAGACGGCAGGTTGCAGCTTGTTCGTGCTCCTACTTGCAGCCTGTGCGATTATCAGGTCGTAAGTGCCTTGCAGGCGGCAGGTTCCGGCCACTAGCTCGGTGATAAACCCGGCATCGCGGGAGTCGAAAGTTGTTTGCGAAAGCTGCTTTGCCAGTTCCAGGTTTGCATATGCCGCTTTTCGGTTCACAGCGTCTAGGGTGCGAAAAGCCGTTAACCGCGCCTTGCTCACACTCATTCGTCTTTATCCTGCCAAGATGTGATGGGAAGTTCGCGTAAGCCGCGTGCCCAATCGGTTGCAAGCATGGGTCGTTTGCCTGATGGTTGCACCATATCAAGCACCAAATCTCCATTCCCAGTGGCAATTTTCACTTCGCGTGCCCCAATAATCCATTCACCAGGTTTGGTTCGAGCCACCGGTTCGCAGGCGGGAAAAGCGCTCAAAATTCGGAATCGTTCACCGTTCACAGCTGTCCAAGCCATCGGTTTAGGATTGCATCCGCGAATCAGCCGCTCAATTTCAACTGCTGAGGCTGCCCAATTGATCTGGGCAGTCGCTGGCGTGATCTTGGGGGCATAGGTCACACCGTCCACTGTCTGCGGGGTCAGTACCGCAGTTCCGGCAGAAATCTGGTTCAAAACCTGTTCCAGCAGGACAATCCCCTGGCTCTTCAAATCGTCCAGTAAAGCTCCGGCAGTCCGGCCTGCGATGTCGACACTCATTTGTCCGTATAGTGCTCCAGCGTCCAATTCTGTGACTAAGGAAAAGATACTGACTCCGGTTTGCGCGTCCCCAGCCATGATTGCGTGTTGCACCGGTGCTGCCCCACGCCACCTGGGCAGTAACGAGTAATGGATGTTGATCCAGCCGTGGCGCGGTATTTCCAATATCTCTGCCGGAATCAACCCACCGTATGCGACGACAACACCGAGATCGGCGTCCTTTGTTGAAAGCCACGATTGCACAGCTTCCGTTTTTAGAGATGGCGGCTTCAGCACCGGGGTTCCAGCTTCGTCCGCGAGCTGTGCCACTGCACTTGGTATGAGCGCTTTGCTACGCCCCGTTGCTGCATCGGGTCTGGTGAGTACCCCGACTACTTGATGCGGTTCGGTGAGTAGGGCTGCCAAGGTATTGGCGGCAACGGGTGGAGTTCCTGCGAATAACAAACGCATACCCTAAGCGTATTCGGCTAATGCCTTCAGGTGGAATTCGCTCCCGGTACCCGTGGAGAGCTGAGACTATGCCCGCGCTAGTCACTCGATGTTGTGGGGATCAACAATAACCTTTACTGGCTCTGCTTTTTTGGCTGCTCGTACCGAGCTCAGCGTGCGCACAGCACTTACCAGCGCCATGCCATCAGTTGGGGGGCAACGTAAAATCGCCACGTAACTTTCAGGGTCTGGAGTTGGTATCGGTCCAACAACTTCGACGGACGCCGGTAGTTCGGAATTGTCAAGGTAGGGCTTTAGCGCTGAGAAGCTTCCTTCAAGTCTTACCATCTTTACCGACGGTGGCAGCTTTGCCTGCACCCTATCCAGCAGCTCTCGGGCAGCGAACCCAGAAGCATCTAGTCGCAGCAGCGCTTGTGCTGGGCGGTTGGCATGATCGCCAACCAGCAGCACTGACCCACCCAGTTCTGCTGGCCTAACCAGCGCAGTGGCACTCATCCAGCGTCGCAAGGTTTCTTCTCCTACTCTTAGGTCGGCTCTGCTTAGCATTGCAGTTGTGTCGAGTAACACTGCTGCGGCATAGTCTGACTTGGCCACCGGCTCTGCTCCGGGAGTGCAAATCACTAGTGATGGGGCTTCAGCTACTTCGCTGAGTCGATGGTCAATAGAGCTAAATAGCACTTTGACTTGGGGTAATGCCTTTCCCAGTTCCACAGCAGCCTGCCGAGAGTCAGCCAAAACCTGAATTAGGACTGGGCCTTGGGAAAGCCCAGTACGAATGTGCGTAAATCCATCATGCGGAATTCGAGTTTGCCGTTCTCCCGGATGCTGAATAACATTGCTGACTTTTGGAGAAACGGCCCTAACT
>Ga0082212_10004664_pt1 | contig 18910 bp, 18 predicted proteins | sample TergutNt197P3_FD_71548 | JGI IMG/M metagenome (GOLD analysis project Ga0082212, IMG submission 71548) | Neocapritermes taracua P3 segment gut microbial communities from Petit-Saut dam, French Guiana - Nt197 P3 | ecosystem: Host-associated > Arthropoda: Insects > Digestive system > Gut ...
TCGGAAACGCAGGTGCAGGAGCTCAAGGCTCAGTATAACCTTGATAAGCCGGCAATTTACAGATACGGCCTCTATATGCTCAATCTGCTTAAAGGCGATCTGGGCAAGTCAGACTACACAGGCCTCCCGGTGTGGGATATTTACATCACGCGGCTGCCGAACACACTGATCCTGGCTTTGGCGTCGCTTATTTTCGGGGCTTCGGTCGGCATTCCGCTGGGTATACTTGCCGCAAGGCGGTCGGCGACCATTATAGACAATGCCGTAACCCTCGTGTCGCTTATAGGAATGTCGATGCCGGGGTTCTGGCTCGGGCTGCTTTTGCTGCTTCAGTTTTCGCTCAGATGGCCGATTCTGCCGGCTGGGGGGAACAGGGATGGCATACGCAGCGTGATACTGCCCGCAATTTGCAGCGGGTTCGTGCTGATGGCGGGCACCACGAGGCAGACCCGCTCCAGTATGCTCGATCAGCTGCGGTCTGACCATCTCCGCACCGCGCGGGCGAAGGGCGTGCCGGAGAACATCGTTATAAGGAAGCATGCGCTCGGCAATGCGTGGATCCCGATATTGACTACGCTCGGAGGCGCACTGTGCGTCTCTATCGCAGGCTCAGCCATAATCGAATCTGTATTCACATGGCCGGGAGTCGGGCGCACGGTGGTCGAAGCAGTGGTTTCCAGGGATGTTACGATGACAATGGGCTGCACCATAATGACTACGACAATGTATGTCCTTATCCAGCTTGCCGTCGACTTGATGTATGCGTTTGTCGACCCCAGGATAAAGTCGTTATACGCCAGGCCGCGAAAAAGAGGGAGGGGGATCGCATGAGCAAAACGGTAAGCGGCAAGGAGCTTATTACAAAGAAATACCGCAAGCGCAGCCGTTTCGGCGAAATCATGCATAGCATATTCAAGAATAAAGGCGCAACTGTCGGCGTGATTCTGCTTTGCATAATATTCGTGATGTTCTTTGCCTCGCTTTTTGTCAGTTATAGTTCAATGACCGCCACGAGCGCGAAACAGAGATACATTCCCCCAAGCTGGCAATTCCCGTTCGGTACCGATGACTTGGGGCGCAACCTGTTCCTTCGCGTCGTATACGGCACGCGCTACTCGATCGCTATCGGATTCGGCTGCACTGCAATAAGCCTGTTTTTCGGCGTATTGTTCGGTTCGATCGCAGGATTCTATGGCAAGGTTGTGGAAAACATAATTATGCGTTCCGCCGACGTAATGTCGTCGATACCCGGGATGCTCTCAGCAATGGTCATAATGACAGCGCTCGGGCAAAGCCTGCCGAACCTGATATTCGCAATGGGCATATCGTCCATGCCGCTATATATCCGGATAACAAGGGCGTCGGTGCTGTCGGTGCGCAGCAATGAATATGTCGAGGCCGCGCGCGCGATCGGGGTGTCGAATTTTGGCATTATCTTTACCGAGGTGCTGCCAAACGGGATGTCTCCGCTGATCGTCACGATAACGACAGGCATGGGGATGACGATCATGGCCGCGGCTGGACTGTCTTTCATTGGTTTCGGCGTTCCGGCCCCGCGTCCCGAGTGGGGCGGGCTGATCTCGTCCGGCAGGGCGCTGACGCGGACAGCCCCATGGGTCACTATGTTTCCGGGGCTGGCGATCATGATGGTCGTATTAGCGTTTAACATGCTTGGGGATGGATTGCGCGATGCGCTTGACCCCAAGCTAAAGAAGTGAGGTGAGCGCCGGGCCGGTACCCGGCAAGCCAATGGACAATGAACGATTGACAATGGAAAATGAGGCTCCGGCGGGCATGAGCGGGGCTTCCGGCCCGCAGAGCGGCGAGGTCGTGCTGGACGTCAGGGATCTTGTCGTCCACTATGTCCTGGAAGACGAGACTGTGGAGGCTGTCAACGGGATTTCTTTCAGCCTGAATAAAGGACAGACGCTGGGTTTGGTCGGAGAGACAGGCGCAGGCAAGACGTCGACAGCCCTTGCGATACTCAACCTTGTGCAGACGCCTCCCGGAGTGGTAAAGAACGGCGAAATAACCGTTTGCGGCTACAAAGTGTTGGAAATGACGAAAAAGCAGCTAGCCAAGGTCAGGGGTAAGGAAGTCTCCATGATTTTTCAGGACCCGATGACAGCGCTGAACCCCGTAATGACCGTGGGCGACCAGATTGCTGAAAGCATCAAATACCATGAAGGGGTCCTGCACTCCCAGGCGCTGGTCAAAGCGGAGGAAATGCTTGAAATGGTAGGGATCCCGGCCGACCGCATGTTTGAGTATCCCCACCAGTTTTCGGGCGGAATGAAACAGCGGGTCGTGATAGCGATAGCGCTGGCCTGCAACCCCAATGTCCTTCTCGCGGATGAACCTACGACGGCATTGGACGTGACGATCCAGGCGCAGATACTCGACCTGATGCATGACCTGAAAGAAAAGCTCGGCACAGCGCTGCTGATGATAACGCACGACTTAGGCGTCGTAGCCAAGGTTTGCGACAATGTCGCCGTGATGTATGCCGGGAAAATCGTTGAATGCGGAACGCTTGAAGACGTATTCAACCATACGATGCACCCGTATACGGAGGGTTTGTTCACATCATTGCCGAACGTGGATAATGAGGGCGCTGACCTTATCCCGATCCCCGGGTTGATGCCGGATCCGACAAAGCTGCCGCCCGGCTGCGCATTTGAGCCGAGATGCAGGTATGCTGCGGAGAAATGCAAAGAGCCGCAAAGTGTGCATAATATCAGTGAAACGCACGTAGTGCTGTGTTCGCGATACGATGAACCCGGGTTCCGTATTGACGCCTATGGAGGTGACCACGATAATGCCTGAAAAGATACTTGAAGTCAGGAATCTGAAAAAGTACTTCAGCACCAAGGCGGGCCCGCTGCATGCCGTCGACGATGTTTCGTTTTCAATCAATGAGGGCGAGACATTGGGGATAGTGGGAGAGTCAGGCTGCGGCAAAACGACGCTCGGCAGATGCGTGATACGCCTGCTGGAGTCGACGTCCGGCGAAGTGGTGTTCAACGGGCAGAACATACTGGAGCTTGGCAGGCGCGATTTAAACACCGCGCGCAAGGACATGCAGATCGTGTTCCAGGATCCGTTTTCTTCGCTCAATCCCAGAAGGACGGTTTATGAAACCATTGCGAAGCCTCTGAAATACCACAATATCATACCCAACGCGAAAAGAATAGATATTGAGATGAGGGTCCTGGAGCTGATGGAGACGGTCGGGCTGGCGGAACGCCTGATAAACACATACCCGCACGAGCTGGACGGCGGGCGGCGGCAGCGTATAGGCATCGCAAGGGCGCTGGCGGTCGAGCCAAAGTTCATCGTGTGCGACGAACCTGTTTCCGCGCTCGACGTCTCGATACAGGCGCAGATTCTCAATCTCCTGAAGGAGCTGCAGCGGGAGAAAGGCTTGACCTTCATTTTCATCACGCACGACCTTGCGGTCGTCAACTATTTTTCCAACGACATTGTGGTGATGTATCTGGGGCAGGCTGTTGAGAAAGCTCCGGCTAAGGAGCTTTTCAAGAACCCGATGCATCCGTACACAAAAGCGCTGCTGTCTGCGGTCCTCGTTCCCAAGGTGGGCGCGAACAAAGACCGTATCCAACTGCGAGGCGAACTGTCCTCGCCAATCAATCCGAAGGACGAGTGCCGATTTGCACGACGCTGCAACTACTACTGCAGCGATTGCGACAAAGGCACGCCGCCCCTCATCGAGGCGGAGCCGGGGCACTTCGTCGCCTGCCACTGCATCAGCGCCGGTAAAAACACCCTGCAAGCAAACGCATAGGGTGAACAAGAATACGTCACTCCGGTAGCTAACCGATTAAAAGGCGCAGCACCTCGTAGAGCGAATGAAGCCCACGGGGTGCTGTTTTATTATTCAGATAAAGGTGTTTCTTCATCATCTTCCACATCGGCGTCGTCATTATCCCACATATCCCGATAAGCGTAAACATAACTGGCGACGAGTCCGGGATATTTATAATATAAATTGCGAAGGATCCTTTTATATAATAACAGCACCGTATCGTCCCAACAATAATCGAGCATAAAATCAAGCTGATAACCGATATTATTCTCTCCGGTGATTTTTCCTGAAATAATGTCTTCAGCGATAGGCGTGAAGCGATAAAGCGCATCCGCCGCCATCCCCTGCATTTGCTCTACCAGCGGGCCGAAACCTTTTATCATTTCGTCAACTACCTCTTTTTCTGTGCGTTCAGATTTGAATGCTTCGTTGTTTTTTACAAGGTCGTCAAAACTGACCGGGCAAAAGTCATTTATCTCAACTCCGGCGTTGAGCAGATTAGGCATTTGCCGAGTCATCGGGAAATAGAACGCATCGCGGTTATTATGTATATGCCCGTGAATCATGTAACTACCCTTCGCCATATGATTCCAGCTAATTAGCGGATAATGGCATAGTGTAATTTTGTGCTTCCCGTCAGCAATTTCGACAAAACGCTCAACAGTCGCGAAGTGTTGCGACATATTGGCTTTCTTGACCCAATCTTTATCATGGTTGCCAAGAATCAGGTGTTTTTTGCCGTGTAATCTGCTTAAATAGCTGTCAGGCGATGCGGCACTGCGAAAAATCAGGTCGCCGAGGATATACACGCTGTCATTCGGGCGGACACTCTTATTCCACATTGAAACAAGATGCTCGTCCATTTCCGCGACTGAAGAAAATGGACGGTCACAATGTTTGATGATATTACTTGTAAAAATAGCAAATATGATATTGACAAAAAATATCATATTTGCTATACTTGCACTAGCTTATGGAGGAACGAAACGTGTATGATTATGATGTAATATTCTACAGCTGGAAATAGAACAGGCAGAACGGAATCTAGCTGATTATATCGAAAGGAACGGTGCTTAATGGCTACTAACTGGAAAGATTTTAGGAAATCGTTAAATCTATCCCCGGAGGAAGAAGAAATTATAAGCCTTGAAAAAGCTTTGATAACCGCAGTGGTTGAAGCGCGTGAAAAAAGCGGTTTGACACAGAAGCAATTATCGGAACTTTGCGGAGTTAAGCAGCCTGTCATTGCGAGGCTTGAAAGTGCGGCCCATTCACCGCAAATCAATAGCATAATGAAAATATTAAAACCGCTAGGCTATACACTGGCAGTTGTAAAAGAACAGTGATTGAGCGATATTGGTAAAGGGCGCTTGCGTGATGCAGGCGCTCTTTTTTTAGCTTTGAGTCCAGCGCGGTGGCAATTGTCAGGATGAACCGGGAGATCGCGAGGCATCAAACCATTGGATATATAGAAAAACGCCACGGTTGCTTATGCCGCAGCGTTTTTACTGATTGGCGGAGAAGGAGGGATTTGAACCCTCGCACGCTTTAACACGCCTACTCCCTTAGCAGGGGAGCCCCTTCGGCCTCTTGGGTACTTCTCCATGAGCCATCCGCGTTATTTTATCTTCAAACCAGGCAGAAGTCAAGCGCGGCTGTTTGACAGCGCCGCTACTTGTCGAGCGAAATGTTGTCTATGCCGTTTTGCTCGAATTCTTCGATGTATTCGTCGATGCGGTTGTTCAGCTCGCTCAGATTCTCCGGACCTATCGGCTCGAACTCCATGTCGCGGCGCGCAAGTTCCTCCGCAAGAATCTCGAAGAAAATCGAATCCTCATAGTCGGCGATAGCCTCGTGTATCCCCCCGTCCTCATACTCGGGGGAAGGCCGCGCAGCCCCGCTGCTATAGTCTACCAGCGTCGTCATACCGCATGATTTGCAGTAGGAAAACAGCCGGCTCTCGACCTCATCATAATCCGTGAAACGATCCGTACCCCGCGTTGAATTCAATATCCAATTGCCGATATACGCCATATCAAGGAGACGCCTGAACTCCTTTTCCGTCAGTTCGATATTCACAACCCCCACCTCCTAAAACGGAAAAATGCTGAACACTCTTCAGAGTATAGCAAATTCCTGCAGAGATTTCCACAGGAATTTGATTTTTTTCTCAACCAGTTTCTATGCGGCGCGGAAAGCGGTAGGCGTGCTTTTGTCGGGGGAATCATAACTATGCAGAAAGCGGCTCGGAGATTTCCGCGGTGGCGGCTGCCGGGAGCATCAGTGAAATCTTTGTGCCGACGCCTTCGCGGCTCAGCACTTCCACATGCCCCTCGTGGCGCACAGTTATCCACTGTGCGATCGAAAGTCCGAGGCCCGCGCCGCCCGTCGCCCTTGTTCGCGACTCGTCGGCCCTGACGAACCTGTCGAACACATATGGGATGATTTCCGGCTTTATCCCGATGCCGTTGTCGGCGACGGACAACCTCGCGAACTCACCGTCCATCTCAGCAGTCAGCCTGATCTCCCCGCCGGCGTCGGTATACTTGATAGCGTTATCCACCAGAATGCGCAGCGCCTGCTTGATCAGCGCCCGGTCCGCCATGATTACAGCGCTGCCTCCGCTTACAATGAACTCGTGACCGCTGTCGACCATCCGCGATTCGTCGGCGACTTCCTTCATGAGCAGCGAAAGCTCCACGCGCTCAGCAATGAGCCTTATCCTGTTGCTATCGCCGCGCGCCAGAAACAGCAGCTGCTCCACGAGGTCCTTCATGTTTCCTGCCTCATCCTTTATTGCAGAAACCGACTCAGTGAGCGTTTTCTCATCTTCCTTGCCCCAGCGGTCAAGCAAGTTTGCGTAGCCTTGTATCACCGCGATCGGCGTGCGCAGCTCATGGGACGCATCGGAAACAAACCGCATCTGCGCCGCATATGAAGCGTTGATCCTATCTAGCATACCGTTTATCGCAACGGCGACATTCTTCAGTTCCTCCTGAAGGTCGTCGACCTGTATGCGCGTGTCCAGCTGCCGTGCGTCTATGCCGTCAAGCCTGCCCGCAAGCGCCATCATATTGTCGTGGTCAAGCTGTTTGTTGACGTCGTTGAGGCTCTGCGCCGCGCGCGCAAGCTCGGCTATCGGATCGAGAGTCTTGCGCACCATCCGCCGGTCCTTCAGCGTCCTCGAGAGCAACTGTATCAGCTCAAAAGCGCATAGTACAGCGAACGCATAGATAAAAAACAGTATGAACTGCCCTATGCGCATCTCGATTTCGTATATCGCGCCGCCCTCGGTAATATTCACGACGTATGAGATGCTGAGTATCGTACCCTCAAACCCGCCGGGGCTTGCGCGGAAACCTCTGCTGGCTGTCTCGGTCTCATAGGGCAAAAACCTTGAAAACGGCCAGGAGACGGGGTTTTTCACAGAAGGTTCGTCGATTTTGCGGACGTTCACGCCGGCCAGATCCATCCATACAGTTTCCGAAGGCGGCGCATGCTCCGGCAGCGCATCGACAACGTCCAGCACTTTGCTTTCGCAATACACGGCAAGCAACACCCCGGCGATGATGATTATCAGAATATTGACCGAATGGAAAACCCCAAGGAGGCGGAAGAACAGCTTTGTGTTCAGCTTTCCCGTTATCGAATAACGGACTCTGCTTCCGGGTTCATCGTATTTTTTCCTTTTACTCATCTTTTATCACATACCCCACTCCGCGAACGGTGTGTATAAGCTTAATGTCGAAAACTTCGTCTATTTTTCCGCGCAGAAAGCGGATATATACATCGACCGCGTTTGTGCCGCCGTCAAACTCGTAATCCCATACATTTTCAAGCAGCATGTCGCGCGTTACTACGATCCCTTTATTCTTCAGCAGGTAATGGAGCAAATCAAACTCGCGCTTCGTAAGTTCAACCGGCGTTTCACCCACGGTCACGGTCCGGCGCTTTGCGTCGAGTTTGACGCCTATAGCTGCGAGCAGCTCCGCATCGCCCTCATCCCCGGAGCGTTTGCGCAGCGCGGCGCGGACTCTGGCGAGCAATTCTTCAATTGCGAAAGGTTTGGTGATGTAGTCGTCGGCGCCCAGGTCCAATCCTGCAACTTTGTCGATGACTTCATCACGTGCGGTCAGCATGATAACAGGCGTGGAAGACACGCGCCGCAGTCGGCGCAGGACCTCCATGCCGTTGAGTTCGGGCAGCATTATATCCAGCAGAATAAGGTCAAACTCGCCTGAAGCGGCGAGTTCATAGCCTTCCCTGCCCGTGAACGCTTTGGTCACAGAGTATCCCTCATGCTCAAGCTCAAGCTCAACGAAGCGCGCCAGCTTTTCTTCATCTTCAACGATCAGGATCTTTACTACCACAACAACCCCCAAGGCGCGAGTATTCTCTGCGGAGAATACATTTGCACCAAATTAGTCGGCATGTTCTTCTGTCTTGCTGCTTGCGTCAGCATTTGTGTCTGTATTCGCATCTGTATTTGCGTTGTTCCCGGCAAGGGAGTTTTTTACGTCTTCGACCACTGTGGATGCATTTTCCATCACGCGGTTGACAGAGTCGCGCCCCAGGTCGGCGCCCCGGAAGCTGTAGCGATAGCCGCAGAACAAGCTGAGTATGAACAGCGGTATCGTGACCCAGAAGAGGAAAATCAATAATGCCACTAACGCCGTTACCGGGCATGAGAACGCCAGGTTATCGTTTTTCTTTGCGTCCAGGAAGTTGCTGTTCCCTTTGTTCAGCATGCGCACGCAGAACCTGCCGAACCTCTTCATCATTTCGCCGAAGCTCTCGCCGCTTCTCGGCTCACTGCTTTTGTAGCTGTGCGCCTGGCCCTGCCCGGCAGCCTCCCCGCCGGCGCCGGAGAAAAACCCCCCGCCTGCAGGAACTGTCGACTTCCCTTGTGTTTCCAGAAATATCAGCGCCCCTAGAACGTCGCCGTCCGCGTTATCTAAAGCCTCTTTTGCTTCTGCGAAGCTCACGTCTGCCTTCTCACGCAGTTTTTCAACCTTTTCTAGTTCAGTCATTTTTGCGCCCTCCTTGTTTGATTCTGCACAGAGTCTAACACCGCAGGATAAAAACGCAATTTGACAAAGATGAAAATAACATTAAAGGCAGGTAAACAGTCAGCGGTTATTCGGATAACTGTTGCAAAGGTAGTTACTCAAGCTTAAATTTATCCATATACTTGTTGTACGAAGCGACGAACGCAGGGTTGTCCGGAGTTCTTGTCTCAGAGAGATAGACATGCCTTTCCATGGTTTCATTATCTGTCTGCAAGACGCAGACAGCTACGTTTGAACAATGGTCCGACACCCGCTCATAATTGATCAGCAGGTCTGACAGCACAAAACCCGGCAGAATTGAGCATTCGCCTTTCTGAAGCCTAATAATATGGCGCGAGCGCATGTTTGAGATAAGGTCGTCGATCGCTTCCTCAAGAGGCTCGACTTGCTGCGCAAGAGATACATTGCCTGTCTCAAACGCATTAATAGTCATATTGACGATTTCGACCAGCGCTGCATGCGCGACGTCCAAGTCGCTTCTGGCTGCGTCGGAGAACTCGATGCCTTTCTCCTTGATTTCCTCAGCGGATTCGAGGATATTCAGCGCATGGTCGCCGATCCGCTCCAGGTCGCCGATGATGTGCAGCAGCTCGGATGCTTTCCAACTGTCGATTCCGGTCATTTCATGTGCGGAAAGCTTTATAAGAAATGTATTCAGGCTATCTTCATACTCGTCGAGGCGCTGCTCGGCATCTCGTATAAGCTTGGCTTTTTCTTCGTCATACCGGACGATCGTCTCAAGAGCAAGCAGGATAGCTTCGCGTGCAATGTGCCCCATAACGGCCACTGTGTTGTTGCATTGCGCGATAGCTATGGTCGGAGCAGCCAGCAAACGCTCGTCAAGAAGCTCGTACTTGGTTTCTTCTCCCGGTGTATCCCTGACGATTTTGGTAGCAAGTTTTTCGAGCTGCTTCGCGAATGGGAACAGTAAGAGCGTTGTCGCAGCATTGAATGCTGTGTGGATAATGGCAATTGTCACCGGGTTCATGTTCTGGTCCAGCACAGACAGATCGACAAACATCCTGACTATATAAAGGACTACAAGCAGCACGACCGTACCGATGATATTGAAGGCTGTGTGCACGATCGCGACCCTTTTTGCGTTTTTATTAGTGCCGATTCCTGATAATAGCGCAGTGATGCAGGTGCCGATATTTTGCCCCATTATTACCGGGATCGCGGTTCCCATCGGTATGCTGATCGTTAACGATAGCGCCTGGAGAATGCCGATAGACGCCGATGAACTCTGTATGATGGCTGTGATCAGCGTACCGAACAGAACGCCGAGGAGCGGGTGTGAAAACGCTGTGAGCACACTTCTGAACCGTTCGCTGCTCTCAAGCCCGGAAACGGAGCTCCTCATCAACGCCATCCCTGCCATCAGGACCGCGAAACCAAGCAGGATCTCTCCGGCATTGCGCCGCCGTGCCTTTTTAGAGAACATCATGCACACGATTCCTGCGACGGCAAACAGTTGTGCAAAATTGTCCGGTTTGAGGATTTTGACGATGAAGCTGTCACCGCGCAAGCCTGTCAGCGACAGTATCCATGCGGTTATTGTCGTGCCTATGTTCGTTCCAAATATCACGCCTACTGTTTGATGCAGCTGCATAATGCCTGAGTTGACAAGCCCGACGAGCATCACTGTCACAGCTGAAGACGATTGAATTGCGCTGGTGATCCCCACCCCGAGCAAAAATGCCTTGAATGGGTTTGACGTCACGCTGTGCAGTATTTTTTCCAAGCGCCCGCCTGCTGTTTTTTCCAATCCCGACGACATCACGTTCATTCCAAAGAGAAAGAGTGCGACGCCTCCCAACAGCATAAATATATCGAAAATTCCCATCGTATTTCTCCTACAAGCAGATTCGCGACTTTGACAACATTAGCATATAAGGCGGTTGATTTCAAGCTGATTATCTGAGCCCTGCCATAGAGACAAGCTTCCGCAGACGGTGGTTGAGGCAGGACTTGGAAACGGGCGGGGTCGATATCTCCGCTAGTTCCTTGATGCTCAGCTCAGGATTTTCCAGCCTTAATGATGCGGTCTGCCGCAGCTTCTCAGGTAGTGTATCTAAAGCACCGGTTTCCCCGATTTTCATGATTGCAGATATTTGCACAGCGGCTGCGTCAACTGTTTTTGTGACATTTGCTGTATCGCAGTTGACTTTTCTATTGACGGTATTACGCATTTCCTTCTCAATTTTGTTCGACATGATCTCCATTGCGGCAAGCGGCGCTCCCGCCATAGCGAGATAGTCCTCGATTGCCGCGCTTTGTTTGAAGTACGTTACGTAGTTGCCCGCCCGCGGCGTTTCCTTCGGCGAAAACCCCATGTCCAGCAGCAGTGAATACATTTCGCGGCTCACATTATAATGCGCAGTCACAAGTTCAAGATGGTAGCTCTTTGCAGGGTCGGTGATCGCTCCGCCCGTCAAAAATGCGCCCCTGACGAAGCTCCTGCGGCAGCAGTCCTCTTCAAGAACGCCGAGGTTCACATGATGCGCTAACAGGTTCTCTTGAGAAATGTCGTAGGAGTCAAAGACGCGCCTGAGTTTCTCCGGGTTCTCAATGATATATGCTTGTTTACCGGTTTTCTCAGGATCCGGCACGACGTCAAACAGCATTGAGAATGCGCGCAAAAACTGCTCGGTTATTCGTTTGCCGAGCGCCGAGTTGCCTGTGACGATCCGTATCTCACGCGCGGAAAATGCGTTGCCGTAAAGCAACATACCATAGCACTCCGCGGCCGCGCAGCAATCCTTGCCCGGGATCACCCTGCATAACTCTTCTTTTGTCTTGTAAGAAAATGACAAAAAGCTACCCCTTCTCGACATCCCTGTGCGTGCAGTCTACCTGGTATTCCTGCTCGCCTAAATGCTCCGCCAGAGCCTCCGCAATAGCTACAGACCGATGCTTCCCACCCGTGCATCCGATACAAACAACGAGGTAGTGCTTACCTTCTTCAATATAGTACGGCAGCAGAAAATCCATCATATTACACAGGCTCTTGAAAAACTCATTACTCTGGGTATGGTCAAAGACAAACTCCCTTACAGGAGCATCGAGCCCGGTCTTGCCTTGCAGCGTGGGCACATAAAAAGGGTTCGGCATGAAACGGACGTCAAAAACCAGGTCGGCGTCTATCGGGAGCCCGTATTTATACCCGAATGACTTGATATTGATGTTGATAGCCTTATCCTGCTGACCGCTGAAGAAACGCTTCGAAAGACGGTTCTGGAGCTTGTTCAGCGTTAGTTCAGTCGTGTCGATTATATCATTTGCGGCCTCGCGGATAGGCGTTAGCATTTCGATCTCTTTTTTTACCGTATCCTCCAAACCGCGCCCTGCCATGCCCAGCGGGTGTCGGCGGCGGTTTTCCTTGTAGCGCTTGACGATCGTGTCGACTTCAGCCTCGATGAACATGATCCTGTATTCGCAGCCCATCTCGCGCATCTCGTCAAGTGTGACGAACAACTCATTCACCGTTTTCAGAGCGCGGACGTCCGTGACAAGCGCAACGCGCTCATATCTGCCGCCGGTGGCAAGACAGAGTTCGGCGAACTTTGGCATCATAGAAACAGGCATATTATCAACGCAATAAAAATCCATGTCCTCGAGAATCGCTGAAGCGCGGCTCTTCCCGGCCCCCGACAACCCCGAAATAATAATCAGCTCCATAAACCCCTCCTAACGATCCTGACTTCCGGTTCGAGATCAACGCCTGTTTGCTCCAGCACCGTTTCGCGTATATGCTCCATCAGTGCCGTTACGTCTGAGAATGTCGCGCTCCCGGTGTTGATGATGAATCCGGCATGCTTTTCAGAAACCTGCGCGCCGCCTATTCTGTAACCCTTCAATCCGGAGTTTTCTATAAGCTCCGCAGCATAACCGCGCTTCGGGCGCTTGAATATACTCCCCGCGCTTGGTATATCAAGCGGCTGGCTTTCGCGTCGGCGCGCGCCGTAATCGTCCATAAGAGCTTTGATTTCGACCGCATCCCCTTTTTTTAGCCGAATCACCGACGACAGAGCTATGATACCCGCACCGAGTAGTTTGCTATTTCTGTAAGTAAAACTGTGCCCTGCGTTGTCCAGCGACGATATACCCGCATCCGGGGTGAAAATCTCTGTGCTGTGTACTACGTCTTTTAGCTCGCCACCATATGCTCCCGCGTTCATAGACACCGCCCCGCCGAGCGTACCGGGTATCCCATGCGCGAACTCAAGCCCTGCAAGGCCAAACTCGCATGCCATATTCGCAAGCTGCGCGAGCGATACGCCCGCTTCTGCCGTGATCTCATTTTCGCCGGTGCGCTTGGCCGCATTGCACGCCGATGTCTTGATGGCTATTATGTCTATCGGCGCATCATCCGCAAGAAGATTTGTTCCATTTCCAATTACAAGGGGCTTGACGCCGCGCTGAGCCATCCCGCCCAATAGTTTCGCCAGTTCACCTGCGCTGCCGGGGAACAGCATCGCGCGTACCGGGCCGCCTATCCTGAACGATGTGTGCGTCGAAAGCGGCTCGTCCAACCTGTACGCAACTTCGGGGAAGTTGGTTCGTATATACTCAAGTGCAGCGCCTAAATCGTCCATGTTATTTCATCTTTTCTTCAAACCGCGAGTTTATCTGCCGCGTGAACTCGACTGCGGCGTTGTAGCCCATGAATTTCTGACGCTGGTTCATTGCAGCCACCTCGAGTATGACAGCCAGGTTGCGCCCCGGTTTGACGGGGATGGTGACCGTGGCTACGTCGACCCCTAGAATTGTGATCTTGTTCTCCTCAAGCCCCAGCCTGTCATAGTTCGTCCCGTCCTGCCACGGTTCAAGGGTCACCACAAGATGGATATTCTGCGAGGCTTTCACCGCCCCGACCCCGAATATTTGCCGGACGTCGATCACCCCGATGCCGCGCAGTTCGACATAGTGGCGGATGAGTTCCGGCGCCGTCCCTTCGATGACGTTCACGTCGATAGCCTTTATCTCCACAGCGTCGTCCGCGATCAGACGATGCCCTCTTTTGAGCAGTTCTATCGCAGCTTCGCTCTTGCCGACGCCGCTTTCGCCCAGCAGAAGCAGGCCTATGCCGTAGACTTCGACCAGCACTCCGTGGCGCGTTATGCGGCTTGCGACGGCCTTTTTGACTACTCTGATGACAGCCGACATGATTTCTGTCGTATGTGCATCTGTGGACAGGATCGTCACATCGTGCTTTTCAGCGGCGGTAAGAAGCTCGTCCGTCACTTCGGCGCCGTGGCACATTATCAGCGCCGGCATCTTTTGCTCCATCAGCGCTTCCCATTTATTGAGGCGCTCATCGTTAGGAAGCATGTCCATATATGCCGACTCCATCCGCCCGATGAGTTGGACGCGCGTAGGGTCGAAATGGTCGTAAAAACCTGTGAGCTGAAGCCCCGGACGGTGTACGTCGCCGTTGAATATCAGTACTTCCTCATAGTCGGACGATGGAAAAACAATGTCCGCCTGCAAGTCTTCCGTCAACCTGGCAAGCTTATAACTATACTCCTGCTCCATATAAAACCTCCAAGGCGCGAGTACTCTCTTAACTTCAACAAGTGTATACACATCCATGTGTTTTTGCAAGTTTTTTATGCGGAAAAAAACTCTTGCATTTAGCGGCACTGTCTGATAGTATAAGTTGCGCTGTTTGAAAATCGGCTGAAGGAGGTGCAACAAATGGCAAAGTGTGAATTCTGTGACAAGGGCGTTATTTTCGGCATCAAGGTCAGCCACTCGCACAGGCGCAGCAATCGCAAGTGGAAACCCAATGTTAAGCGTGTTTCGGCAGTCGTAAACGGTTCCCCGCGCCACGTTTATGCCTGTACTCGCTGCTTGCGCAGCGGCAAAGTCACGCGTGCAGTATAGGCAGCACTTTAATTACGACGGTAACGGCCGATGGCCGTTACTTTCATATTCAATGAAAAAAGGGGATACTGTGAAAATTGGTATAATCGGGTTTGGAAACCTGGGGCGCGCGCTGGCTTCCGGGCTCATAAAGTCGGGCATAGCAGCCGCGGACATTTTTATATGCGACAACTCTCCGGACGCACGGACTTCTGCTGAGAAGGAGTATTCTGTCAACGCTTCCGACGATGCGTCATTTGCCGTAAAAAATGCGGATACTGTTTTCCTCACCGTAAAAAGCTATGTGTTTGAGAAGCTGGCTCCGGGTATAGACAGGAAACTCTGGGAAGGAAAAACTGTAGTTAGCTTCATGGCTGGCGCGCAATTTGACTGGATTTACGCTCTCTTAGGCGACATTGCATTGGTTCGCGGCATGCCATCGCTAGCAATAGCGCAATGTGAGGGCGTTATTGGATTCACAAAGGCCCCGGAAGCGGTCGCGGAGATTTTTGGGAAGCTAGGATACGCTTTTGAAGTGAGCCCGGAAGAGATAGAGAAGGTCATGGCGTTTTCATCCTGCGGGCTTGGCTTTGCAGCCTACCTGATAGACGCTTTTGCTGCCGCAGGGCAGACTATGGGCTTTTCACCAGACGATTCAGCGCGCATCGCAGCGCTCACATTCAAAAACGCCGTTGACAGAGGGGGATTCCGTGAAACTGTAAAAGCGGTCGCAACGCCGGGCGGAGCGACGGAACAAGGAGTTATTCATATGGATGAGAACCATGTGTATGACATAGTCGCCGACGCGGTGCGCAAGGCTTATGAGCGAATGATGTAAAATGGAGCGGAAACTAAGTATGACTGTAAAAAATGTACCCGCGAGCGAACTATCGGACCGCCTGGCGCGCTTTACCGCGGAAATGGACTGTGCGTACGACGACTGGGAACTATGCGCCATAACGGGCTATGTCAGCCTTTACTATCTTACAGGCACGATATGCGACGGCGTAATGCTGATCCGTCGGGGCGGGGGAGCCGTGCTGTGGGTTCGCAAGAGCTATGAGCGGGCGCTGCTCGAATCGGAGTTCAGCGACATTCGCCCTATGTCGGGTTTCCGCGACGTTGCGGCCGGTTCCGGAGCGCTGCAAGATACGATTTACCTCGACACAGCATGCGCAACGCTGGAGTGGTACGGGATGCTCAGTAAGTATATGCCATTCAAGCATGTCATGCCGGTTGATAAAGTGATGTTGAAAACAAGAGCTATAAAGAGCGAATATGAGCTCGAACGAATGCGTTTCGCGGGAAGCACCGTAGACAGGCTACTGCGGAATGAACTGCCGTCAATGCTCCGGGAGGGTATTTCAGAAGCGCAGCTCGGTACCGCCTTGTTTTCTCTTTACATGGAAAACGGGTATCAGGGCATAAACCGTTTTTCTATGCGCAGCGGCGAGATGCTGCTGGGGCATGTATCGTTCGGCGATAGCCCGCTATACCCCTCGGTTTTCGACGGAGCATCAGGAGTCGCGGGGCTTTGCCCGGCAGTCCCGGTGCTTGGCAGGCGCGACAGATACTTGCGCGAGGGCGATTTGATTTTCGTAGACACTGCGTTCGGTTACGATGGATACCATATCGACAAGACAATGGTTTTCAGCTACAAAAAAGAGCAGCCGCAGCATGTCGCAGCCGCGCACAGGCATTGCCTCGGGCTCGAACGCCAGGCAGCAGCGATGCTGAACGCCGGCGTCAAGCCTTCTGACATTTACAATGAAGTGGCCGGATCGGTGGATCCGGCGTTTCGCGATTCGTTTATGGGCGTGCCAGGTCGGACGGTGAAGTTTATGGGGCATGGCGTTGGGCTGTATACGGATGAGTTGCCGGTGATCGCAAAAGGTTTTGACGACCCGCTCGAATACGGCATGACAATTGCCCTGGAGCCCAAAATCGGCGTCGCCGGAGCCGGTATGGTCGGCAACGAAAACACTTACCTCGTCACAGCCGAAGGCGGCGTCTGTATAACCGGCGGCCCCGCCGATATAATTCTATGCAAATAATCAGTAGTTACTCAGGTACTAGCCGCTCGCTGGTTATTATGTTTTTTTCCACGAAGAGGGCATTACAAGCATGAGTATCGGGTATATCTCAAGGCGGCCTACAAGCATTGTTACAGAAAGCACTATTTTGGACAGATAGGAATACCCCGAATAATTGAATCTTGGGCCTACAGCGCCGAACCCGGGCCCCAGGTTTGAGATCATCGCTATGACGCTTGTGATCGTCGTTTCCGTACCCATGTTATCCAGCGACACAAACAAAATAGCGACGATCAGTATCAGTACATATACAATAAAGTAATGCAGTATGCCGGTGAGGGTCTTATCCTGAACCGGCTGCCCGTCTATATGCACGATATTCACAGAGCGCGGATGTATGATCTTCTTCAGCTCGCGCACAGCGGACTTGAACAGTATCGTCACCCTGATGACTTTAAGCCCGCCGCCTGTGCTTCCCGCGCACGCGCCCACGGACATAAGAATCATTAGCATGATCCTGGAAAACTCGGGCCAGAGATTGTAATCGACGGTAGAATAACCTGTGGACGAACTCATTGAGATAACGTGGAATACCGAGTGCCGCACCGTCGTTTCGACCGAATCGTAGTAATTGTTCATCATCAGGTTCAACGCGATCAGCGCTGATGAAACGACAATGATCATGAAAAACACTTTCAGCTCCGTGCTCTTCCTCAGCCGGATGAATCTGCGCGCGATTATCGCGTAATATAAGCTGTAGTTGATGGCAAACAGCAGCATGAAAACGCTCACGACATATTCTATGTAGTCGCTGTTGAATGCCCCGATGTTCAGGTCGCGGCTGGAAAAACCGCCGGTACCGGCAGTCGCCAGAGCGTGGATCAGCGCTTCATACAAGCTCATGCCCCCGAAAAGCAGCATCACCGCTTGTATAAGCGTGAGCGCGACATAGATGGAGTATAAAATTATCACAGATTTTCTGACACGCGGCACTATGCGCTCGGAAGACGGGCCCGGCAGTTCCGCCCACATCAGGTTCTGCGCCCCGCGGTCCCCGGCAGGCAGGATAGCGATCGTCAGTATAAGCACCCCCATGCCGCCCAGCCATTGCGTGAAGGTGCGCCAGAAAACGATGCCCTCCGGCACGTTTTCTATCGTGCTCAGGATAGTCGCCCCGGTCGTGGAGAACCCGGCTGTGTTTTCGAAAAGGGCGTCGATGTAATTCGGGATTGCCCCCGATATGAATGCGGGCAGCGCTCCGAAGAGCGAGAGGAGCACCCAGCTAAGCGCTACAATTATGAAGCCCTCTCTTGGGCGCATAACGCTGTCTTTTTGCCTGAAGCTGAGCGCGAACGCAATGCCGACAGCCAGTATTATTGCAATGGACAGGATAAACGACAGCTGCGCACCGTCATCATACAAAAATGAAATGAGCAGCGACGGCGTCATGGCAGCGGCAGTTATAATAAGTATACGACCCTGCATCCGTAATACGATTTTGTAGTTCATACATAGCGATCCTTAGTGGTCGAAAATGTTATTGAGTTCGTCAAAACCGGTGTAGGTAGTCACGATAACGACGTCGTCGCCCTCCAGCAGCATATCTTCGCCCTCTGGGATGATACTTTTCGAGCCTCTCGAAATAACGGCGATAACGACTCCGCGCTTGATCTTCATATTCTTGATTTTTTCGCCGAGATAAAGCAAGTCCCTGCCAACGATGAACTCCAGCGCCTCGACCCTGCCTTCGAGCAGGCGCCGCATAGATACGACCGCGCCGCCTCTTGAAGCGCTCAGCCCGCGGACAAAGTGCAAGATGAGGTTCTCTGTTATCTCGTTCGGTGATATTATGGTGTCGATGCCGATGCTGCTTGCTATGGGGATATAGTGGCGGCGTTCTACTTTAGTTATGGCTTTGCTGACGCCGCACTGCTGCGCGAGCAGCGAGACTATCATGTTGCTCTCATCCCTGCCTGTCAGCGCGGCGAAAAAATCCATATCGCGGATGTTTTCCGATTCCAGCAGTTCCTGGTCTGTCCCGTCCCCGCATATCACCGTGGCCTGCGGCACATCCTCCGCCAGCCGCTCGCATCTTTTCTCGTCAAGCTCGATGA
>Ga0082212_10004665_pt1 | contig 18909 bp, 16 predicted proteins | sample TergutNt197P3_FD_71548 | JGI IMG/M metagenome (GOLD analysis project Ga0082212, IMG submission 71548) | Neocapritermes taracua P3 segment gut microbial communities from Petit-Saut dam, French Guiana - Nt197 P3 | ecosystem: Host-associated > Arthropoda: Insects > Digestive system > Gut ...
AGCTAAGACAATCTTGCCTATACACAGCGAAAACCCGAAAGCTTTTCTTGACCTTGATATAAAAGCCGATATAAAGATATTGCAAGACGGCGAAAGCATAACCCTCTAGCCTTGCTCAGCATTGTCTAACATAGCGCAACAGCGGCGAGCATTGCTAGTCGCCGCGCTTTTCTGTGAATCTTCCGCTATTATCTCGATTGTGTTGCTGTTTTGGCTTGTCTTGTAGCCAAAAAGTCACGGCAAAGCCGCCATTAAAGCAATAAAAGTTCTTATTATGCAAGAGTGGTGATCCGTCCGCGACTCGAACGCGGGACACCGACATTAAAAGTGTCGTGCTCTACCAACTGAGCTACAGGACCAAAACAAATAATGTTATCATAAACAATTGACAAACACAAGGAAATAGTATAGTATTAACCAAAAGCATAGAGGAGGAGACCGGGATGAAGAGATTTTTCGCTTGCCTGCTCGCCCTGACGTTCGCGTTCGCGTTTGCCGCCTGCAGGGGCCAAGACAGGCCGGCATCGGGCGAAAGCGCGGCCGGCACAGAGGCTGCCACGACGGCGTGGGAGGGCCCCGGCGAAACCACGCCGGAGGAAACCACCAGCCCTGACGAGTCCACCACAGAAGTGGATATTACAACCCCCGGCGATACCGATACGACGCAGCCCGGCGAAGGCTCCTCCACGGACAGCATGCCGGGCGCGGTTCCGGCGGATATGGCGGGGATACTCCGCTATTACAACGACGCCCTCGCGAAAACGCCCATGCAGCGCACTTTTTATTCGCGCACCATGACGAAGATCACGGGCTTCGCGAAGGCGCTCGGCATCACCATTCTGGACGAGCCGGATTTACAGGACAACCCCGACGTGATGCCCTATGTATATTTCGAGGACAGGGAAATCCGGCCCGCCGACCTGGTTGTGCTGGAGATGGGCTGGGTGAAGGACGCCTCGGCCAGCGTGCAGGGCGGCGACGCGACGCTCACCATCGCGATGCGGGACCACGGCCTGAGCCCCGATCTTGACCCCAAACCGGGCACGAAGGGCTATGTCAGCACCCTGGACAGGGCCGCGGTGGTGCCGCTCGTATGCGAGGTCGCCATGGCCCTCGCGGCCAGCGTAATCAGCCCCAACGCCCTGAAGGAGGTCACCGTGACCGACTCGGCCTTCGGCTTGGGCGGCGGCAAATATACGGTTGTGATCGACACAGATACCGGGGAGATCAAATCCCTCACCTTCACCGGGACGCAGCAGGTGGAGGGCAACGCCAGATGCGTGCTGAACATCCCCCTGATCCCGGCGGCGGCCAAGGCGTTCGTCACGCTGCGGGGCAACCTGGAGGCGGTCTACGCGCCGTCGGCACAATAGAAAGGACAGCCATGCCAAACGTCTACGACTGGGACGAGACCGTCGTCTACCCCAACTCCGGGTTCGCGTTCGTCAACTTCTGCATGGGGCGGCACAGGGGGCTGCGGCGCTATCTGCCGCACATCGCCGGGCAATTGCTCGCCCACGCGGTGAAATCCAGGAGCGGCGAGCCGTTCCGGGCCGAGCTCTACACCTTCATGCGGGACCTGCCGGACTGGCAGGGGGAGGTGCGCCTGTTCTGGCAGCGCAAGGCCGATGAGATGCTCCGGCCGTGGTATCTGGCGCAGAAGCGCCCGGACGACATCATCGTGTCGGATTCGGCGGAGTTCCTGCTGCGCCCCCTGTGCGAGCAGCTGGGCGTGCGGATGCTCGCCACGCCCGTGAACCCCGAGACGGGCCTGCTGGAGGGGCCGGACTGCTACGGGCCGGAGAAGCTGCGCCGCCTGCGGGAGGCCTTCGGGCCGGTGGAGATCGAGGAATTCTACTCCGATTCCCTCCGCGACGCGCCGCTGGCCGGGGCGGCGAAGCGCGCGTTCCTGGTGAAGAAGGACGAACGCAAGCCGTGGCCAAATTAAGTGAAAGAAAGGAGATGCCAACCATGAAAACAAATACTCTGCCGCGCAATGAAAAACTGCTCATCGGCAGCTACAGGCGGATCGTGGCCGCCGGCGTTCTGTTTTTGTTCGAAATCGCGCTGTATATTGCCATAGGCATGCGCCCGCAGGCAGACGTCAGGAGCTCCCTATTGATCGCCAACGCCGTACTCGGCGTGATCGTTATCCTGGTCCTGCTGTTTGGCGGGATGATCCGCGCCGCCGCGGCCTCAAAGCAATTGAGCGCCGTTGTGCGCGTGTCAATGTTCTTCGTGTGGTGGGTGCCGGTCGTCAACCTTGTTGTGCTCGGCAAGGTCTGCAAAACCGTGAAGGGCGAGTACAAATTCCTGTGTGGCAAGCGCCTGCTGAACGAGGGCAGGAAGGGCATGCAAATCTGCGCCACCCGCTATCCCATCCTGATGGTGCACGGCGTGTTCTTCCGGGATTGGAAGGCGTTCAACTACTGGGGCCGCATCCCGAAGGAGCTGTCCGGCAACGGCGCGCGTATTTTTTACGGCAGCCACAGCTCGGCGCTGCCGGTGGAGCAGGCCGCGGCGGAGCTCAAGACGCGCATCGAGGAGATCATGCGGGAGACCGGCTGCGAAAAGGTCAACGTCATCGGCCACTCCAAGGGGGGGCTGGACGCCCGCTACGCCATCAGCTGCCTCGGCATGGATGCCCACGTGGCCTCCCTGATCACGGTCAACACGCCCCACCGGGGCACGCCGCTGGCGGAAAAGCTCCTCGCGCTTGCGCCCGATAAGCTCGCGTCGGCCCTCGGCAGGCAATACGGAAAGCTGTTCGCGAAGCTGGGGGACGACGACTGCGACTTCCTGGGCAGCGTCAACGGGCTGACCCCGGCGCGCTGCGGGCAGCTCAATCAGGTCATGCCGGACCGCGAAGGCGTGCTGTACCAAAGCGTGGGCTCGCTGATGCGCGCGGCCTCCAACGCGGGCCCGCCGCTGAACGCCGGGTACGCCATCATCAAGCCCCTGGGCGGCGATAACGACGGCTTGGTCTGCCCCGATTCGATGGCCTGGGGGCACTGCCTGGGCATCCTGGAGCCCTCGGGCAAGCGGGGGATCTCCCACGGCGATATAATCGACCTGACGCGGAAAAACATCCCAGGGTTCGATGTGTGCGAGTTTTATGTGAAGCTTGTGAGTGATTTGAGGGAAAAGGGGCTTTAACCTTAAAGTTTTATTGCCTTTTTCCCTGCGCCGTGCTATACTGAATAAAATCCAACTAAATAAGTGACAGGGGAGGTCGATGCGCATGTTTGAGCCCACCTTCGCATCCTTGAACACCTACGAGTGCCCGGATTGGTTCCGGGACGCGAAATTCGGCATCTGGAGCCACTGGGGGCCGCAGAGCGTGCCCATGTGCGGGGACTGGTACGCCAGGCACATGTACGTGGAGGGCTCGGAGCAGTACCTCTACCACCTGCGGCACTACGGCCACCCGTCCAAGTTCGGCTACAAGGACCTGGTGAAGCTGTGGAAGGCCGAGGCCTTTGATCCGGAGGGCCTCATGGCGCTGTACCGCAAAGCGGGCGCGCGCTATTTCGTGGCCCAGGCCATGCACCACGACCACTTCTTCAACTTCCCGTCCAAGCTCAACCGGTTCAATTCGATGGACGTTGGCCCCCAAAAGGACATCTGCGGCCTGTGGAAGGCGGCGGCGGATCGCTTCGGCATGCCCTTCGGCCTCACCGAGCACCTGGGCGCGACCTTCAGCTGGTGGGCCACCAACAAGGGCTGCGACAAGCACGGCCCCTACGCGGGCGTGCCCTACGACGGAAACGACCCCGCCTATAAAGACTTCTATTTTGAAAATCAAGAGCACATCACCGAAAACGGGAACATCCATCTCTGGTACACCCTCAACGAGAAGTACCACGCCTACTGGCAGGCGGTGATGCGCGAGCTGATCGACCTCTACCAGCCCGACCTGCTCTACAGCGACGGCGCGCTGCCCTTCGGCTCCCACTGGTGCGACGACGAATCCTCCGAGAAAACCTATGGCGGCGACCCGCTCTACCGCCGGGGCTTGGAAGTCGTCTCGCATCTGTACAACACCTCCATCGAAAAGAACGGCGAAAACCGCGCTGTCTACACCCAGAAGGACCGCCGCCCGGAGATTCACCGGGTGGGCGTGCTGGACATCGAGAAGAGCCAGCTGCCCGGTATCCAGGCGCATCCCTGGCAGACCGACACCTGCATCGGCGGCTGGTTCTACGACGCGAAGGCGTCCTTCAAGCGGCCCGGCCACATCATCGAGATGCTGGTGGACATCGTCTCGAAAAACGGCACCATGCTGCTGAACATCCTCCAGCGGCCCGACGGCTCCATCGACGACGAGGCCCGCTGGATCCTCGGGGAGCTGGCGGGGTGGTTCGCGGCCTGCGGCGAGGGCGTCTACGGAACCCGGCCCTGGCGTGAATACGGCGAGGGCCCCTCCGGCGCCTCCAGCAGGCCCTTCTGCGAGGACGAGGTGGAGTGGACTTCCTCCGACATTCGCTTCACCCGCAAGGGCAGCACCCTGTTCGCCTTCCTGATGCGCGCGCCCGAAAACGGCGTGGCGGTCATCAAAAGCCTCTCCCCGGAAGAGCGCGTGCATTCCGTACGGCTGCTGGGTGGCGGCGTGCTGCCCTTCGCGCAGAGCTTCGGCGTGCTCACGGCGCAGCTGCCGCCGGAGCTGCCCACAAACTACGTGAATTGCCTGGCGCTGGAAATGGAAGGTATCCCATGCTAAAATTTCACCTGATCTCCGACCTGCACTGCTACAATGTCGAGGCCCAGGGCCACTCCGACCACGCGGACCAGGTGGTGGTCAACGAGAGCGGCGCGGTCATCGACGCCGTGTTCGACTGGCTGCTGGCCCAGACCGACACCGACCTCGTGCTCATGGCGGGGGACCTCTGCACCGGCGGCGACAGGGCGCATCACGACTGCCTGATCCCCAAGCTGCGGCGCTTGAAGGAGGACGGCAAGCGCGTGTTCGTGCTCACCGCCTCCCACGACTACTACCATTTTGAGCGCGAGGGCGAGGACGACGACCGGGCGGACATGGTCTACCGGGACCAGCTCTACGGCCTCTACGAGGAGTTCGGCTTCGCCTCCGCGTGCTCGCGCTATGAGGCCGACCCGCTCTCCTACGCGGCCATATTGGCGCCCGGCTATCGCCTGCTGTGCCTGAACACCGACGGCGACAAGGGCGAAGGCCCCGGCCTGTGGGACTGGGCCGAGGCCCAGCTCGCCGAGGCCAGGGCGGCGGGGGAACTCGTGCTGGCCATGCACCACTACCCCGTGCTGCCGCCCTCACCGGTGTACCCCCTGCTGGATTCCGGCGTGTTCAACAACAGCATCGGCGTCCGGGAGCGCCTGGCCGACGCGGGCCTGCGCTTCGTCTTCACCGGGCACACGCACATGCAGAACATATCCTATATGGACACCCCCGCCGGCAATCGCCTGTACGAGATCAACACCGGCTCGGCCGTCGGCTTCGACGCCCCCATCCGCACCGTGACCATCGACGACGGCAAGATGGACATCACCACCAGCTCCATCGATAGCTTTGCCTGGGACCTCCAGGGCAAGACCGTCAGCCAGTACCTGAAGGACAGCTTCGACCGCATGCTGAACAACATCTTCGAGGCCATGGGCCATGACATCGAAAGGATGCTCGATATCCTCAACGGCGAGTTCCGCGTGGACAAAGAGGGCCTGCTCAAGCAAAGGCGCCTGCTGGCGGCGGGCGGCAAGTTCCTGTACAAGCTCACGCTGGGCGGCGCGGGGACGCTGCTCCTCTGCCGGCGCAAGGTGCCCCGGGAGGTGCGCCCCGTGCGGGTGAAGGACCTGATCATGGAGGCCGTGCGCAACATTTACACCGGGGACGAGCCGTATTCGGTTGACACCCCCATCGGCGCGGCCACGGACGCCGTCATGGGCAGGATCGAAGCGCTGGCGCGGCCCTTCCTGAAAAAAGTTGACCTGCCGTTCGAGAGCCTGCGGGGCTTTGTCATGTCACTGATATACGACGACGGCCTGCCGGACAACAACGCAGTGCTGCCGGTGGTTGAATAGAAAGGGGGTCACCTCATGGCGAAAAAAATCAACCTGCGCGAGACCGCAGCCAAGCTCAAGGCCAACTGGAGCGAGCCCAACGAGGGCGAGTTCCTCTCCATCAAGGAGTTCGCGGCCTTCGGCTTCGGCGGCATGGGCATCTACACCCTCACCGATGTCATCGGCTGCCTGGGATTCTCGGGCACCAGCGTCGTGGTGGGCATGATCCTGGGCATCTCCATCCGGGACGCCTACGTCATCGGCATCATCGGCACCGTGCTTGGCTACCTGCTCATGCCCCTGAACGCCATGATCACGGACAACCTGGGCCAGCTGCCGAAAAAGCTGATGCGCACGATCCACATCGTCTCTTTGGCCCTGCTGGCGGCCTGCGTGGTGCTCTGGGTGCTTCCCTCCACGGGGTTGGACAGCATCGTGCGGGATTTCCCGAAGCACCTGGCCCTGAAGATCGTCTGCACGATCCTGGGGACCTATCTTTCGATCTACACGCTCAAGCTCTTCGCGAAGAAATACGGGAAATTCAAGCCTTTCATGCTGTTCTACGGCCTGCCCGCCCTGGCGCTCGCCACACTGCTGGTGTTCCTGCCCTATAAGGAGATGCGCTATCCGGCGAAGCTGCTGCTGGTGCACCTGATCACCAACCTGATCGGCAACTTCAGCGGGCCCTACGGCGGCAACGTGGAGCGCATGCAGGCCCTGCTGACCCCCAACCCCCAGGAGCGCATCCGGGTATACTCCATCGCGCCCATGGCGCTGGGGCTGATGCGCTCGCTGTTCGGCATGGTGTTCCCCGTGCTGGCGAACCTCACCGGCGGCCAGCTGAACATCGTCAGCTACCGCTGGATCATCCCGGCCTTCGGCGCGCTGGGGCTGGTGCAGGGCTTTTTGGTGGTCAAGGCGAAGGAGCGCGTCATCCAGGCGGCCGAGCACAAGCCCAAGGTGGACATCGTCAAGGCGGCCAAGAGCGTGTTCGCCAACAAGTACCTGTGGATACGCAACATATCGAACCTGTTCGGCGGCGTGGCGGGGATGTTCCAGGCCTCGCTGGGGTGGATCCTCATCTTCGGCGGCAACCGCATGGAGTGGATCACCGGGATCATGCTCAACCTGTCCTACATCACCACCACGCCGGGGAACCTCACCGCGCCCGTCTTTAACAGGCGCTTCTCCAAGCGGCAGTCCACGCTGATCCTCAAGAGTATCGTGCTGCTGTTCCAGGTTGGGTATCTCGGCATCATTTTCGTGCAGAGCGACAGTGCCAAGATCGTCATCTTCATGATCTTCAGCCTGATCTCGTCCTACTTCAACTCCATCCACGGGCCCATCCTCGCCTCCACCCTGCCGGATATCTGGGACTACCAGCAGTGGAAGACCGGCGAGCGCCTGGAGGCCTCCACGGACCTGTTCGGGTACATCACCACCCCGCTGGGCATGGTGATCGGCTTCCTGGGCCCCTTCCTGATGAAGACGGTCGGACTGGTGAGCGACTGGGACGTCATGTACGACAACGACATCCGCAACCGGGTGATCATGCTGCACATCGTGGTGTCGCTGTTCGGCACCCTGTTGCAGGCACTGCCGTTTATCTTCTACGACCTGACGCCGGCCAAGCACAAACAGATCATAGAGGACCTGCAGCAGCGTGCCGATGCGGAGAGGGAGGAGGTGTCCGCGGAATGAAAAAAATATTTGCGATCCTGCTGGCCGCAAGCCTAATGCTCCTGATCTTCGCCTCCTGCGGCCGCGAGAAATCGGGCAGCATGGAGTTCCTCTACGAGACGGAGACCGACAGCTACACCCTGATCTATTACAACGACAGCGCCAGCGTAAGCGAGCTGGTCATCCCCGACACCTTCAAGGACAAGCCCGTCACTGCCATCGGCCAGCTGGCCATCGGCTCGTGCGACACCCTCGAAAAGATCGTCATCGGCAAAAATATCACAAGCATAGACAAGTGGGGCATCGTGGACTGCCGCTATTTGAAAAGCATCGAGGTCGCCGAAGAAAACGAATATTTCTGTTCGCTGGACGGCGTGCTCTATTCGAAGGACATGACGAAGCTCATCACCTACCCCAACGCCAACGCGGCCGAGTACACCAAGGACGGCAAGCTGCTCAAAACGGCCGGCTATGCCGTGGCCCCGGGCGTGAAGGTCATCGGTCACGCCGCGTTCTACAAGTGCTACGCATTGGAAAAAGTGGTGCTGCCCGACGGCCTGGAGGAGATTGAGGACCGGGCGTTCCACAAGTGCGAGGCCATGACGGACGTCAACTTCCCGGAGGGGCTGCGCTCCATCGGCAAGGACGCGTTCCTCGCCTGCAAGGGCTTGGAGAACATCACCCTGCCCTCCACCATTCGATTTTTGGGGGACTACGTGTTCTACAACGCGGACAACATACAGACCCTGCGCGTCATGACCGCCCAGGCCAATGTGGAGCTGGGCTTCAAGTGGTATCCCACCTCGGCGGGGCGGGATACCGCCGTGGAAATCATTTGGGAATAGGGAGGTCGTCATGCTGTTCACATTCTTGTATCCCTTCTCGCGGGCCGTCACGGCTGCCGTCGTGTTCTTCACCAGCATCTTTTCCGGCGCGGGGTTTTCCGCGGCACTGGGCAACGCGCCCCCCAGTTTACAGCCGCCCGATTGGCCCGTGTGGGTCCACGAGCACTGGGTGTGGGAAAACGAGGGCACGCAGGAGTCCATCACGGAAATGGTGGAGGACTACCGCGCCCTGGGTATCCCCGTGGGCGTAATCCAGATCGACCGCCCCTGGGCCACCGAGTGCAACACCTTCATCCCTGACCCCGAGCGCTACCCCGACCTTGCGGAATACGTCAAGAAGTGGCACGACATGGACATTCGTGTGCTGATCTGGGCCACCAGCGTGGTCAACGAAAACGCCTCCAACTTCCAGGAGGCCTACGACAAGGGCTATTTCCTCAATGGCGGCAAGACGGTAAAGTGGTGGGCCGGCAAGGGCGCGTTCATCGACTACGACAACCCCGAGGCCGTGCAGTGGTGGCACGGGCAGATGGACAAAATCCTCGACATGGGCGTTGACGGCTGGAAGGTGGACGGCGCGGATATCCATATGCTCAAGTTGGTGCTCCCCTGGAACAAGAGGGGCCCGGTCTCCTGGACCAAGTATAAAAAACAGAGCTACAGCGATTTCTTCCATTACACCCGTGAGAAGCTGGGCAGCGACAGGGTGATCTCCGCGCGGCCCGCCAACGACATGCTGGACATCGGCCTGCCGTTGCAGTTCACCTCCCGGGACATCAATTTCGCCGGCTGGGTGGGCGACCAGGACCACAGCTGGCAGGGCATGCGGGCGGCACTGGACAGCCTCTTCCTCGCATCCCTGCACAACCATGTCAGCAGCGGCTCGGACATCGGCGGCTTCCGCTCCGGCAAGACCGGCGAGCACGACCCGCCCAAGGACATCTTCCTGCGCTGGGCGCAGCTGGGGGCCTTCTGCCCCGTGATGGAGAACGGTGGCGGCGGCGAGCACAGGCCCTGGATGATCGACGATGAAACCACCGCCGTCTACAAAAAATTCGCCCTGCTGCACCATGCGCTGATCCCCTACATCTACAGCCAGGCGGCGTATTCCTACGAGCGCAGGCTGCCCACCATGCGCCCCGCCGCCGGCTACTATCAGTACCTGCTGGGCGACGATATTTTGGTCGCCCCTATGGTGAGTGAGGGCAGCGAGCGCACGGTTAAATTCCCCGCGGGCGAGTGGATCTACATGTTCGACGAGTCGAAGGTCTACAGGCAGGGCGCCCAAAAACTCACCTTCCCCCTGGATGAATTCCCTGTCTTTATCCGCAAAGGGGCGATCATCCCCATGGAGGCCGACGGCGTCACCACGGTCCATATCTACCCCGGAAGCGGCACAGCCGCCTCGGGCGGCAGGCAGTTCGGCCTCTACGAGGAGAACAAGCCCGGCGCGATGCTCTCCTACGCCCAGGATGGCAACGGGCTGACATTCAAGTCCACCCCCACAAACCGGCAATTGAAGCTTTGCGTCCACAGCGATGGAGACGTCAGGACCATCGACATAGGGGACGCCGCGGCGGGCGTTGAGATTGCGGTGAAATAGCTATGAATGCAGAGACGCACGGCGGTGCGTCTCTTGTGCCCATCAAAGCAAAATTAACAGGGAGGTTCATATCATGAAAAAACTGCTCGCACTGCTGCTTATCGGGTTGCTGCTGATTGGTTTCGGCGTAGGAGCTAGCGCCGAAACGCCAGAGGAACTGGAAGCCGAGGGCCGGGCCTTGCTTGTCCAAACCATGGAGGACTTGCGGGGGGACTATACGTTTTCTTTGCGAAAAACTTATAACACTTCCGACGAGGTGGTGTACAGCAATGGAAATTTTGCGTTCACTGACTATGCCGAAGGCATACGCGAATTACATTTGGATGGGTACACCTATCGTATATACCTCAATCGCAATATCTATCTGAAAAACGTATCATCATCAAATGTCCATTACATACGTATGTTGGAGCCAAGGGTAATTACAGAAGATACGCCGATCAGCGTGTCAAGATCGAGTTCTGGTCTTGAAGTGTACTGCGATGGCCTTCGGTATTGGTACAGAGCGGATACCTTGTATTGTATCAGTGATGATACGCACCTTTACATTTCCAACTTCCGCAAGTCAGCCGACCTGAGCGTATTTTCCCTTGAGGGGCTGCGTGAGGTTACGGCGGAGAAGGTAAACCAGTGGAATCGCTACGATGCCTATTGGAAAGGCTTCCCTTCGGCTCTAAGAAATGTTTTTTCTCTATCAAATTTTTTCTCAGAAATTTATGGGATACCTATGTATCCATTTGACCTGTTGCAATTTTTTGTATATCTCATTAGGCTGCCAGAGATGATAGGTTTATCGCTTTATCTGCTATTATTCCCGTATTAAAACATAGCCGGAGGGATTTATTATGCCTGAACTCACCATGCTTAAAAAAGCCGAACTCTTCGAGCACGACCTGTTCTCCCGTTTCTGCCTGGACGGCCAGATCCTCTGCAAGCTGAAAAACCCCACCCCCGACAGCCCCTTCGTCAGCTACAACATGCCCGACGACGCCTACATGACGGGCATGATGACCGCGGTGTTCTCCTTCAAATACGCCGCCACCGGGGACCCCGAAGACAAAGAGACGGTCTCCCTGCTGCTGCGCGGGCTGGATAAGCTCTGCCATGTCACCGGGAAAAAAGGCCTGCTGGCCCGGGCTTGGTGGCCCTTGGACGACCCGAATTTCTCGGAGGCCGGCCACGCCTGGCACATCAACGAGGAACAGGGCGTGCGCTGGAACGGCGACGTCTCCACCGACCAGATGGACGGCGTGTTCTTCGGGTTCTACTACGCCTGGAAGCTCGCCGCCGATGAGGCCGAACAGGCGCTCATCGCCCGCGACGTGGCCGAGCTGACCGACGCCCTGATCGAGAACGGCCTGCGCATCGTCGACATCGGCGGCAACATGACCCGCTGGGGCGACTACACCGTCGAGCACCTGGTCAAGGAGGAGCACCTCCACGGCCTGCTGCTGTTGCAGCACCTGAAGATCGCCGAAGCCGTCACCGGGGACGCGAAATACGGCGCGCTCTACCGCAAAATCGCCGTGGAGGACCAGCTGGCGGGCTATACCCCGGCGGCCTGGCTTCCCGTGCCGCCGCCCTTCTCCAACCACAGCGACAACGTCATGCACATCATGGAGCTGCTGCCCCTGCTGGAGCTGGAACAGGACCCCGCGCTCCACGCCCTCTATTTACAGGGCCTGCGCGTGCTCTCGCGCGGCTACAGCGGGGAGGACATCACCCTGCCAAACGGCATGACGCCCTACGAGTTCATGGAGAACCGGTTCTATACCAGCGATCTTGGCATCTCCGAGGCGATGAAGGGCTTCATGGTCAACGCCGTGCGGGGCTTCTGGGAGGGCGACCCCCTCCACCACGGCATACGCGTCACTGGCACGCCGATTTTCAATTTCCCTTTCATGAAATACTTCGATGAAAACGAAGACGGTGTGCCCGTCACCGCGAAAGACACCCTCCGGCTTTTCCCATTGCGCATGAAAATGAATCCTGATACAATAGAGAAGTACGGGCAGCAATTCGGCTTCACCTACGACCCCGCGCCGCGCTCGCCCGAACCCGGGGAGGACATGCCCATCCCCATCGACCGGCGCAGGAAGGACTGGTCCGCCTGGGTGCAGAACCCCTACACCGAGCCTGCGGACGGCGTCCCCGATGACGAAGTGTGGGAATTCAACGGCCACGACTACCTCTTCGGCTACTGGCTGGGGCGGATGTACGGGTATATTGGGGAGGATGATTAGATGTTCGACCAAATCACAACCTGGTTCAGGGCCGCGCTGTGCTGGCTCATCAGCGGGCTGTCCCTGCTGCTGCCCATGGGTAAATGGCTGTCTCCGGGCGACGCCACGCAGGCGCTGTTCAACCGCTACAGCATAACCTATACCGCCGAAGCGCCTCTGGCGGGCGAGATCAGTTATTCCGTTGGCAGCCGCAAAATAACGGAGAAATTCTATCTGGAGCCCGCTACGGAGCCCACACTGTTCACCAGCTTCATCGATGGCTTTCTGGACGGCAGGCTGGCTCGGGATTTCCGGGGGATAGGCTGGGATGAGCTCAACTCCTCCGCCTGCGCGTTCGATATCGAAGACATCGCCCTGGAGTGGGTCAAGCCCCCCAAAAACACAAATATCGCGCTGGAGGACGGCTTCTGCAAGGTGGGCATGGACCTGCGCTGGGGCGGGGCCCTGGACAGCTTCGCCTGGAAGGCCGCGCCGGAGGGCTACGGCAACCTGCTCAACCGGCACGACGCGGGCCGCCTGGTGCAGCAGTCCTACTACGGCACCAGTGACCCGCCCTACGTCCCGGGGAACTTCATGGACACCCCCTGGCCCTACAATCCCGTGCAGGGCGGCGACCTGGCGGGCAACTGCTCGAAGCTGGTGGACTACGAGCAGCGCGAGGGGCAGATTTACGTCAAGTGCCTGCCCCAGGAGTGGGGCAAGGACAACGTGCCCTCGCTGTCCTACATGGAGAACATCTATACCCTGCGGGACGGCGTGCTCACCGTGGACAACCGTTTTGTGGACTTCAGCGGCTACACCCACGAGCGCCGCCACCAGGAGATGCCCGCGTTCTACACCGTCAGCGTCCTGGGGACCTTCAGCTGGTACAACGGCGACGCCCCCTGGACGGGTGCCCCCCTCACCCAGGAGAGCGGCCTGCCCTTCTGGGGCGGCGAGTATCACGCGCAATGCTCCATGGAGCTGCTGCCCGGCAACACGGAGACCTGGTGCGCCTGGACAGAGGGCGCGCGGGCGGATTCCTTCGGCGTGGGGCTGTTCAACCCCGGCGCGGAGGTCCTGCTGGCTGGGCGCTACAAGGGCGAGGCCGCCTCCCGCAGCCCCCAGGACGACTCCACCTGCTACGTGGCCCCGCTGCGCCTGCTGCTGCTGGAGTCCTTCGTGCCACTGGAGTACAGCTACTACATCACGGCGGGCACCCTTGAGGAAATACGGGAGGCCTGGGGGTCCATCGCCGTCTCTTGATGCCGGGAGGTTGACATGAACACGCTGAAAAAAATACTGCTTTTCCTGCTGATCGGCTGCTTCGTCGCGGGCAGCCTGACCTTTATCATGTGGCGCAGCCTGAGCACCACCAGGCTGAGCATCGAATACGCCTCTGTTGAGGGCGGTCTGGCCCTGAAGAAGTACAACGGCACGTCGGAGGACACGCGCCTGGTGATCCCGGACGCTTCGGAGGGCCAGCCGGTCATAGCGCTGGGGGAGTTCTCCGTCTCCAACGCGCTCTACCTGGAGGAGCTCACCGTCGGCGCGAACGTGCGGGACATCCACCCCTGGGCCGTCACGAACTGCCAGGCCCTGCGCTCGATTGAGGTGGATCCCGCCAATGAATACTTCGCCAGCGTGGACGGCGTCCTCTACAGCCGCGACATGACCCGCCTGGTGCTCTGTCCCAACATGCGCGGCGAGCGCTTCACGATCCCGGGCAGCGTAACAAGCATCGCCGAGAACGCGTTCTATAAATGCAAAAACCTGCTGGAGGTCACCTTTCCGCCGGGCCTGCGGGAGATAGAGGAGCGGGCTTTCTTCCGTTGCTCGGGCCTGACGGCGCTCGCCCTGCCGGCGGGCCTCGAGACCATCGGGCCTGACGCCTTCGCCTTCTGCGACGCCCTGGAGGGCGACATCGCCATCCCGGCCTCGTGCCGCGCGATAGGGGACTACGCCTTTTCCAGCAAGGACAGCAAGATCAACAAAATTGTCATCCTGGCCGGCGAGGACGCCATCGCGCTGGGGAAGGACTGGGTTCCATTGAGAGAGAAGAAAGCCAACGCGAAAGTCGAAGTCGAGTTCGTGGGAGGTGCGCCGATTGAATAAAGCAAAGGCATGGGTCACAGGCTTTTTCAGGGACCTGAAGACCTATTGGAACAACCCCAAGCCGGGCAACTACATCAGCAACAAGGAGTTCTTCACCTTCGGCCTGGGCTGGGGGGCCAGCGACTCCGCCGACCAGGTGATCTCCAACGTCTCCTTCGCGGCCTCCTGCTTCCTGGTGGGGTCGATCTACGGCATCAGCTTCCAGGATATCTTCATGATCGGCGTGATCGGCCTGCCCTTCGGCTACCTGTGGAACCCCATCAATATGGTGATCACCGACAACCTGGGCCGCCCGCCCCGGCGCACCATGCGCTTCATCAGCGCCGTTCTGATTGGCTGCATGGCCGTGGGCGCGGCGCTGTTCTTTGTCCCGCAGGCGCGCTTCGAGCGCATCGTGCCGGGGCTGCCGCAGCTGCTCGGCGTGATCCTGGTGGTCAGCCCCCTGTCCATCTTCTACCGGACGATGGTCTACCGCTGGCTCTCCCCGCGCTTCGGCAAGTTCAGCCCCTGGATCGTCATCGGCGTCATCCCCACCATCGCCATTTTACTGCTGATGGTCTACCTGCCCTTTGAGCAGATCCCCTACCACAACCGGCTGTGGACGATCTACCTGCTCTTCGCGCTCTACGGGATCTTCAACGGCTTCACCAAGCAGGTACAGAACCTGACGAACGTGATCTCCCCCGACACCCACGAGCGCCTGCGGCTCATGTCCTACGGCGTGTTCATCTCGGGCATCCCCTCCGGCATCGTCGGCGCGGTGTTCCCCATGATCGCCATGGTCACCGGCGGGCTGAACAACATCAAGACCTTCCGCATCGTGATTCCGGCGGCGCTGATCCTCCTGGCCCCGTTCACCCTGCTGCTGGCGTTCAACGTGAAGGAGCGGGTCATCCTGGAGCAGGACCACAGGCCTGGCATCAACATGCTGGACGGCTTTAAGGAGGTCCTGAAGAATAAGTACAACTGGATTCACAACCTCTACCAGCTGTGCAGGGACCTGGAAAAGGGCGTCATCAACATCGCGAATATCATCTTCATCTACATGCTGCGCCAGGACTGGATGGTGGGCATCTACGCCACGATCCTGAACACCGCGGCCAATCCGGGCAAGATTCTCGCCCCGATCCTCGTGAAAAAATTCGGCAAAAAGCCGATCTTCATGGCCGGGCGCATCGTGGCCGTGCTGCAGCTGGCCGCCGCGTATTACGCGATCTCCACCGGGAACGTCTGGCTGTTCTTCGTCCTCTCCTATGTCGGCAACATCTTCAACAGCGCCAGCATCATGGTGCGCCGCGCCATGCAGGCGGACGTCTGGGATTACCAGCAGTGGGTGAGCGGCGAGCGCCTGGACGGCTGCATGGGCATCTTCGGCATGGTCTTCGCGCCGCTGACCACCCTGGTCACCATGACGGTGCCCACTGTCTACGCCGCCATCGGGTTCACCTCCGACTGGGACATCCTGTTCAGCGATGTCTACCGCAACAAGATCTTCCTCGCCACGCTCGCCTTGACGCTGGTCGCCACCGTGCTGTCCATCGTGCCCTTCCTCTTTTACGACCTGACGGAGGGCAAGCACGCGAAGATCATCGAGGACCTGAAGGCGCGCAAGGAGGAGAAAGAGCAACAAGAAGTAGAAATACAGGAAAAAGCAGAAATTCCCTCTTGACATTGCCCCTCTGTTGCGCAGCCGCCGAAATTTGGATCTTCAAAAGATATGCCCTGGGCATTCGATAAAAAAAGCTTGACAAATGGCCGGGCGTAGATTATAATATATTTCGCCCCGCACCCTTAGCTCAGTTGGTAGAGCACCTGACTCTTAATCAGGGTGTCCACGGTTCGAGCCCGTGAGGGTGTACCAGCGCGAAACCCTTGATGCACATAGCATTGGGGGTTTTTGCTTTCCCTCGTGTGTGCCTCTTTCCAACCCAATTCTAACGCTTTTTCTAACACGGCCCCTAGAAGCTCCCGGCGATGGATTCCGCGATAGACCTTTTCCGCGCGATGTCCAGATGGGAATAGGTGTTGGCCGTCAGGGTAATGTCCGCATGCCCGAGCCATTCCTGCACGTCCTTCAAGCCGAACCCCTGGGCAATCAGCAGGCTTGCGCAGCTGTGGCGCAATTCGTGGAAGCGAATATGGGGCAGGTTGTACTGTTCCAGCAGCTTGCTGAATTTATGGCTGATAAAGTTGGGCGTGTAGGGGCTGCCGTCCGGCCACTTGAATATGTAGGGGCTGTCGTTGTATTCCCTTTTGAACAGGTGGCGATTGGCGGTCTCTTCCTCTTTAGCGTGCAGGAGCAGCGCGCGGATTTCGGGCATCAGCGGAAATGAACGGCGGCTGGCCGCGTTTTTGGTCTTGTCCTTGGAGACGAGGCTTTTTTGTTTCACCACCGTGTGTTTGATGGTCAGCGTGTTCGCTTCAAAATCCACGCTATCCCATTGCAGGCCCAGCACCTCGCTTTTCCGCAAGCCGTATACCGCCGTGACGCGAACCAGCGGGCAGAGAGGTTCATCTTGAATCGCCGTGAAAAGGCTGCCCAGCTGCTCGGCGTTGTAAAACGCAAATTCCGGCTTCTGTTGCTTTGGCAGGCGCAGACCATCGCATGGATTGACGGGTATCCACCCCCCTAGCGCCGCCGCTTTGAGCGACTGGTTCAGTATGTTGCGGATATGCCGGATGCTCGCTGGGGAAAGACCGCCTTCACCGTCCATTCGCCCTTGTGAGCTTTTGCCATCAATGTAGGCTTGCAGTATGGAGCGGGTTACTTCCCCGAGGGTAATGTCCGTCGCGTCAAAATGGGGCAGGATATGCCGCTGCGTGACACCGAAATAGCCCTCGTAGGTGATGATGTCTACCCGTTGGCGTGCGGTTTCCAGCCATTCACGTACCCAATCGCTGAAGCGAAGCTGCGCCTTCTTGCTGCTGTGCCGCTGCTCGTACTCCCTGAGTGTTTCCCTGAGCAGTTGCTCGGCCCTCTTTTTGTTGCCCTTAGCGGTTAGGCCGGTGGCAATCCATTTGGGCTTTCGTTTGCCGTTGATGTCTGTGGTGTTCAACACCATATAGTACTTGCCGTTTTTGATTTGCAGGCTGCCTGTCATTGTCTATTTCTCCTTTCAAGACAGTGGATTAGCCCGCCATTACAGTTGCTTTATATTATACCGCTGGGAGAGCAAATAGTCAATCACATATTGCTTGGGGATAAGATGCTTGCGTCCATTTTTCAGGCTTGGGATGATGCCCTGGTTCACCAAGCCATAGGCGGCATTTTTGCCGATCCTGAGCGCCTGCGCCATTTCCCTGACTGTCAGCATATCTTTGTATTCGTTTAGCACTGCGGTCTCCTTTCGTTAAAATGGCAGTTCGTCCGCATTGATGGTTTTCGTTACGGTCTGTTCCACATGGTGGATTCTGCGTTTGAAGGCTTCCCATGTTTTAGGTTCTGATATCTGGATTTGCGGATATTGAGCTTCGAGAGGGATGTTGCTGAGGATATACACCTTGGTAAAGCATGCGGCTTTGTCCGCGTATCGGCACGGCAGCATAAGCGGGTAACCGTCTAGGTAGTTGAGCATGTCCCCTATTTTCAGGCTGTAGCGGAATTCCTCAAAGACGATTACATCCTGCTGCTGATAGCCGTCAAAGGGGTGGTCATAATTCGTGACGCGGTACACATTTGGGAAACCGTATTTGTCCATCACTGAGCGGGTTTTCCCTGAGCCAGTCGCGCCGGATATATACGTGACATCGAGGATACGCCATTTCTCTTTGAGTTCATCGGCTTTGAGTGCTTGCCTGGTCTTGTTGATGTGGTCGATCCTGTTCATAGCCTGCGGGTAGGCTTCAATGATGTCCGCATCACTCGCGCCCTCTTTCACCATTTGGTATATAGCCTCTGTCACTTGCTGGGCTTGCTGGCGTTCCGGCGGCAGTTCGCCGGATTCCTCGAACGTCTCCGGGTGGTTGGTCTCCTTTTTCTTGTCGTTCGCCCATTTGCCCTCTTTGCGTATGTAATCCCGGTTTTCTTGATGAGTACCATATGCGGTATCAATATGCGCGCCATAAAACCGCTGGTGTATGGTTTGAAATTGTACCGGGTTTTTCGTGCAAAAATAAAGGTGGGTGTGGTAGGTGCTTTCCTCCCCCGTTTCGTCGCACATGCACCAGTACTGCACGCCGGAGAATTGGGCGAGGGTTTGCTTGATGCGCTCGTGAGTAAAATCATGTTCATTAGGATTATTGAAAGTGAGCAGATATTTTCTGCTGGCTTGTGCCCGTGCCATAGAGCCCTTCCTTTCCAGTGAGAAGAAATGATGTACACAAAAAACATTTGTTGCAAAGGGTAATGCGGCCCTTTGCACCGGGGGGGCCGTGCGCGCGGCGGGCGGGGGTGCTCACGCACCCCCCGCGCCCC
>Ga0082212_10004666_pt1 | contig 18908 bp, 15 predicted proteins | sample TergutNt197P3_FD_71548 | JGI IMG/M metagenome (GOLD analysis project Ga0082212, IMG submission 71548) | Neocapritermes taracua P3 segment gut microbial communities from Petit-Saut dam, French Guiana - Nt197 P3 | ecosystem: Host-associated > Arthropoda: Insects > Digestive system > Gut ...
TTGGATCTATCGCTAAGCATCGAGCAATCTCCACACGACGCCGTTCGCCTCCCGAGAGGCGGTCGCCCAAGTTTTTCCTTACTTTATGAAGTCCGAACTCATCAATCAGGCTTTCAATTTTTTCTCGCTGATAATCTTTGGGCTTATCAGTCATCTCAAGCACAGCGCGTAGATTGTCCTCCACCGTCATCTTTCGAAAAACGGAAGGTTCCTGTGCCAGGTAACCGATCCCTTTTCGCGCACGTTTATACACTGGAAAATCGGTTATTTCCAAATCATCTAAAAAAATCTTTCCGTTATTGGGCGTTACAAGTCCGACGGTCATATAAAAAGTAGTCGTTTTACCGGCGCCATTCGGGCCGAGCAATCCTACGATTTCGCCCTGTCTGACGTTGACTGATACATGGTTAACCACTGTACGATTACGGTATTTTTTTACCAGATCCTCCGTACTGAGCGCCATCTGTTTTTCTTCTGTTCCTTCCATCTTTTTTGTAATGAAGGTACAAATGTACATGAAAAATTTGGAATTTCCAAGCACGTCTGATGAAAAAACTTTTTTTACCGGGATTTTTTTACTTTTTTTTTTGAATTAATAAAAAATGTCGTACTTTTATGGGCTGAAAAAGGAATATTTACTAACAAAAAAAATAAAACAACATGAAGAACAATAAGTTACGCATGGGAATTGTCGGAGGAGGGTTGGATGGGTTCATTGGCGCCATTCATATTCGAGCTGCTCTGATGGAGAACAAAATTGAATTAGTTTGCGGATGTTTCAGTATTGATCCTGAAATATGTGTTCAATCCGGACGTTATTATGACATTCCGGAAAGCCGTACTTACATGACGTACCATGAAATGTTTGAAAAAGAAGCATTGCTTCCGGATGATGAACGCATGCAATTTGTTGTCGTAGTAACGCCGAACCACGTTCATTATGAACCTGCCGCTATGGCGTTAGATCGCGGATACGATGTAGTGATCGACAAACCGATTACTTTTTCGCTCGAAGAGGCGCAATCACTGAAAGAAAAAGTGGAAAAAAGCGGACGCACGCTGGCGCTGACGCATGTCTATTCAGGTTATCCAGCAGTAAAAGAGGCGAAAGCGCGTATTGCGAGAGGCGACATCGGCGCTGTACGCCGCGTCTATGTAGAGTACCCTCAGGGATGGTTGGCACAGCGAATCGAGTTGCTGGGCGGCAACAACGCCGGCTGGCGCACCAACCCCAAACAATCGGGTAAAGGCGGATGCGTGGGCGACATAGGCACGCACGCATGGCATTTATGCGAATATGTGACCGGACTGAAAGTGACGGAACTGTGCGCCGAACTGAAAGCGTTTGTTCCGGGACGACCTATTGACGACGATGCGGCTGCATTCCTGCATTTCGATAACGGCGCAACAGGTGTACTGATGGCTACACAAATAGCGGTTGGCGAAGAGAACGGTCTGAAAATAAGAGTATACGGCGAGAAAGGCGGTCTTGAATGGCTACAGGTCGAACCGAATACGCTACACGTAAAATGGCCGGACAGGCCGAAAGAAATAGTCAGAATCGGCGGCGGATATGCCTATCTCAGCGACCTTGCCAAATGGAATATACGCACCCCTGGCGGACATCCGGAAGGATTTATCGAAGCATTCGCAAACATCTACCGCAATTTTGCGTTAACGGTCAAAGCGATTGCAGCAGGCGAAACACCCTGTGCCGAATGTTCGGATTTCCCGACTGTATACGACGGACTGCGCGGCCTGCAGTTTATTGAAACAATGGTCGCTTCCGGTTATAGTAATGAACAAAAATGGGTAAAATGGGTCGGGTAAAAGAGAAAAAAGAAAAGAAAAAAGAAATTAAAAAATGGATATTCTTAGCCGGCGTTGTCATTGGCGTGGCCGTGTTTTTGTCGGTTTATGAGATTTCAGTCTATTTATCGAGTGACGAATCATGTATGATGTGCCACGTGCATCCACATGCTGAAAAAACATGGAAGCAAGGTTTTCATGTGAACAGTAAAAGTGGCGTGATGGTGCATTGTGTAGACTGTCATTTACCACCTAAAAACCAGACTTGGAATCATTACTCGGCGAAAGCGAAACTTGGACTAAAAGATTTGTGGGGCTATATAGTTAAAGACAGCGCAAAAATTGACTGGGATATGAAGTCGGAACTGCAACATGCCGTTAAGTTCATTCCCAACGCATCTTGTAAAGAATGTCATGTAAACCTTTTTCCTGCCGGTATCAACGATGACGCCATCATTTCTCACTTGTATTACGAGGACAATGAAAAGAAATTAAATCTGCAATGTATCAGTTGTCATTTAGACGCCGGACATTACAATCCCAACTTTACGCACGGAAGAATGACGGGAATCAAGGGATTCGATGCAGGTACATCTACAGGGCCTGTATTCGAAACTGCTACCCCTGTAACATCTTTTGAAAATTTCACTGAACAGGTACCCGGTACAACGATTACAATAGATATGATTGCGGTGAAAGGCGGTACTTTTAAAATGGGTAGCGACAGTAAAGAGCCATTCCACAAGGAAGACGAAGCTCCTGTACGCAATGTGACTGTCAGTTCGTTTTTCATGTCTGAGATTCAAATCACGTGGGATAATTATTTGACTTTTATGATATATACCGTGAGCGAGGGACGTACACCGCCTGAAGTAATCTATGCAAACAATACAAACCCTGACCTTGATGCCGTATCAGGTCCTACATCACCTTATGGCGCGCCTGATCAGGGCTGGGGGCACGGGATGCGTCCGGCAATTACCATGACACATTACGCAGCCGAAACCTTTTGTCAATGGATATCGTTACTTACTGGAAAAAAATATCGTCTTCCAACCGAAGCTGAATGGGAATATGCCGCACGCGGAGGTACGGAAACGCCCTATTTCTTTGAAGGAAATCCGAAAGATTTTTCCGACCAGGGTCTTATGCGTAAGTTTTTCGCCGCTAAAACAGATGTGATAAGCGAATATGTGGTTTACAGAAAAAACAGCAATAATCGTACACAGGAACCGGACTTTGTCAAACCCAATCCTTTCGGACTAAAAAACATGTACGGAAATGTATTTGAATACTGTGCGGATAAGTATTCTGCAAAAGCTTACAGTAGAACGGATTTGAATGTTACAAATCCATTAGAAACCGAAGGCGATGAATATGTTGTACGTGGCGGGTATTATTCTTCTGACGCTGCCGATCTTCGTTCTGCTGCACGCACTCATACAAATCATGACGAATGGATCAAAACCGACCCGCAACAGCCTAAAAGTATTTGGTGGTACACCGATATGAAAGGGATAGGATTTCGGGTTGTGTGCGAAGCGGACGAAACAATTATTAATTACTAATTACAAATTACAAATATTTTTTACATTAAAAAAACTAACATTATGGAAAAGAACAGTATTAGTAGAAGATCATTTTTAAAGAGTTCAGCGCTTGCTGGCGCTGCAGGGATGGTTGGAACGGGAACAGCAACAGGATTATTCACATCCTGTCAAACAGGTGATAGCGGACCGAAGTACACGCCGCTCAAGGAACCGGGCACCTATTATTTACCGGATTTAGCCGAAGCTACAATTGAAGGCAAAGCATTAAAAGTGGGCCTCATCGGTTGCGGCGGACAGGGATCAGGCGATTTAAGAGCGCTATTAAGATCAGTAAAGGGAGTTACTGTAACAGCATTAGGCGACACCTACATGGATAGGTTGATGACTGCGGCTAAGATAGTAAAAGATGAAACCGGAAATGATGTACCTGAAAACATGCGCTTTACCGGCTTGGATGCTTACAAGCAGGTAATCGACAGCGGTATTGATGCCGTAATGATCGTTACTCCCCCCTATTTTCGACCCATCCACTTCAAGTATGCCGTTGAAAAAGGTCTCCATTGCTTTATGGAAAAACCGCTCTTTGTCGATTCGGCAGGTTATCGTTCAGCAATTACATCGGCAAGGCAGGCACAATCGAAAAATCTGGCGGTTATTGTAGGCACACAACGTCATCACGAACGTATTTATGTTGCCGCACACGAACAGATAATGAATGGCCTGATAGGTGAAATAACCGGCGGAATTGTTTATTGGAATCAAAGTCAACTTTGGTTTAACGAACGTAAACCCGAGTATAAAAGTGATTTAGAGTGGATGATACGCGACTGGGTAAATTGGACATGGTTATCAGGCGACCATATTGTTGAACAGCATGTACACAATATTGATGTTTTTACATGGTTCTCAGGGTTAAGACCCGCTAAAGCCATTGCCGTTGGTGGCCGTCACCGTCGCGTAACAGGTGACCAGTATGATTGTTTCGGCGTAGATTTCACGATGGAAAACGGCATTCACGTTGCCAGCATGTGTCGCCAGATTACCGGCTGTTCAGGGCCTGTTGGCGAATTTATTCAGGGGACAAAAGGCTCATGGTCTAACGCTGGTGAAATAAAGGATTTGAAAGGCGAAGTTATCTGGAAGTATGATAGAGATGCTGAAAAAGAAAATTTCAAAATAAATTCGCCTACTCAGCTTGAATTAATCGCCTGGATCAATTTCATTCGTTCTGGAAAATCCATCGACCAGGCTTCAGAATTAGCCGTATCGAACATGATGGCGCTGATGGGCCGTCAGGCGGCATACACCGGCCAGGAGGTAACTTGGGACGCTATAACGGCTACCGAAATGGATTTAACGCCTCCCGATCTCAGCTTTACAGAAAAAATGGATATGACAAGGTATTCCGTTCCTGTTCCGGGAAGAGGTCCGGGCGCTGGAAGAAGAGGTTAATCATTACAAATCATGACAACATGACCCTCAACAGAAGAAATTTTTTAAAAACATCGCTCGGCAGCGCCGCATTGGCAACGCTATCAACAACCACCGGCTGTTCCGGCAATGACAACTGTTGCGCAACAAAGGCCTGTGTCCCCTACAACCCAAACGCTCAATTGAATATTTCATTTCAGGAAGGAACGCTTCAATTTGAAACGCTGAAGGAAAAGCTCGACACAATGGAAAAACTCGGCGTGAACGGACTTGAAGTGAACGGAAGCGGGGGAAGAGGTGATAATAGATGGAAATTGATTGACCGCGTAGATGAATTTAAACAGGCTTTAAACGGGCGCAACATAAAAATCAGCGCTATTTGTGCAGGATTTCAGGGCTTTATGCTTTCAGAAGACGAAAGTATTCGCAACCTGTGTCGCGATACGATGCGCGAAATAATCGTTGCTGCCGGCAAAATAGGCTCGACTGGCGTGATCATCGTGCCAGCTTTCAACAGTCAGAAACCGGCTATGCCTCATACACGCGAAACGCGCGATTTTCTATGTCAATGGTTTAACGAACTCGGAACATTTGCCAATGAAAACGGTACAACCGTGATTTTCGAACCGCTTAATCGTGGAGAGGCGCATTACCTGCGTCAAGTGGGCGATGCTGCGTCGTTATGCCGGGATATAAATAATCCGGGCGTAACCTGTATGGGCGACTTCTGGCATATGACGCATGAAGAGCCTTCAGATATGGGCGCTTTCCTGTCGGCAGGCAAATATTTACAGCATGTGCACGTTGCAAGCCGTAAACGCAGGGTAATGCCTGGCGAAGACGGCGATGCCGATAATTATGTGGACGGTTTCCGCGGTCTGAAAATACTCGGATACAACAAGTACGTCAGTTTCGAATGTGGTACCCGCACTGACGACCGTAACGCCGCTGCTGCCGCAGCAGTCGAACTGCTACGAAAACAGTGGGAAGAAGCATGATTGACAAAAAAACCACCTCCGCTGGAGGTGGTTTTTTTAATTCTCAAAAATGATTATGAGAGATAGAATGGTTGAGTTGACGCGCTTCACGAGAGTTTCGGAAGCGGAGATATTGGCAAACCTGCTTCAATCGGAAGGTATTGGCTGCTATGTTCGCGACGGTTATATGAATCAGATTTACGACGGACTTGATTTGGGCGGCGTGAAAGTCGAGTTGTTGGAAAAAGACCTGGAAAGAGCATTGGAAATAATGAAAGATTATGGCTACAGTTCCCCGAATGATAATCCGGACAGAAAACCGGGGTATGAAACGGAAGGCGCTGATAATCCTGAAATGGTTGCAGAATCGGACGAATTAGATAATTTAGCATTATCGGAAGTCTCTGAAGACGACATTGCCGGATATGAACAAAACAGAGCCAAACTATCAAGAAATATGACGATTATAACCGCACTCATTATCCTGTTAGCGGTGATCATCATACTCTTGAATAAGTATTATAGCGGATTGTAGGGACGTATGGTTTTCGCCTAAAACATCGTCATTGCGAGTGGGTGCGAAAACCGTCCAGCCCTGCTTTGCGAAGTTTGCAGGCGGGACAATGGCCGCAGCCATCGGCCGGGATACCGTTGTAGCAGGTTATCGTTTGCGCTCTGACGAGGTCGAAGACGCCCAACGCATCGGATAGCGCCCATACTTCGCTCTTGGTAAGGTACATCAGCGGCGTATGCAAAACGAAAGCCTCATCCATTGCTAAGTTGAGGGTTTCGTTCAGGGAGCGGACAAAGGCGTCGCGACAATCGGGATAGCCACTGTAGTCAACTTCGGATATGCCTGTGACAATATCAAAAATGCCGCGACTGCGCGCTAAAATAGCGGCATAGGTAAGAAAGAGCATGTTACGTCCGGGCACAAAGGTGTTGGGGTATTTTTCGTCCGGTTTTTTTTCATCCATTACGATTGTACTGTCCGTCAGTGCATTTGGAGCAAGTTGCGATAATAACGACAAATCAAGAACATGAAACGGCGTTCCCGCATTGGAAGCAATTTTTGCTGCTATTTCCACTTCGATGGCATGTCGTTGTCCATACCTGAAAATGACGGCTTCGACATGCTCAAAATGCTTCTTTGCCCAAAAGAGGCAAGTCGTCGAATCCTGCCCGCCCGAAAAACTTACCAGCGCTGCTTTTTTAAAATTCATATCCGGCCTTAGCATATTTTATTCGCAATGATATTTCACAAGCCCATCCATCGGGTCGGAAATGATGGTTCCCGTTTTCATTCCAAATTCAGCAGCCACTTCGGCCAGGCGGTCGCGAAACACCCAGCCGATCGATCCTACGCTGTTGAACGCATAGTTTTGGTAATCCGGGTAGTTTTTGACGATATGATTGAAAAAATCACGGAATGAGCCACGGATAATGTACTGTTCAAGGTATTCATGTCCGCCATGTTCGCCTGTAAGGAAGCGGGTGAAAGAAGCGCAGAAACGGTTGGGCATGGGGGAGGCATAGAGCATGTCGATCAACTGGTCGCCGTTCAGCCGGTAAGTATCCCAAAACGCTTTACGTACCTCTTCGGGCATGAAGCCGCGAATATAGTCGGCCAACAATCTTTTTCCCATATATCCGCCGCTGCCTTCGTCGCCCAGCAAGAATCCCATTGAATCGATGTTATGGGTAATCTTTTCTCCATCGTAAAGGCATGAGTTACACCCAGTCCCCAGTATGGCTGCAAATCCCGGATGACGCCCCAGTAAAGCGCGCGCCGACGCAATCAGATCCATGGCAGCTTCGATCTTTGCATTGGGAAAAATGGGTTGGATGGCGTCGCATATCACATCGTACTTATTATCATACACACCGGCGCCGTAAAAGGCAACCTCCTTCACGTCGGTTGCGAAAAAACCTTCAGGCAAGTTGGGTTTTAAAATTTCAAAAAGCCTTTCGCCTCCTGTGTAACAGGGGTTATAACCTTCTGTTTCAAATTGCCGGGTTTTGCCGGAAGGATCCACCAGGCGCCAGGTAATCTTAGTGGAACCGCTGTCTGCGATTAATATCATGGTTAATAAGAGTTAAGAGTTAAGAGTTAAGAGTTAATTCCTTTGCATGTTTTTGTATTTTTCGTACGGCTTCGGCTATTTGCTCCATGTCTGTCCGTGAACCAAGCAGCACATTTTGCGTAAGCCAGAGCGACTGTTCGCCTGTCAGTTTGTCGTTTTGCGGACACTGGTTTCTTTCTGCCCACTGTCTCATTGCCTTTTCGCCGTAAATCTTCAGGTAATAGGGGTTTTGACCTAACGCCAGCACATAAGGATCTCTGTTCAAACGACCGTAACCGGTACTGGTAGAGATACCTTCCGCCCGCAGCGCCTGAATGAACTTTTCACGGGACATACCTGAAAAATGTGCCTTGTCGTAACGAAACATGTACAGGTGATACGATACTTTGGTCGCCCCGCTATAAAGTTTAGCCGGATAGATGCCTTTGATCTCACTGAAAAGACTGCTCAAATATGCGGCGTTCTCGCTTCTTATCCTGTCCTGTTCCTGCTGACGCACCATTTGTGCCAACAGTATTCGCGACTGCCACTCGGTCATACGGGCGTTTGTCCCGCGTGTACCTTCGCCGGTACCGAATGAAGCGGCGTTATCTGTTTGCCCCTGATGATGAAAAGCATAACAAGCCTTGTAGTATGTAGAGTCGTTGGTTGTGACAGCGCCTCCTTCGGCGCAGTTCAGGTTTTTGGATGACTGGAAACTGAACGCTCCTCCAATGCCATACGAACCGACTTTCTTTCCTTTCCACTCAGAACCGGGCGCCTGACAGGCGTCTTCTATCACCGGCAGCTTGTGCTTTTGAGCAATTGCCATGATCTTGTCGAGGTCGGACGGCACACCGCCCATATGTACAGGCATCAACGCCTTTGTCTCTTTCGTGATGGCTTTGCCCATTTTTTGGGGGTCAATCTGGAAACTGTTGATGTCAGTATCGGCCAGTATCGGCAGGGCATAGTTGAGTACAATTACATTATAGGTAGCCACAAAGGTATAGGCGGGTATTATCACTTCGTCGCCAGGACCAATGCCAAGCGCGCCCAGCATCGTATAAAGGGCTGTCGTACCGCCTGTTGTAGCAAGACAATGCTTCATTCCCATCACACGCGCATATTCCGCTTCGAACTTTGCCGTCATGCTGCCGTCTAAACGTCCCCATTGACCGCTGTACAGTACTTCATGCAATGCCTGTTCTTCCGAGTGGCCATAAACCGGCCATCGTGAAAACCTTCCCGTGAAAGCCTTCTCTCCGCCTAATATGGCGGGTTTATCGTCTGTTATTTTAAATTCCATGATAATGAAATAATTATGAATTTTTCAGTTGGCCGGCATTTTTTTGAATTTTACGGATCGCTTCGGCAATCATATCCATATCGCGCGTAGAACCGGTAAACATGGTTTGACCGAACCAAAGGGATTGTTCGCCGGTCAACAGATCGTTTTGCGGACATTGATTCCGCTCGAACCAGTCTTTCATACCTTTTTCGCCGTATATCTTCAGGTAATGCCTGTTTTGCTGCAACCCTGCCACATACGCTTCTCTGTTCAGTCGGCCATAACCTGCCCACGCATCGACGCCTTCAGCGCTCAATGCCTGTATGAACCGCTGGCGGCTCATACCGTCAAAATGCGATTTGTCGTATCGAAACATATACAGGTGATACGACACATTCGTAACGCCATCATACAGTTTGGCAGGCGTAATACCGGGTATCTCGTTGAAAAGATTGTTCAGGTATTCGATATTGCGTCTTCTTCTGCTGTCCTGTGCTTGCAGACGGGACAATTGCGACAGGAGGATGCCGGCTTGAAATTCGGTTAGACGGCCATTGGAGCCCCGCGTACCTTTTTCACCGGGGTTATAGGAAGAACCGGAAGGCCCCATCCCCTGGTTATGGAACGCATAACAATCGTTGATAAATTTTTCATCGTTGCTGATAATAGCGCCACCTTCACCGCTGTTGAGGTTTTTTGTCGATTGAAAACTGAAAGCGCCGCCTATTCCATACGACCCCACTGTTTTCCCCCGCCATGCCGATCCGGGCGCCTGACAGGCATCTTCTATCACCGGCAGGTTATGCTTTTGTGCGATCGCCATGATCCGGTCGAGATCGGCGGGAAGTCCCCCCATGTGAACCGGCATCAACACCTTAGTGGCCGGAGTGATGGCCTGTTCCATTTTTTGCGGGTCGATCTGGAAGGTCTCTATATCGGTATCTATCAATATCGGCAGTGCATAATTGAGTGCTACCACGTTGTATGTAGCGACGAAAGTATAAACCGGAATGATCACTTCGTCGCCCGGGCCTACCCCTACGACGCCCATCATGGTATACAAAGCGGTCGTGCCGTTTGCAACCGCCAAACTGTGTTTCAAACCCATCGTCCGGGCATACTCCGCTTCGAATTGCGGGGTTACCTTTCCGTCTAAACGTCCCCATCTGCCACTTTTCAAAACGTCTATCAAAGCCTGTTCCTCTGCGCCATCATAAAACGGCCAGGAAGGGAATTGACCCGGATAGGCTTTAGGCCCTCCCAATAATGCAGGTTTGTCGTTATCGCTCAAAACTATTGGCGTGAAGGAATTAATTCTTCCTATTGCTTTTGCAGGAGCCATAACCAAACCTGTTCCTGCAATGGCCGCCGCTCCAAGAAATTGCCGTCTTTTCATGTTTATATTATGTTTCTGATTAACTCATCGACCGACATCTTTTCTAAATACCTGTACTTTGAAGGTTGTTCTGTGATTCTTTCCATTTTTTATATTTTTTGCGAAAAGATAAGGGCGTCTGAAAAATCAGACGCCCTTATCTTATAATAAAGAACTTAATCTTCGGCCTGCGATTCGGCATATTCTTTCAGGAGTTTTTCCTGAACATCCATCGGAACTAATTCATACGACGAAAACTTCATCGTAAACGATGCGCGACCGCCTGAGATGGAACTCAGTGAGGTGGAATAGCTCGCCATTTCTTTCAACGGTACTTTGGCCATGATTTTCTCATAGCCTTTTTCGCTGTTCATGCCCATGATGATGGCGCGGCGTCCCTGCAGATCGCCCATCACATCGCCCATAAAATCGGCCGGAACCAATACTTCGATATCGTAGATCGGCTCAAGGATTTTCGGGCCGGCTTCCCTAAAGGCCTTGCTGAACGCATTTCGTCCGGCAAGCATAAACGATATTTCGTTGCTGTCTACCGGGTGCATCTTGCCGTCGTATACGCAAACGCGGACGTCGCGGGCATACGAACCGGTAAGCGGTCCCTGCTCCATGCGCGCCATGATACCTTTCAGTATGGCCGGCAAAAAGCGGGCGTCGATTGAGCCGCCCACGATGCAGCTGATAAAAACAAGTTTTCCGCCCCATTCAAGGTCGATGACCTGCGTATCGCGGACGCTCATCTTGAACTCCTGCCCGCCGAAACGGTAAACGGTCGGAAGCGGCATGTCTTCGGTATACGGTTCAACAATCAGATGAACTTCGCCGAACTGCCCGGCGCCGCCGGATTGTTTTTTATGGCGGTAGTCCGCGCGAGAGATCTTTGTGATTGTCTCACGATACGGAATTTTCGGCTCAATATATTCGGTGAGCAGTTTGTCGTTATTTTCCAACCGCCACTTTAAGGTACGCAAGTGGAATTCGCCCTGCCCCGAAACGATGGTTTGTTTCAGTTCTTTCGATTGCTCAATCAACCAGGTCGGGTCTTCTTCGTGCATGCGGTATAACACTTCACTTAATTTCTCCGCATCCGATTCGTTGACCGCCTTGATCGCGCGACGGTATTTGGGTTCCGGGTAACGGATGAAGTTGAATTTGTAATCGCAACCCTTATCATTCAATGAGTTGCCCAAACGAACATCTTTCATTTTGACCGTAGCGCCGATATCGCCGGCAACTAATTCAGGCGCTTCCGCTCGCGTCTGTCCGGCCACTACAAACAACTGTGATATTCTTTCTTTTGAGCCGCGGTCGGCGTTATGCAAATCATCGCCTGCTTTCACCCTTCCGGAGAGAACTTTGAAATAGGATACCTGTCCGATATGCGGTTCAATGGTGGTCTTGAAGAAAAACAGGCTGGCAGGCCCTTCTGCATCAGGGACAACCTCATGGCCTTCGGTGGTGATCAAATTCGGCATTTTGTCGGTGCTGGGAACTACATTTCCGAGAAATTCCAGCGTGCGGCGCACACACATATCGCGCTCGGCACAAACACAGAAAACAGGAAACATACCCCGCTTAATAAGGCCGGCGCTTATTCCTAACCTCATCTCATCTTCCGTCAGCGTGCCCTGATCGAAAAATTTTTCCATCAGTTCGTCGTCATGCTCGGCGGCGGCTTCAATCAGCTGCGATTGCAATGCTTCGGCTTTGGCCATTTCATTCGCCGGTATGTCAAGTATTTCAGGAGCGCCGCCTTCGGGTTTCCATCGGTACATTTTCATTTTAAGTACGTCGATCACCGCATTAAACGATGGACCGCAAGCTATCGGATATTGTACCTGTACAACTTTATTCCCATAGTTTTCTTTCAACTGCGTAATGACGGAATCGAAATCCGTTTTATCATTATCAAGGAAATTAACGATGAAAATCACCGGTTTATGAAACTGCTCCGTATAACGAAACTGGTTGATTGTTCCGACTTCAATGCCGTACTGTCCGTTAATAACCATCAATGCAGCATCGGTCACGTTCAGGGCGGAAACTGCGCCGCCGATAAAATCGTCAGAACCGGGACAGTCAATAAAATTTAATTTTTTCCCGTTCCATTCAACACTAAAAACGGTAGAAAAAACGGAGTATCCATACTCTTTTTCTACCGGAAAATAATCGCAAACCGTTGAGTTTGCCTTAATTGAACCACGACGTTTTATAACACCACCCTCGAAAAGCATTGCTTCTGCAAGGGTGGTTTTCCCAGCGCCGGAACTTCCCAAAATAGAGATGTTCTTGATTTCATTTGTCTGATAAACTTTCATTTTTTTTCAGAATTTTAAATATTAATAACATTTTTATATTGTATTTTCAAAAATAAACCGCGCAAGATACTCATTTTTTCGGAATAAACACCTCTTATCCTTATATGTTTTATAACTATGTTTTAAAACATATGAATATATTACAGTAAAATCATTCATTTTTCCTATCTTTGTTGCATAATTAATTACATATACAACATGAAAACTGAAGAATTATTGTACTCGCTTGAAGCAAAGCATCCGGGCGAGAAAGAATACTTGCAGGCCGTTAAGGAAGTGCTGCTGAATATTGAAGATGTGTACAATGAACATCCGGAGTTTGAAAAAGCAAAGATTATCGAGAGGTTGGTAGAGCCGGATCGTATCCTAACCTTTCGCGTGCCCTGGGTCGACGATCGGGGTGAAGTGCATGTGAATATTGGTCATCGGGTACAATTCAACAATGTCATCGGACCATATAAGGGCGGCTTACGCTTCCATGCGTCGGTCAACCTGTCCATCATTAAATTTCTGGGGTTTGAACAGACATTTAAAAATGCGTTGACGACGCTCCCGATGGGAGGCGCCAAAGGCGGGTCGGACTTTTCCATACGTGGACGAAGCGACGCCGAAGTGATGCGCTTCTGTCAGGCTTTCATGACGGAGCTATGGCGTAATATCGGCCCTGACACAGACGTGCCTGCCGGCGATATTGGGGTTGGCGGACGTGAAATCGGATACCTCTATGGTATGTACAGGAAACTTGCGCGTGAAAATACCGGAACAATCACAGGTAAAGGTCTTGAGTACGGCGGATCAATCCTGCGGCCCGAAGCCACCGGGTTTGGCGGATTGTATTTTGTCAACCAAATGCTGAACCACCAGGGTATAGACATCAAAGGCAAGACAGTCGCCTTATCAGGATTCGGCAATGTAGCGTGGGGCGCCGCCTTGAAAGCAACCGAATTGGGTGCAAAAGTGATTACCATCTCCGGGCCAGACGGTTACGTTTACGATCCGGAAGGCATTTCCGGCAGCAAAATCGACTTTCTGCTCGAACTGCGGGCTTCAGGTGAAGATATTGTTGCGCCATATGCGGATGAATTTAACGGCTCTGTCTTCTACCCCGACAAACGTCCATGGGAACAAAAAGCCGACATTGCCCTGCCATGTGCCACCCAAAATGAATTAGACGAGATTGATGCCCAAAAATTAATTGAAAACGGGACATTGTGCGTTGCGGAAATCTCAAACATGGGATGCACAGCCGAAGCAGTCGACGTGTTTATTCATAACAAAGTTCTGTTTGCTCCCGGCAAAGCCGTCAATGCCGGTGGCGTTGCCACGTCCGGCCTTGAAATGACGCAAAACGCAATGCACATTTCCTGGACGCCCGACGAGGTAGACAGCAAACTGCAACAAATTATGAACAGCATACACAACCAATGCATTGAGTATGGCGCCGAAGACAGCTATATTAATTATGTAAAAGGCGCTAACATCGCGGGCTTCATGAAAGTCGCCAAAGCCATGATCGCTCAGGGAGTGGTTTAGTCAATTACGAATGACGAATGATTTTGTACCATGAATAAATTCATTTGTTTTTTAAAAATCACATGGAGGGGTCTCAATAAGCGGGGCGTATTTTCAATCATCAACATTTTAGGGTTGTCAATCGGTCTGGCAGTCGTGCTGTTAATGTATCTGCAAATACATCACGAACTTTCGTTTGATAAATCGTTCAGGGAAAGTAAAAACATCTATCGGGTTAATGCCCAATGGCTTACTGCCGCCCGGATGGGTGAAATATCGGCTATTACGACCGGCGGCCTGGCTCAGACCATGCTGGAAAACATAGCGGGCGTAAAAGACGCCACACGGGTTTGGAGAAGATACCATGTGCTTAAGGCAGGTGATTTTGAAGAAGATACAAGAATATATGTTGTAGACGAAAGTTTCTTTAATCTGTTTGACACGCCGATTCTATACGGATCGGTAGAAGATGTACTGAAACGTCCCGGAGATATGATGGCTTTGTCGGAAACAGAGGCAAGGAAAATTTTCGGAAACAGAGACCCTGTAGGCGAGACAGTGCTTTTCGGCCCGCAGTCAGTGGCGATAGGCGCCGTTTTTAAGGACTTCCCCATGAACAGTTCGTTTTACGGATTTCACAAAATAGTCGGTAACCCACCTGTTTATAACTCTCCGCAGGCGAAATTCTATCTTAATTTCGAAACGTTTGTTCTGCTGCACGAAAAAACGGATACGGCAAGCGTGATGCGCCAATTAAGACAAACATGGAGCGAAGAAGCAAAAGTGATGGCCAACGGAGAAGATGCGCCCTTCGCGCTTGAACTGCAGGAACTTGTCAATATACATTTATATTCAAGTCATGTTACAGGATCGGCTACCACGACGCCCGGCGATATCGGGAAAGTGAAAATGCTTGCCTTGCTGGCTGCCATTATCCTGTTGATTGCCTGCATCAATTACATGAATTTAGCAACCGCGCGCGCACAGAAACGCTCAAGGGAAATAGGTATCAGTAAAACCGTTGGCGCCGGGCGAATGGAACTGGCCACTCAACTGTTACTTGAAACAGGTATGCTTACCGCTTTTTCCTTTATCATCGCTTTTGGACTGGCATACCTGTTTTTGCCGGTATTTAACAATTTAGTTGGCGTTTCAGCTACATTTGCCGGAGGGCAGTACATAATCAATGATGTGCATCTTAATTTCGGAATTGTGTTTAATGTCCGGTTTATGCTGGGCGCTCTTTCCATACTTATCCTAACGACCGTTATTGCAGCCTCCTATCCGGCTATTTACATGTCCGGTTTTCCTCCCTTGGGCGCTATCAAGGCCGCGAATTTCAAGGGATCGCAAAGCGCTTTTGTACGTCAGGTATTAACCGTAGGTCAGTTTGTAACCGCCATTGTGCTGATTAGCTGGGTAATCGTTATTTATACCCAAATCCGGTATATCAACAATCGAAACATGGGGTTTGATCTCAGTCAGGTAATTTCTTTCTGGATAAGAACCAATCCGGGGCCGGATTTTACGCCTTTCGAAAACGATTTTCGCGCCCAAAGTTCGGTGTTGGGTATATCCCGCGTCAGTTTTTTCCCTACCATGGGCGATCAGATATTATTACGAAGAGACGCAAATGACGATGGCGTCTTAATGTCGGTATGTAATGCCGATGAAAACTTGATTGATCTTGTACAGTTGAAAATGATTGCCGGAACGCCTTTGCCGGCAAGGGCGCCGATGCAGGTACAAATGATTGACGGAATGAATAGGCTAATAAGGACGCCGGGCGATACCATTACACAAATCGTGTTAAATCGCAAGGCAGTCGAATATCTCGGAGAAACGCCCGAAGGTATTATCGGAAAAAGGATATATACCGGATTACGCGAACAGGTATATGTTTGCGGGGTAGTTGAAAATTTTCATTTTGAAAGCCTGCATCGTCCCATTGGCGAATACGGTATTCACAATAGCACGGCAGGTCGATTTTATTTTATGGCGCGAATAAGCAGCCATGACGTCGCCGGTCAATTGAAAGCCTATGAAAAGATATTTAGAGAACACTATCCCACTGATATGTTTGATGTGCATTTTCCCGAATTGAGGATGAAAAACGCTTATCAGGAAACGCAGACTGCCGGTAATATCTCTCTCGTATTTTCAATACTGGCAATTCTGATAGCCTGCATGGGTGTTTTTGGATTAACGGCATACATGGCGGAGCAGCGTACCAGAGAAATAGGCATCCGCAAAGTACTGGGTGGAAGCATAGGAAGTATTGTCAGTCTGTTCACAGCCAACTATATCAAATTGCTGCTGTTATCGTTAGTCATAGCCATTCCCTTAGCATGGTGGGTTGGCGACCGGTATCTGCAAGGTTTTGCATACCGGATTTCTCTTAGCTGGTGGATGTTTGCTTTGGCTGCACTGATAACCGTCGCGCTGACGTTACTTACCGTAAGTGTGCTGGCAATCAAAGCCGCTACGGCTAACCCTGTGAAAGCAATCAAAACGGAGTAGAAACTTGTAAATTGGATTACAAACCCAATCAACTTAAAACTGAAAACTCATTTTCTTATCTTCCCTGGATTTTTAGCAACGAAGTCTTTCCATGTCGAATAGGACTTTTCTATTTTCGGTCGGCAGGTATCCAAATAGTGACAAAAAGCGGCAGCAAGGCCGTCGGTTGCATCGAGTTGTGGCAGCATATAGTCATCAGGTATGTGCAACATGCGTTGCAGCATACCTGCTACCTGTTCTTTGGATGCTTGTCCGTTTCCGGTGATTGCCATTTTTATTTTTAGCGGTGCATATTCGTAAATGGGAAGTTCCCGATGAAGTGCGGCAGCGATTGCAACACCTTGTGCGCGTCCGAGTTTCAGCATGCTCTGCACATTCTTCCCGAAAAAAGGCGCCTCAATCGCCAGCGAATCCGGATGATACGAATCAATTAACTGAATAACACGGTCATATATTTGTTTGAGACGAAGGTAATGATCTTCAAACTTGTCCAATTTAAGAACACCCATGGCATCCACGCGCGGCTTCTTCTCTTCCACCGATAAAACCCCGTACCCCATGATGATCGTACCCGGATCAATGCCTAAAATTATCTGACCTTTACTCATTTTCTATGTAAATCCATCATTGCGATTGATTGTTTTGCATCAATTAATCGATTTTATTATGCAAATGTAGGAATTTAATTTTATTCATAACTGGAAAGTCGGATAATATTACCGCCTGTTTTGATTTTTCTCTTACTTACCTTATCTTTGCACATGATTTAACGCTGATAATTTATGAATAGAATCCGCTTGTATAAAGTAATTTTCTCGCTTATATCCTGTGCCATTTTGGCAGCAACGATGCAAAATAACGCCATTGCGCAAAACCTCCGCGAACCAGTTATCAATGGTGCAGACCGTATTGATTTAGTTATGCAGCTTGCTCAAAACAAGCGGGTTGGTTTGATTGTCAACCAGACGTCGATTCTTCGCAACGGTGTTCACTTATTAGATACGCTGTTAGAAGAAGGCATTCAAATTATTAAGGTATTGGCGCTTGAACATGGTTTTCGTGGAACCGACGAAGCAGGCGCCACTGTCGTAAACAGCAGGGATAGTCATACCGGCATATCCATTTCTTCCATCTATGGCAATAACTACAAACCTACTGTTGCTCAATTAGCTGATATTGATATGATAATTTTCGACATTCAGGACGTTGGCGCCCGGTTTTATACCTACATAAGCACCATGCATCATGCAATGGAAGCATGCGCCGAAAACGGGAAGGAGTTTATCGTTTTGGACCGTCCGAATCCAAATGATTTTGTAGACGGCCCAATTCGCAAAAATGGTTTCACATCCTTTATAAGCCTTGATCCGATTCCTGTCCTGCATGGCCTCACAGTAGGCGAACTGGCATTCATGATCAATGGTGAAGGCTGGTTAGTAACCGGCAAAAACAGCTGCAATCTACAAGTTATTCCAATGGAAAACTGGAAGCACGGCGATCCTTACAGTTTGCCGGTCAAACCCTCTCCAAACCTGCCTAACGATCAGGCAATACGGTTATATGCTTCACTCTGCTTTTTCGAAGGAACAAACATCAGCGTCGGACGCGGTACAAATTTTCCATTTCAAGCGCTCGGTGGCCCAGACATTAAATACGGGACATTTACTTTCACTCCCCAACCCATCCCGGGACAGGATTCCAACCCTGTGCTCAAAGGCGTCGCCTGCTTCGGAACCGATTTAAGGAATTACCCGTTCGAAGGCGGGTTATCACTGTGTTTCCTGTTGGATTTTTATCGGAAGTCAGGTTTTAAAGAAAAAAATTTTTTTGCGCGCTCCCGTCATTTCGACTTGCTGGCCGGAACCGATGCGCTCCGACTCCAAATAATCAGAGGGTTTAGCGAGCAGGAAATCCGGGACACCTGGCAAAACGAACTGGATGAGTATAAAATCATGCGGGAGAAATACTTGATATATTAGAGTTTAGAGTTTAGGGTTTAGGTATTTAATTAAAAATTCATCAGTTCCTATGGTCTTACGGTTTTACG
>Ga0082212_10004667_pt1 | contig 18904 bp, 18 predicted proteins | sample TergutNt197P3_FD_71548 | JGI IMG/M metagenome (GOLD analysis project Ga0082212, IMG submission 71548) | Neocapritermes taracua P3 segment gut microbial communities from Petit-Saut dam, French Guiana - Nt197 P3 | ecosystem: Host-associated > Arthropoda: Insects > Digestive system > Gut ...
TTCGTCACAATTGATGGAAAAATACGGAAAGGCATTTGATATTCACAATCTCCGGCGGATGATGAGATTCGCGCAAAAATTTTCTGATTTTGAAATTGTGGCGAAAGCGTCGTCACAATTGAGTTATTCGCATTTTATCGAATTGCTCCCTCTAAAAACCGATAAGGCGCGGATGTTTTACGCGAACGAAATCGCACAAATGAACTTTGGCATCAAGGAACTACGCCGCCAGATTTCACGCAAAGCATACGAACGGCGCGAGATTGCCAACACGCGCGTTAGTGAGGAATCGCAAGTCCCGTTCAACATGTTCAAAGATCCATATCTGCTCGATGCATTGAACTTGAAAGAAAATTATCTCGAAGCGGATTTAGAGAAAGCCATAACCGGGACATGGCGCGCCGAACATGTTTTCAATAGTTCGCGGGTGTAGTAATTGACGTACATCTGCATCTGCCCTAAATCCTGGTGCGCCAGATCGTCCATTTTCAGGTCAACAAGGACAAAGCATTTCAAAATGTAATGATAGAAAACAAGTTCGATGTAGAAATCCCTGCCGTCAAATGAAATGCGTTTCTGGCGGGCGACAAAGGAAAAGCCTCTGCCCATTTCCAAAAGAAATTCCTGCAAATGATTGATGACGGCAGACTCCAAATCTTTTTCGTATAAATCCGGCGAGGGTTTTATATCCAGAAATTCCAATATGACAGGGTTGCGGATGAAATCCTTCGGGTCGGGCGGCGGCGCGGTCGTTTGTATTTCAGCGGCGACCGCCGCTTTGTCCTGGCTCGATAACAGTCTTTCGTAAAAACACGTGTTTATTTGCCTTTCGAGCTGGCGGGTACTCCATCTGGATTTTACGCATCCATCTATATAAAAATTGCGGGCTTTGTCGTCGGACACGCGCAAAACAAGGCGGTAGTGCGTCTATCCCAATTCGGGACGCAGCGAGTCCCGAATTGGAAAAGCGAGATAAGCGCTTCTTCTGTGGCCGATTGCCATGAACCGCACAAGTTTTCGTTGGCTTGTTTATATCCCATCGTAGCTCTCTTTATTTCTTCCGCTTCGGCGGCAAGCTCCCTAGCAACTATGGGAATCGTGGATATATCGAATTGTTTCCGTAGAACGTCATTTATTCTTTCGACAATCGCCCCCGGATTTACGCCTTCGGCAATATCGGCGGGAAGTTGTTTAAAGGATATTGAGAAAATGAAAAGCAATCCCGGAAAAAAAGCGGCTGCCGAAAAGCGGTCACAGAGTGTATCTGTAGTGCTTGACTCAAAATTGCGGTATTTAGCCGAGATTGCCGCCCGTAAACATCGGCGTTCCGTATCAAATTACATCGAATGGGCGGTTGCAGACAGTTTTCACGACATGGATTTGGGAGGCCTCCCTGAAACCCCGAATCACATTGGCATTGTCACTCTTGCCGATAAGTCAAACTATCTTTGGGATGTTTACGAATCGGACAGGTTCGTCAAATTCGCTTCCGACTATCCTAATTTATTGACGCATGAGGAACAAATTCTGGTGATTGTGATGGTGCGCCCGGCAAGACTCGAACTTGCGACCTTCTGATTCGTAGTCAGACGCTCTATCCAACTGAGCTACGGGCGCACGACAAACTTAATATATTATAGACGCCAATATGATTCCGCAACCCCAAATTTCATTACGCCGGCCATTACAGCCAATTACCCCTGTTAGTCATAAACATTGAACTATTTCATGCTTCCTGTTATCAAATAATGATTTACCGGCGGATAGCCGCCGATATAGATATTTGAGCGATAATAGGTTTTATAAGGATGCCGCCATGAAAAGTTTGAAAAGAATATGGTTTGCTGTTGCAATAATAGCGATGTTGCCATTGCTGTCTGACTGTGGCGGAAGCAAAAAAGGTGACGGTGGCGGGGGTGGATATGTCCCGCCAAAGACATACACCGTGCAGGGTACGATCTCCGGCCTCGAAAGTAATGGACGGATGGTTCTTTATAACAATGGCGAAAATCCGATTGCCATGTTCGCAAACGGCAGGTTTACGTTTACCGCCGCGCTTGCGGACGGCAGGGCATATAACGTAACAGTTTCACTAAAGCCGTTGAGGCAAATATGTACGGTTTCCAACGGTTCCGGAACCATTAATTCGGCGAATGTTACGAATGTTCAAGTTGTTTGTACGACTAAACCCGGCGGCGTGACTTTGAGCGGCAGGATTGACATTCCGCCGGGTGTTGTAATCGACGGTTCGGTAAATGATTGGAATGAAGAATACATCCCCAATGAATCTTTTGAATCGGCCCAGCCTTTACCGAATCCTATTTCAGTTGGTGGCTATGTAAACCTGCCATATCAGCAGCCTAATTGTCCTTCGTGGCCAATTTGCCTTGCAGGCAGGTCTTACACCATAGGCAATCCTGACGATTATTATCAGGTTCAGTTAAAAACCGGTGATGTTGTTACACTTGCTATAGGAGAACCTGATACCCGTAATAACAGGCTGGATCTCTATTTATATTACAGTAATCGCCAGCCGGCAAGTAGTTCTGTGGGAACCGGTGTATATAGAATGCTCACCGCGCCTTCGGAAGGGATATTTTATGTAAAAGTAAATGCTCGTTCCGGAGCGTCAAATTACATTCTGACAATTGGCGCGGATACTGTCGTCGCGGCTATGGCGGCCGCCGACCCAGGAATTCTTTCCACTGAGTATGAGATCGTCCCTGATCAGGTTATCGTCCGCTTCAAAGACACGGTAAAGACTGCCTCCACATTTAACAATACGGTTGCGCAATATGCTGAGGATATGGGATTAACTACAATAGCCGGGTCGCCTGAACGGGAAATGTTGTTAGCTTTTAACGATCTGAAATTACAAACATATGCACTCAGTAACAACGGTGCAATCCCAAACCTATATGAACAAAACGCTGATAATCCAGAAGAAGCTCGCAAACTAAATACTCTCCTGGCAATCATGGAGCTGCGCAATCATCCGGACATCCTTTCAGCGGAACCAAACTATATCGTGCGTACCAGCGTAATTCCAAATGATGAGCATTATGAATTACAGTGGCATTACCCGATGATTCAGCTGCCTGAAGCGTGGGACGTAACCACGGGCAGCGATAATGTAATTGTAGCGGTTGTCGATAGCGGAGTCCTGATGCAGCATCCTGATCTCCGCAACAGGCTTACCAGTACCGGATATAGTTTAGTAAAAGGCGAGGTCGGCCCCAATCCCAATGATCCCGGAAACGGGATTTACGGCGTGGCAAGTTCTTTTCACGGTACGCATGTAGCCGGAACTATTGCGGCTGAAACCAATAACAATAGCGGTGTTGCCGGCGTAACATGGAAAACAAAGATAATGCCCGTGCGCGTTATGAATGGAAGCGGCAGCGGCACCTCTTATGACGTCATGCAGGGCATAAGTTACGCCGCCGGCCTGGACAATGACTCAAAAACCGTTCCAGGCAAGACCGCCGACATAATTAACCTGAGTTTGGGCAGTTACGGTACGTGCGTCTATCAGGACTTATTAGACAGGGTTCGCGCAAAAGGAATTATTGTCATTGCCGCGGCGGGCAACGATAATAGACCCACGCCTTCCTATCCCGCTGCCTGTAGAGGCGTAATTTCCGTCAGCGCGGTAAATATAAACGGTTTAAAAGCGTCATATTCCAACTACGGCGCCGGCAACATTACTGTTGCCGCGCCGGGAGGCGACAGCTATCCGGATATGATATTGAGTACCGGCGGCGATGATTCCACAGGTTCCGTCGTTTATGCGTATTCATTCAAATCGGGAACCAGCATGGCAGCGCCCCATGTAGCCGGAGTAACAGCTCTGATGAAAGGCGTGTACTCCGGGCTTTCACCCAAAATTCTGGACGATTTGCTTGCCGCCGGTGAGATTACCGACATAACCGGCGGCGGCGAGCCGGAAAAATATGGATATGGCCTTATAAACGCTTTTAAGGCTGTCGCCGCCGCGCGTGAGCGTGCCGGCGGTGGCGAAATAGCCGGACTCAACGTAAGTCCCAGGACTGTTAATTTCGGAATAATTAATTCAGATGCCACTGCGTCGGTAACAGTATCCAAAATCGGTACGGGCGCGTTTTCAGTTGCCGGCTTTAACACAAACGCCAACTGGCTGACCGTTACTCTCAATTCTTCCGTAAATAGTAACGGATTCGGCGATTACATACTTCATGTTGATCGTTCCAAAATGCTTCATGAAGGCGATTACACGGCCTCCGTTACTTTTACCGCCTCATCCGGAACATCTGTTTCAGTCAGGGTTACGGCTCAGATTCGTGGCGCGTCCGAAGTGTCTTATAACGCCGGGTATCACTATGTCTTGCTTATCAGCGACAACGACGACGATGATATTGAACAACTGGAAGCTAGCGCTTACAATGGTCATTATTATTACAGTTTTACTAATGTACCTCCGGGTAACTATATTATTATTGCCGGCAGCAATCGGAATAACAGCGGTTATCTTGGCGACGGAGGCGAGGCTCTGGGCGCGTATCCTTCATTGGAACAAATGGAAAAAATAGAAGCGACGGCCAACAAAAACGACCTGAACTTCCAGACCAATCTGATATTATCCATTCCAAACGCCAGTTTGGCTGTTGACGATGCGGTTGTGGTTTACAAACCGTTTGCAGCAATGCCTATGCCCGAATTAAAACGCTTGAAATAAAATGGTTGCGGAAGCGCGCTTCCAAATTGCTGACCACTGTAAAGGAGATATCAAGATGCTTTCATTTTTAAAAGTTTTTACCACGGGAATCGCCGGAATCTGTCTTGCGATCGCCCTGTGTTTATTATCCGTGGCGGCATGTACCCGTTCCGCCCGCCCGGCTGCGGCGTTGATACTATTGCCGGGTGTACAGCGCGGCATCGGAGTATCAAAGTCCATGGAAGCAATATGGATTTCCAACGAAAAGCAGTGGCACGATTTTCTTGTGTCAATTCCTGTCGAACATCTGGAAATCCTGCCCCAACCGGCCCCCGACCCCGAAGTTGACTTTGTAAAATACGGCGTTTTACTGATACGTCTTGGAGAAAAACCCAATAGCGGTTACAGATTGGCGCTTGCAAATAACGAAGCAGTTATTGAAAACCGCGAGGCGAAGATTCAGGTTCTCATAAGCGAACCCGATCCGGACGGTATCTACCTGCAGGCAATCGTATATCCTCACCTTGTTATCGAAATGGAGAAAGGGGATTTCGACAGTATCGCCGTTATAGATCAGGACGGCACGGTCAAACTGCGCCTGTCCATATAAATCAAGCGATGGCGGAAGTTTTCTACGTCTGTGGCGGCATTGATTGTTCCAAGAACATCGGCACCGCGCTTTGCCAGGAAATGAAAGATCGTCAATTCACGTTCCTGCAAACTTTTTTCCGGTAGCAGATTGTTAATTATCGTATCAACATCGCGTGTAATCGCCTCGTTGCGCGCCGTTTCATAACGGACGGCGCGTGATTTCAAATAGCGGATATTGTGCAGAATCTTCCGGCGGGCGGCATTCGTCATGCCATCCAGACGAGCTTCGATTTTTCCAGCTTCAGAGCGAATATCCGTCAGGGCCGTATCCAGTTTTTCATAAAGACGATCAAGTTTTTCCACGGTTTCCCCGGCTGAAGATTCCGATCGGCGCAGAATTTTTTCCTCAAGTTTCGTTTTTTCAAGAAAAAGATCCGTAAACATGACGCCGGTTTTGTCCATCGCCTCCGCGATTTCAGGCTCAATCAGCGTAAAGCCATTGCGCGGCCAGATTACGGGCATGGGGCGGTCGAAAATGGAATATAAAGTTTCGATCTGGGCAAAATATGCGATTTCCGCCGCACCGCCCGCGTAGGCGACCGTTGGGAACAGGTAATCCTGTACGATCGGCCGCAGCAGCACATTGGGACTGAATATTTCCGGAGTGCGTTCAATTAATTCCAGCATCTGCGCGTAGTCAAATTTTTCGCCGCTGTTTTTTAAATGAAATTTTTCACCGCGTTTTTCAATCGCATGTCGTTTTCCGTCAAGCGTAAGAAACAGAACTGTGGAATCCGGAAGAACCTGCGCCTGCGCGTGAAATCCCGCAGCAGATATTTTTTCATTTCGCTGAAAAAGCGCGGATCGGATCTGTTCGGTTTCTGTAAGGGCGCGGGAAAAAACCGGCGCCGCCAATCGTTTGGCTTCCGCGTCTGCGGGATTGAAAAGAATCAGTCCGGTTTCAGGTAAGAGTCTGTGCATCAAAGCGGCAAAAGCCTCGGCAAAACTTCTTCCCGGCGAATACGCCGCCTTAAGCATTTCCGCGACACTGGTTTTCCACGTGGAATCGGGAATGTTTTCCAGATATTCTTTTATTACATCCCGGACGGTGTCGGTGAAACGAAGCGAGCCTACTGAGCGCATGGCTATTTCCGCTTCCGGAAATAGTTTCGATCCATAATCAATGGTTCGCGCGTGTCCAGCGCCGTCCAGCACGGCGCGCCGCGTTGCTTCCTTTAAATCGTGATCGTCCGCCTCCATCCAGAAAACCGGAACAGCGTTAACGCCGCGTAACCTTAGCCCCGCCGCAAGACGGACGGCAGACAGCGCTTTGTAGATGGTGTAAAGCGGCCCGATGAAAAGCCCTGTCTGCTGGCCTGTGACAATAGCCACACTGCCGGTTTTCTCAAGAGAATCAATTGATTGGAATACCTCGCCGTCCGCGCCGAATTGCTCGTTCTGCCGTCGCAAAATGGCGGCCATTTCGTTTCGCGGAAAAGTTCGTGAAGCAATTTCTCGCGCAGCCTTTTCAAGCGATTCCAGCGTTGGCGCGTATGAAAAAAAGCGCAACGCGTCGGTATCCTGACTAAGATATTTAATGAACAGCGCGGAATGGCGCGGGATGGACGAAAACGGAATATCTTTCATTTTTTAAATAAGAAGCGCGCCAACGGCGCGCTTCCAAGGTAGAGACAAGGCATGCCTTGTCTCTACACTAATTGTTACTATGTGGGCAGGATGCCCGTGCTCCCAGGGCAACGCGAATGCGCCGCCGCGCCCCGGATTCATGATTCCTTCATTGCGGTGACCAGTTTTTTCAGATCAGCGGCTTTATCGCGCGTCGTGACGAGGATTTTACCGCCTGCCTGAACAATTATTAAATCCGAAACGCCAAAAGCGGCGATTTTATCGGACTGTGAATATATGACGCAGTTTTCGCTTTCAAGGACGGACGCCTGTCCCTGAATGATGTTGCCATGCGCGTCCGGCGTAAGCGCGCGTCCAAGAGCCGCCCAACTGCCGATGTCGTCCCATCCGAAATCGGCCGGAATCAGCCGCAGATTGTCAGTTTTTTCCATAATGCCGAAATCTATGGAAATACGCGGCAGCATTGAAAAGATATTTCTTATTTCTTCTCCGGCGGTCTCGTCGCCGATAAGCGGACGCAGCCTGTTGAGGGCGGCGCAGGTATCAGGCATAAATTTTTCGAACAATTCGAGCAAAGTATGGTTTTTCCATAAGAACATGCCGCTGTTCCAGTAATAATTGCCCGCGGCCAGGTAGCGTACCGCGGTGTCGATTTCCGGTTTTTCGATAAAGCTGATTACCGGCCAGGCCCTGCCGCCGTCCTTGGGTTTTTCGGCAAGGATGTAACCGTAACCGGTTTCGGGGCGCGTCGGCGTGATTCCGAAAACCACGCCGTTAGAGCCCTCAAGATTGTACAATCCCATCCTGATTGTTTTAAGGTACTCGACTTCGTCTGCGACATAATGATCCGCGGGAAGCGCCAGCATCAATGCGTCTTTGTCCCGCTGTTCAAGATGCAAAGCGCAGAATCCCAGACACGCGGATGTATCACGGCCAAACGGTTCAACCAGAAAATTTTCCCTGGGGATTCTTGGAAGCTGTTCGCGCGCCGCTTCGTAGTGCTCCGCGCCGATGGAAATCATGATTTGTTCGTACGGAACCAAAGGTTGTATGCGGGAGACCGTGTTTTGCAAAAGGGAATCGCTTCCAAGGAGAGGGATGAACGGTTTCGGCAGTCTGTTAGTACTGAGCGGCCAAAATCGTTCGCCGCGTCCCCCGGCCATAATAACAGCGTAAAGCGTCGGCATATCATTTCCTCCGCGCGGGCATTAGGTATATTTCATAGGGTTCTTGGGCGGACACATAGGTCCGCCTGAAAGGTACAAAACCCGGTGGGCGGACACATGGGTCCGCCCCTACTATTTTACAACCTTTTTCAGAACCTCCGCGAGCTGACCGCCCTTGATTTCAGCCAGGTCATAAGAAGCGCGAACCATGGGCTTGTTTACTTTCAGGACGCGGGTGATATCAATCGGCGTGGCCGATAGAACCACGTCGCAAGGCGTAGCGTCAATTGTTGCTTCCAGGTCTTTTATCTGTTTGTCGCCATATCCCATTGCGGGCAGAATGCCCCTGGCATTAGGATACTTTTCGTATGTGGCGGCAATTGAGGCAACCGCGTAAGGAGACGGGTCGACAATTTCGCTTGCGCCGACATTGCGGGCGGCGACAACGCCTGCGCCATAAGTCATGGAACCGTGCGTCAGTGTCGGGCCGTCTTCGATGACAAGAACTTTTTTGCCTTTTACCATTTCGGGCTGTTCGGTTGTAATCGGGCTGTTGGCGCGTACAACAAGGGCCTTCGGGTTGTACTTCGCGGCATTCTCTTCTATTGATTTGATATTTTCTTCCTTCGCGCTGTCGCACTTGTTGATGATAATTACGTCGGCGCGGCGGAAGTTCGTTTCGCCCGGATAGTAGGTCAATTCGTGGCCGGGACGATGCGGATCCGCTATGACAAAATGAATATCGCACCTGTAGAAAGGCAGGTCATTGTTTCCGCCGTCCCAGAGAATCACGTCGGCTTCCGCTTCCGCCTGACGGATGATTTTTTCATAATCAACGCCGGAATAAATAATGAAACCGTTTTTAATATGCGGTTCGTATTCTTCGCGCTCTTCGATCGTGCATTTGTGCAGGTCTAAATCGGCGTAGGTTTCAAAACGCTGGCACGTCTGTTTGACAAGATCGCCGTAGGGCATCGGATGCCTGATTGCCACGACTTTCTTTCCCATTTGTTTGAGCAGGCTGCTGATGTAGCGCGTGGTCTGGCTTTTGCCGGCGCCTGTGCGCACCGCAGTGATGGCAATAACGGGTTTCGTAGACTTAATCATGGTGCTATTGCAGCCCATGAGTTTATAATCCGCGCCCGCGGCCATGCAAATACTGCCGATGTGCATTACATGTTCATGAGTTACATCGGAATAGGAAAAAACGCATTCATCCACATTTTCGCGCCTTATAATATCGGCGACTTCCGATTCGTCAAAAATCGGGATGCCTTCCGGATAGAGCGCGCCCGCAAGTTCAACGGGATATTTACGCCCGGCAATATCGGGAATTTGAGTGGCGGTAAAAGCCACGACCTTGTATGCGGGATTATCGCGATAACAGGTGTTGAAGTTGTGGAAGTCCCGGCCCGCCGCGCCGATGATAAGAACACGTTTAACGTCTGACATAGTTTGCTCCATTCATTTTGAAAATACCCGCCTTTGAGATTAAAGCAGGTTAAACCCTCTATTTATTTAGATACCGATGCCGCCATCGTCTGCACAAATAATTTATTTTACTACCGGATTTAATGAAATTGTATCGTTTTTTCTTGGACTGTCCCCATTTTTTTAAGTTGATGACAAAAGCCGTTTGCTGATTCCGCCTTGCCCGCAGTTCGGTTACGGAAGCCATATAATTAAATTAGAGGTACGTGTTGACAAAAGAATGTAATTCCCAAATCTGGCTTTGACTTATTAACCAGCTTTACTCCGTTCCAGAATTTTCTCTAAAGATTCTACATCATCCAGGTCTCTGTGTCTTCCGCTTGCTTTTTTATTCTTTATCAAATCCTGCAATGAAATTGTTGGTATATCCAAATTTTCTATTTTCATGATTATTACGTTTTGAATTGCCTCTTCAAAATTTATGCCAGCAACTTTGGTTATTAAGTCTATGCGAACCGGCTCAACGCCTATTTGGATAATGGTTCCTTCCCTTTCAAAATCCTGCGCTGAAATATCCTGCATGGGCGCGCCGAATTTTGCGAGAGATTCAACTACAAGCGGAGCGTTTTTAGAATTTGCGCAAATCCATAAATCCAAATCCTTTGTCACTCTTGGGTGTCCGTGCAAACCTACGGCATAGCCGCCTACCAGGAGGAATTGAACCTTTTCTTCTATAAATATGCTTATCAAGTCTTTGTAATCTTGCTCTAAAACAATAACAGGTTTCCTTTTTTTCATAAATATATCTTCTTCACAACATTTTTGTTTAATGGCTGTTCAATATCATATTCACCAGCGCTTAACTGCATAGCCAGTTTTCTGGTTGCATAAATTTCCCTGCATAAATCTTCCGGGGTTCTTTCCACAATCCACAAATTGCTCTCTTTAAACTCAGGCGAGTCATACTGCATTTTTTTTACAATCATCTTGTTCATAGTAGTAAACTCGTTATACGGTACGGTCCTGAGTGTACCGTTAACTGAGCGAATACACCAGGCAACCTCCGAAAACCCCGAACTCTGCATTACGCTCCCTCGACAAAATGCTCATTTACCTAATGTAAACTCCGCTTTTGTCTCGGTCGCAAGCCTTGATTTCGGGGTTTTCGGAGGTTGCCACCATTTCAATTCAAACCCGCAATAGCCGGTTAATGCGTCAGCAGCTCATTCGAAAATCAATTAGAAACCTTCATTTTACTGAATTTCGGCGCAGAATCAATTCATGCCATCATAGAAACGCCAAGCGGCAGACGATGACTGCGGCAGCCAGGCTTGCCACGTCCGCCGTCAATCCGGCTATGACGGCGTGGCGCGTTTTACGTATTCCCACCGCGCCGAAATACACAGCCAGCACATAAAAAGTAGTTTCAGTGCTGCCATAGGCCGAAGCCGCCAGACGGCCGATGAAGGAATCCGGCCCATGGGTAGAAACAAGTTCCGTCACAATTCCAAGAGAACCGCTTCCCGACAGCGGTCTCATTATTGCCAGAGGCAGAATTTCCGCCGGAAAACGCAGCCAACCTAAAATGGGCGAAAGCGCTTCAGCCATCATGTCAATCGCGCCCGCCGCGCGCAGCATTCCGACGGCAACCAGCATGGCAACAAGATATGGAATAATGCGGACTGCGGTCTGAACGCCTCCCTTAGCGCCTTCCACAAAACTTTCAAATACTTTTACTTTCCGGAACGCGCCGTAAAGCGGAACCGCGGCCAGAAAAAAGGGAATCGCCCATTTTGAAACAGTTCCGATAAAGTTTGTGATCATTGCTCATTCTCCCCGGCTTCCGGCTTTGCCGCGAATATCGGCAGTTTTCCAAGAAACCGCGCCGTCGTTATTCCAACAATCAGCGCGGCGCATCCGGCAGCCAGCGTCGTGCCTATTATTGCCGTCGGGTCTTTCGAACCGGCGGATGCCATTACGCCGATCATGGTTGCCGGAATCAACTGCACGCTGCCTGTGTTGATTGTTAGAAAGGTACACATGGCGTTGGTGGCGACGCCCGGAACTTTGTTAAGTTTTTCCAGGTCTTCCATCGCCTTTATTCCGAGGGGCGTGGCGGCGTTGTTCAATCCCAGCATATTGGCCGCGATATTCATCGTCATGCTGCCCATCGCCGGGTGTCCCTGAGGAACATCCGGGAACAGCCGCTTCATTATGGGATTGATAACCCTTGCCACAAGCGCCATAAGGCCGGAGTCCTCCATGATTTTTACCAATCCAAGCCACAACGCCATAACGCCGATAAGACCGATGGCGATTGTCACCGCTCCGGCGGCGGCGTCAATCGCGGCTTTTGTCACCGCGTCAATTTTGCCGTTGATTCCTCCGAGAACAATTGCCAGAATCACCATCGCAAGCCAGATGTAGTTCAGCATAGCTGCAATCTCCGATGTTTAATGAATGCTTAAAGAACCGGAGCGTATAATACCTATGAATAATCCTGTGACGCAACCTAAAGGGCTGAAACCTGGAGACACAATAGCCGTTGTCGCGCCGTCCGGCCCGATAGTTTCACGCGACGTTTTTGACGTGGGAATCACGGCGCTTGAGCGGATGGGCTTCCGGACGCGCTTTGACGACCGCATATTTCAATCTAATCGTTATCTGGCTGGCAGCGACACCGACCGCGCCGAAGAATTAACACAAGCCATTGTAGACCCGTCCGTTCAGGCGATTATTGCCCTGCGCGGCGGCTACGGCTGCGCGCGGATTATTCCATTGCTTGATGAGCGCATTGTCAGTGAGAATTGCAAGGTATTCATCGGCTTTTCAGATATTACGACTCTGCATCTTTTATTTAACAAATGCGGCTGGGTTACATTTCACGGGCCTATGGCGGCAAACAGGGCGCTTGCGGAAATATCGGCGGATTGCGAAAAACATCTGTTTTCGCTTTTAACAAATGCAGACTATCGCCCAGCGTTCCAATTTCCGCAGCTTGAAAGCTGGTCTTCCGGAGCGGCTGATGGCATTCTGACCGGCGGCTGCCTTTCAATTATTACGGCAAGCCTCGGCACGTCTTATGAAATACAAACGAAAGGGAAAATCCTGTTTCTGGAAGATACCGGCGAACAGCCATACCGGGTTGACCGCATGATTACGCATCTCCGCCTGGCCGGAAAACTTGATTCCGCCGCCGGCCTTTTACTGGGAAATTTTTCGGACTGCGGCCCGTCTTCCGGAGATTATTCCATTGACGAAGTTTTGCGGGACGTACTTTCCGGTTTGAACATTCCGATTCTGGCAAATTTCCCCGCGGGACACATACAGGACAATTGGACATTGCCGTTTGGCGTAAAGGCGCGGATTGACGCCGACGCGCGGTTGCTTCAGTTCATTGAACCCGCAATAATTTGTAATCTCCCTTGTACCGGGCGATAGCATTGTCAAATGCTTTACGCGGAAGATACTCCATGATTTGCGCAAAGAGGATTTTCCCTTCGTTCATAATAGCCGCCTCCATCAAAATGGCTGCTATTATTCAAGAAAAATTCAAATCGCGCTCCCTGTTTTTCGACTGCAAACCAATGAATTTCAATTAATTGTACTTATTTTCCCCCTCAACGTTGGGACAGTAGTGTTCTAAAATAAACAATCGATTTCTTGCAATACATGCCGCGCTTGACAGCGGCCGCTTATTAAATCTATAGTGGCATGTTTAAATAAAGTAAAAATGTAAAGGAAGTTTCATGAAAAAATCCAAATTGCTCGGTCTGATTATCTCCGCCATTGTCGGCGGTTCGATTCTGCTTGCCCCGCTGCCGTCCGGTCTTACCGCGGACTCGCAGAAGGTACTCGCAATTGCCGTGTTCACAATTTTGCTCTGGATGCTTCAGGTAATGAACAACGGCGTCACCGGTATTTTAATGATGGGGTTGATGGTGCTTGTCGGTGTCAAACCCGCGTTGGCGCTGGGCGGCTTTTCCGGTTCTTCTTTCTGGATACTGGTCTGCGTCCTTTATTACGGCTGCGCCATGCAAAAGACGGGACTGGCGCAGCGGCTTTCATATTACGTACTTTCGCTGTTTCCGGGAACCTACGCGGGCATTCTATTCGCTTTTTTTATTATCGGCCTGTTGCTGGCTATGGGCATTCCATCAATGACCGTCCGCACGGCAATCATGGTTCCTATAGCCTGGGCGCTTGTAAAATCGCTGGGCCTGAAACCGCAAAGCCGCGGATCGGCTCTGATAATGCTGACAACAGTTGAAATGGCCGTAATTCCCGGAACCGTGGTCTTATACGGTTCATTGTTCGGACCCTTCGTGGATCAGGTATTTAAAGCCAAAAATTACCCGCTGATATGGCTTGAATTTTCACAGGTCATGGCGATTCCGACGCTTATTTTATGCGGACTTCTGCTTCTGTTGAATCCGATTTTCATGAAGCCCGAAGAAAAATTGACCGCCTCCACATCTTTTGTAAAAGACAAGCTGCGCGAGTTGGGTGGCATAAAACGCGTGGAGTGGATTACGGCCGCCGTGGTCGTTCTTTCCATCGCTTTCTGGGCAACCGACCGCGTTCATAATCTTCCCAGCTTCCTCGTCGGAATGTTCGGCATGGCGGCCCTGACGCTCGCGGGTATTATCAAGGACGAAGATATAGGCGGAGGCGTTAACTGGACGATGCTCATTTTCATCGGCGGCATCTTTGGCCTCGCGAACATGATCCAGGAATACAAAATCACTGACTGGCTTACCGGTTATTTCATGCCCGTCATGGAGAGCCTCGCGGCCAGTACGCTCCTGCTGCTTCTTGTCATGGCGCTTATATTCCTGGTTCTGCGATTTCTGGATCCCACAGGGTTTATTGTTATACCCGTGTTGTTCCTGCCTGTTTCGGAAGTAATCGACATCCAGGCAGTGCCGCCGCTGGTACTCATTTCACCGATGATCCTGGCGATCACGCCGTTCTGGCTGTCGTATCAGAATTTCTGGGTGGCCATGTGCGAGGGGATGACAACAAATCAGGCGTTTACCGGCGGCCAGCGTATGAGAATGTCCACGGTATACGCAGGAATAGTCCTGATAACCATGGCGATAAGCGTCGGCTACTGGAAACTGATCGGAATGATTTAAAAATTTTTAATTGCGGATTGTGAATTAAATGTCATGAAGCTGCTTGACGTTATACCCGCGAACGAAATGATTTTCCTGTGGATGCGCGAGGATTTTTGACACGAGGCAAGGAAGGTTGAGCGCGGCGTACTCAATAGTACGTAAGCGAAACCTGACGCTGCATCGTGTCAAAAAGACCGTGCAGGCATGGAAAATCATTTCGTTCGCGGGTATAAATTACAATCCACAATTATCAATCCGCAATCAGCAATTTCTTTGATTTCGCGTTGCCGCCGCGCCTGACCTTGACAAGTTCGGCGGCAATGGAAAGAGCGATTTCTTCCGGAGATTCCGCCTGAAGATCAAGGCCTATCGGCGCGTGAACGCGATTTAATAATTCCTCAGAAATTCCCTCTTCGTCGCGGAAACGTATGAAACATGCCTTTACCCGGCGGCGGCTGCCGATCATGCCGATATATTTCGCGGGGCTGTGAATGACAGCCCTGAGACAGGGTTCGTCAAATTGATGCCCGCGCGTTATCAACACAATGTAAGTTTGCGGCGTAATCTCAAGAGCGCCTAATGTTTCAGCCATATCGCCTGTCAGCACTTCATCGGCGTTTGGAAAACGTTCCCGGTTGGCGTAAATAACACGGTCATCCATAACCGTGGTGTGAAATCCCAGAATTTTTGTAAACTGTACAAGTGGAATCGCAAGATGTCCCGCGCCGACGATGACAACCTTGCGCACGGCCGTCATAACTTCAAAGAAAACTTCCGCCTTGCGTCCGCCGGACAGTTCCAGCGTAACCCGAAGGCAATCTTCGCGCTCCTGACGGATGGCGGCTTCATCTATTATCGCCGCAAGCAGTTCCTGATTTTGAATATCTCCGCAACAGACTTCGCCGTTACGCACAAGACATTTGCCGCCCGGCGCGACATCGATAAAATCATCGGATGCAAGAACGGACGCAAGCACCGCCGCGTTTCCCGACTTTGAAATTTCGTCCAGCTCTTCGGCGAGCCTTAACGCGATATCGGAGTCTTTACTCCATGGATCAATGAAAGCGTCCAGAACGCCGCCGCATACGGCAGGGCTGTTTGATTCTATATCGTCAAGAAGTTCCACTTTCACCATTTCAGGCTGACGGGTGCGAATGGCTTCAACCGCCCTGCGGCGCACCTCGGCCTCGCCGCAGCCGCCGCCGATAGTTCCCAGAATTTCTCCCGACGCAGTAACAACCATCTTTGCGCCGACTTCCCTCGGCGTGGAACCAAGCGTTGATACGATGGTTGTAACTGCGAGCGTCTCGCCCTCATTCAAAAGCTGTTTTATCTGTTGATACATAATATGCCGCCCTTTCCATTTCGATATTCATGATAACGGGAAATCATTATTTTACACAATACCGACGCCCTGAACCGGCAAAATTTATACAATTATCGTATTGCCGCGCGTTTATGCTTGACAGGCGTTTTGAAGCTGTCTAGCCTTACGCCATGTTTACAAAGGCAATAGGCAAAGGCGGGAAATTCATACTCGACAGGATTGTCCGTTTTTTGTCGGATCTGAATATCAACCCCAACATTATTACTTTTACCGGGGTGCTAATCAGCTTCTGGGCCGCTTTTGAATTCGGTTACGGAAAATTTTTCCATGGCGCGTGGGTTATCATCCTGGCCGGACTTTTCGACATGCTGGACGGACGCGTGGCTCGCGTCAGCGGCAGGGTGTCTGAATTTGGCGCCTTCTACGATTCCGTTATAGACCGTTATTCAGACGTTATTATTTTGCAGGGTCTTATGGTTTACTATGCCCGCGAGCAGATGCTCGGACATGTGGTGCTTGTAGGCGTCGTTGTGATGGGCGCGGTACTGACCAGTTACGCGCGGGCGCGGGCGGAATCTATTATCCCTACATGTAAGGTCGGTTTCATGGAACGCCCGGAACGAGTCGTGCTTTTAATAATCGGCGGTCTTTCTTATGGCCTGCCCGAAACCAGTTATTTTTACGGCCGCATGGAAGCTGTGCTATGGGTGCTTGCCCTTTTAGGTAACTGGACTGTTATAAACCGGATTCACTACACATGGCTGGAACTGCCGCGCAACACCAATCCTTCAAAAAACGCTGATTAATGTTTGCGTATATATATCCTTCGGTTCTTCAAATATTTGCCGTGCGGGGCCATGTTCAACAATCCGACCGTGGCGCATGACAAAAATATAATGGCTGAGCGCCTTTACCGTTTTTATGTCGTGACTGATAAATAGATAAGCTATTTTGCATGCTTTCTGAATATCCCTTAGAAGCCCGATAAGTTTTATTTGCATAAATCTGTCCAGGGATGATGTCGGTTCATCCAGCACAATCAATTCAGGTTTGAGCGCCAACGCGCGCGCCAGGGCTACCCTCTGGCGTTGTCCGCCGGATAATTCATGCGGCAATCTATCCAGTATTTGCGCGGATAATCCCACATTGCGCAATGTACTGATAATTGTGTCGCGCAGACTGTCGTTTTGCGTTTCCGGATAGTGAAGCTGTACTCCTTCGCCGATGATTTCATTTACCGTCATTGAAGGATTTAAAGCGCCATAAGAATCCTGAAAAACAGGCTGCATATCTCGGCGCATCCTCCGGATTGCCTTCGGATTCAAATCATGTATTGCGTTTCCCATGAAAAGAATTTTTCCTCTGCTTTTTTCAAGTCTCAACAGAGCCATGCCAAGTGTTGTTTTGCCGGAGCCCGATTCGCCGACCAATCCTGTTGTCTGCCCCTGCCGCAGGACAATCGAAACATCATTAACCGCTGAAATATACCCGGTGGTTCTCCTGAAAAATCCTTTGTGCGCCGGGAAATCCACGGATATATCTTCTCCGGTCATAATTGCCGGCGTATTAATATCGAAATCATGAGAAATTTGCGTATATTCAGTCCGGACAAGGCGTTTCGTATAAAATTGTTTCGGATTTTTCAGAATATGATCCGTCGCGCCAGTTTCAATAATTTCACCGTTTTTCATCACCGCAACCCTGTCGGCAATCCTCCCGACAATGCCGAGATCATGCGTTATGAACAGGATAGCCATTTGAGTACGGGACTGTATATCTTTTAACAACTCAAGTATCTGTGTCTGGGTAGCCTCATCCAGCGCCGTGGTCGGTTCATCGGCGATCAATAGTTCCGGACCGTTAGCCAATGCTATCGCGATCATGATGCGCTGCCGCTGGCCGCCGGAAAATGTGTGCGGATAATCACCAAGTCTGGATACGGCTTCCGGCAATCCCACCGTATGAAGCAGATCTATAACACGCGCCCTTGTTTCTTTCCTGTTTGAAGAACGATGAATACCCATATTTTCCGCAATCTGTTTTTCGATGGAATGCAGAGGATTCAGTGAATTCATCGGATCCTGAAAAATTACCGAGATACGATTGCCTCTAAACTTTTGGATGGCACGTTCCGGCAGATTCAGGAGTTCAATGCCGTCGAATAAGATTGATCCTTCAGGCGGAAGCGCGTTATTGGGAAGAAGCCGGGGGATTGACATTGCGGTTGCCGTTTTTCCGGAACCCGACTCCCCCACCAGAGCCAGAATTTCGTTTTTCCGAACGGCAAGCTCAATTCCCCGTACCGCGGGGATGATGCCTTTAGGCGTGGAGAAACAAACTGAAAGTTTTTTAATATTTAAAATTGGTTGTATTGTCATACGTTTTCCTGGGATCAAACGCGTCGCGCACTGCTTCAGAGATGAAGACGATTAATACAAGGGTTATCGCAATGGATAGAAAACCTGCAATGCCCAGCCAGGGCGCATGCATATTCGACCTGCCCTGCGCCAGCAATTCTCCAAGCGAAGCCGAGCCCGGCGGCAGCCCCAAACCAATAAAATCCAACACAATTAACATGGTAATCGCGCTAATGAAGGTAAATGGCAGGAAGGAAAGCGCCGCCGCCAACGCATTTGGGAGTATATGCTTTCTCATAATATTAAAGTCGCCCACCCCAAGGGCTTTAGCGGCTTTGACGTAGGTAAAATTTCTTGCCCGCAGAAATTCGGCCCGAACGACTCCAGCCAGGCCCGTCCAGTTGAAAAGCAGCATAACGCATAACAGCAGTCGGAAACCTGGCGTAAACATGCTGAACAGAATTATCAGGATAAACAGCAGCGGCAGACCGTTCCACACCTCTATGAAACGTTGAAAAACAATATCTGTAATGCCGCCTGAATATCCCTGTATCGCGCCGGCAACGATTCCA
>Ga0082212_10004668_pt1 | contig 18903 bp, 18 predicted proteins | sample TergutNt197P3_FD_71548 | JGI IMG/M metagenome (GOLD analysis project Ga0082212, IMG submission 71548) | Neocapritermes taracua P3 segment gut microbial communities from Petit-Saut dam, French Guiana - Nt197 P3 | ecosystem: Host-associated > Arthropoda: Insects > Digestive system > Gut ...
TTCGCCCCAGTTTGTACCACCAAGCCTGTTCGATCTTTTGTATTTTCTCTCCAGCAACAAGGGTTTCCCGAAAATTACAGCGGGTGACCGGGGTGGGGCGGGCAAGGATTTCCAGCAGCCGCGCCTCGGTTCTTTCCTGATCCGTCAGGGGAGGAAGATTCTGCAAGCGCGTATTGCCCTTGCAGGCCGCGGTTTCCCGAAGCAGACCCTCCCATTGGTCGTAGACGGGCTCCGGGGCATAACGGGAGCATAACGCCCTGGCCCGTTCTCCGAAGCGCCGGCGCAAATCCCCATCACGCATCAGCACCGCCAGTTGCGCGGCAAGGCTCTCGGCGGTCATTTCCTCAGCCAGCAGGCCGTTTTCGCCATGAACGATGATTTCGTTTGTGCCGGTACAGGAGGCAAAACCCACGGCAGGCAGACCAAAACTGTGCGCCTCCAGCAGCGCGCGCGGAAAACCCTCATAGCGGGAAGGGATGCAAAACAGATCGCTGCTGCTGTAATACGGGGCCATATCCGGGATCATGCCAGGCAGTTCGACACGCTGCGACAGGCCCAACTTGCGAATCATAGCCTCGTACAGGCGCTTGTCCTGCCCGTCACCGCACACGATCAGCTTCCAGGCAAGAAAGTCCGCTGCCAATAAGGAAAAAGCTTGTATGAGCAAGGCAAATTGCTTGATGTGTTCGTTAAAGCGGCCGACGCCGAGAAGAACTTGACCAGTACGGCTGTGAGCGGCCGCATCCGCGTTCAAACACGGCGGCTCCATGGTGTTCGGAATGATCCGCACACGCTCGCGCAGAAACTCCGGGTGATGCGCCAGAAAACCGGGAAGCAGCAGGTGGATTCGATCCGCAGCGGCCATGCAGGCATAGTATTCCTCCGCATTCCATCGCTCCTTGCAGACTCTTTCAGGATGGGTGCGTACAGACAGCAGCAGGGGAATACCCGTTGTGTGCAGCATGGTGATGCAAGCCATCATGTTCGAGGGCGTCATCATGACAAGGAACACGTCTATACCGCTTGCGAGCACTGCCTCTCTGTTCCGGGGCAGGAAGGGATCGGATTCCGCGATTATCTTGGAACCGCTCATGTTTACGGCACAGAGCGTAATGCCCGGAGAAAGGGGGAAAAAAGGCACGGGCGCGCCTTCTGTATCCCAATGGAAAAAGACGCTTACCTTATGCCCACGGGCCAGCATGGCATTGGCAAGTTGTGTTCCGGAATTTTGCGATCCACCAAAGGAGATACAGAGATCTCTTATGTAAATGCCTATGTGCATGTTTGTATCCAGTCTTTGGCAAGGACAAGTTTACGTCCCAGCCGGTACCACCAGGCTTGCTTGATCCTTTGTATCTGTTCCCTCTCGGCAAGGCTTTCCCGAAAATTGCAGCGAGTGACCGGGGTGGGACGGCAAAGGATTTCCCACAGCCGCGCCTGGGCTTGTTGTTGCTCCGTCAGGGGAGGAAGACTCTGCAAGCGCGTATTGCCCTTGCAGGCTGCGGTTTCCCGAAGCAGATCCTCCCATTGGTCATAGACGGGCTCCGGGGCATAACGGGAGCATAAGTCCCTGGCCCGTTCTCCGAAGCGCCGGCGCAGATCTTCATCACGCATCAGCATTGCCAGTTGCGCGGCAAGGCGCTCGGCGGTCATCTCTTCTGCCAGCAGGCCGTTTTCACCATGAATAATAATTTCGTTGACACCGGGGCAGGAGGCAAAACCCACGGCGGGCAAGCCGAAATTGTGCGCCTCCAGCAGCACGCGCGGAAAGCCCTCGTAGCGCGACGGAATGCAAAAAAGGTCCGCGTTGCTGTAATACGGGGCCATATCCGGGATCATGCCGGGCAAATCGACACGCCGCGAAAGGCCCAGACGCCGGATCATGCCCTCGTACAGCCGCTTGCCCTTGCCGTCGCCGCATACAAGCAGTTTCCAATCAGGGAAGTCCGCGGCCAATAAGGAAAAGGCCGTGATGAGCAAGGAAAATTGCTTGCGGGATTCGCCAAAACGACCGACACCAAGAAGAATTTTGCCCGCATGGTTGCGCCTGGCCGTTTCCCTGTCTAAGCAGGGAGCTTCCATGGTGTTGGGAATGACCCGCACGTTTTCGCGCAGAAAAGCCGGGTAGTGCGCCAGAAAACCGGGAAGCAGCAGTTGGATGCGATCCGCAGCGGCCATGCAGGCATAGTATTCCTCCGCATTCCATCGCTCCCGGCAGATTCTTTCAGGGCAGTTGCGCACAGACAGCAACAGGGGAATACCCGTTGTGTGCAACATGGCGATGCACGCTGCCATGTCCGCATTGTACGTCATGGCGATGCACACGTCGATGCCGCTTGCAAGCACTGCTTCCCTGTTGCGGGGCAGGAAGGGATCGGATTCCGCAATGTTGCAAGAGCCGCTCATATTCAAGGCGCAAAGCGTAATGCCCGGAGCGAGGGGGAAAAAAGGCACAGGCGCGGCCTCTGTATCCCAATGGAAAAAGACGCTTACCTTATGCCCACGAGCCAGCATGGCATTGGCAAGCTGCGTTCCGGAATTTTGTGCGCCTCCCGGAATGCTGAAAAAGAGTCTCTCGTAAATGCCGATGTGCATGCCTGTATCCTTTTTCGTCCCAACGCGCGCCACATGGATTGCGTAACAACTGCGGCCCTCTTTTTCAATGTATCTTTGCCGCGTGTCCTTGCCTTTTATGTTCTTTATGGATATCCTTTGGATATACAAAGGATATGCCTATGCAGAGCCAAACGAAAGTATCCCAATGGGGCAACTCCCTGGCGATTCGCCTCCCCCAAGCCTTGGTAGCTGAACTGGCTATTGAGCGCGGGATTGATGTGGAGTTACAGCTTGAAAATGACGGCTTCAGGGTAAAAATTCCTTCCATACCCAAAAAGTTTACGCTTCAGGAGCTTCTTGCCGGGGTGACCCCGGACAATCTGCATGGCGAAACTGACTGGGGGAAAGCGCAAGGGAAGGAAGTATGGTGATGGCGTATATCCCTGACAGCGGCGATGTCATCTGGCTGAATTTCGATTCGCAGGCAGGGCATGAGCAAGCCGGGCATCGACCTGCCATAGTTCTTTCTCCCAAAACATATAACAGCCGTACAGGGCTATGCCTTGTTGTGCCGGTTACCGGTCAGCGCAAGGGCTATCCCTTTGAACTGGCGCTCCCCGCCGGATGTCAAACCGCAGGCGTCGTTCTTTGTGACCAAATACGGAGTGTGGACTGGAAGGCACGGCGGGCGACCTTGAAAGAAAGTGCCGGACAGGATTTTGCGCGGGAGGTTTTAGCCAGGTTCCTGCCCTTGGTAACGTGGTGAGCCATGGTACAGGACACCATGCCACTGCTCTCCCTCATCATCCCCCACCGTAACCACGCGGGAGTCCTGCCGCGCCTGCTGGACAGCATTCTCGCCCAGAGCCTCAAGGATCTTGAGGTCATCATCGTGGATGACTGCTCGGACGAGGGGGAACGATGTGAGGACATCGCCGCCGCCTACCGGGCGAAAGGTCTTCCCGTGCGACTGATTGCAAACGAAACCCGACAATACACGAAGAACAGCCGCCTCATCGGGGTGGAGGCATCGCGGGGGCAGATCATCGGTTTCGCCGATGCGGATGACGAACTTTGGGATACGGAAGCGCTGGAATACCATGTCCGCCTGCTTCGCGAGAAAGACGCCGACATTCTTCATTTTGCCGCCATGCGACCGGGATATGCCCTCCCGTGTGAGCGGCAGCAAGCTCTGGCCGGGCAACTTCGCGGCGGCCGTATTTTCTCGGCGTACGCCACCGCAAAACCCTTGCCCTCAGCGCTTTGGAACAAACTTTGCCGCCGCAGCCTGTGGGATGCAGTCCTGCCCCAAGCCAAACAAGGAGAAGGCATCCTGTTCTCCGAAGACAGGTATTTGACATCACTGCTGTTTTTTCACGCGGAACACTATGTGGGCAGTTGGCGGCCAGGCTACCACTACCGCCACAAAGACCGGAAACGCCATAAAAGGGCCGGGAGAATTGCGACCCAGCTCCAGATACTCCAGATACTCGTGCCATATTTTACGCAACGGGCCGGCGATGGAAGAGATGTGGAAGCCTACGCCTCGCGGATCCGGAGGGAATTGAACAGGGAGTTGGGAAAATACACAGCCCTGTATGCAAATCACCTGTGCGACATACTGCAAGCCTATGCCGACTCCGAAGATCAGCGCGCGCATGTGCATGTTCTTGCTGTGGATCGGATCCGCAGCCTGCTGGGAGTCCTCTTTCTCGGTCCGGCCGGCGCGTATGCGCAACGCTTTTTCATTGACAACGAACCTAGCGCCCCGGTTTTCCACAAGTGCTTCCCCCTTGCTCCCCTGAACCCGGACTCCGCCTCCGTGCATATCGCCTGGCTGGCGTATCCGGCAGCCTTCGGGAGTTTGGAGGCACGAATCGGCGAAACTCCCCTTCCCCTGGTCCACGATGGCGCCGTGGCCTTCCGTCTGCAGGCGGAGGACATGCTTGCTTCGCCCCGCAAACCCGAGCGTCCTTTTTTTCAGGCTTGCGCAGCCCTTCTCGCCCGGCTCCCCTGGATACGCAGGCGCTTCTCCAACTGCTGGCTGCTGGCGGACAGCGATCCCAGGCCGGACGGCAACGCCGAGCATCTTTACCGGTGGCTTATGCGCACGCACCCGGATCGGAAGATCTTCTTTGCCCTGAACAAAAACTCCGCCGCCTGGGCGCGCCTGGAGCAGGAGGGCTTCAGATTGCTTGACCCGGAAAAACTCGGCTACTTTTTTGCCTGGATCCATTGTTCATGGCTGCTTGCATCCGCTATGGCCGAGTATGCCGTGCGCCCCGGATGGCGCGCACAATACCGGGACATGATCCGGCATCGGGTTTGCTTTTTGCGGCGCGGCGGCGAAATTGACCAGTTGGACTCCTGCGAGACCCTCGTGGATATGGTCGTCACCGACTCTTTACGGGACGGGGAAAACTGTCGGCGCGTCTTCGATGCGCTTTGCACAGGCGAGCAGGTGGCGGTGGATGCCGGAACAGTATATGGTGCCCGGATATGAGCCAAGCACACGTATCAACCCCTGCCGCCCAGGCCGCTCCTCCGGCTGCCGCGTCCCCACCCGCCGGGTGGAATCGCCGCCGGGGAACGCCGGCGCAAGAGCTTCGCATCAGCGGGCGCGGCCTGCACACGGGCCGCAGGGTAACGGTGCGCATCCTTCCGGTTGATGCCCAGGCCGCCGGACAGGGAATTATCTTCCGTCGAGTCGAAGAAGGCCGCGTGCTGGCCGAAGTGCCCGCCAGCCCGGACCTGTGGAGCAAGGAACTCTTCTGCTCCACCTTGCTGGCGCACGACGGCCTGAAGGTACGCACCGTGGAACATCTGCTGGCCGCGCTCCTGCTCTGCCAGGTAGACGACGCCATCGTGGAACTGGACGCGGAGGAAATTCCCTTTCTGGACGGCGCGGCAAGCGCCTGGGTTGAAGCCGTCACGGCCTGCGGCCGCACCCCCCTGCCGAAGCCCAAGCGCTTCATCCGCGTGCTGCGTCCTTTTCGCAAAATCTTTCGCGGGCATCCGGAAAGCCGGTATGTCATACGCCCTGCTGATGACTACAGGCTGGTCTGCACGGTGGACGAGGCGGGCTTTCCCCAATCCCGCTGGGCAGGCAGGATCACCCCGGCCCGTTTCGCCAGAGATCTCGCCCCGGCGCGATCTTACGGACACCTGAAATGGATCCTGCCCGGCCTGCTTGCGGGCTGCCTCCGGGGCATTCCCGTCCTGCGCGGCGTACGCCCCGGCGCCCTCATCGGCCTTGCGGCCGGCCACGCCATCGGGGGCCTGCGCTTTCCCAACGAGTTCGCGCGGCACAGGGCCCTGGACCTCATCGGCGATTTCGCCCTGGCCGGCGCTCCCCTGCTGGCCAAGGTACAGGTCATCGGCCCTACCCATGCCCGCAACGCCAAAGTCATCAAGGCGCTGCTCGCGAGGCGACGCCTGTGGGAGTGGGCCGAATTTCCGCCTCCTTGAAAAGCCGCTGCCTGTGGTATAGGGTCGGCGCATGCTGCTCCACCCCCTACGCTCTTTGCTGGTGAAACTGCACCCGTACTTTTCCTGCTGCGCGTCCTGCGGGGAGATACGAACACCGCTGGACGGGCGCTTGTGCACCTCGCTCGCGCCGGACTTCCCCGTGGACGGGGTGCTGCCGGGGGCTACGCAACAGGAGGCCGAAGCCGTACAACGCGCCATGCCCTGGCTGCGCCGCGTCCATATTGCGCCAGGGATCGCGGGGGATACGCTGCGTACGCTCCAGACCCTGCCGGACCTGGCCGGGAACTTCTTTGTGGCCCTTGCGGGATCACGGCTCGCGCGCATCCGCCATCCCCTGGATTTGTTCACGCCCAACGGCATCCCCCTGCTTGCGGCGCGCGGCGTCTCCTCCCTGCCGCCGGAAGAAGCCGCTTTTTGCGCGTGTATGGAAGAACACGGACTCGCGGCCGCAAGGGAAGCCTCCTTCACCTCCGATGTGTATGCCCTGACCAGGGAGTGCCTGGAAGGCTTTCTCGCCTTTTGCGCCCCCTTGCCGGGCATTGCGGAGGCCCCGGACAGTCTCGCCAGGCTTGCCCGCTGGGCCTATGCCGCAGCCCTGGCCATTCCGGCGGGATCGGCGCATCCCCTCCTGCGTGATGACTCATGACGAAGCTCCTCCAGGCCGCGCTCCGCGCCGTCCTGCCCGCCCTGATTCCCTTCAGGGGCTGCGCGTCCTGCCCGGCGAGGCCTCTCCCGCTGGCCGAACGCCGAAGCCGCGCCCCGGCTGCGCGTTTTCCCGTGGACGCGGTCTACACCTGGGTGGACGGCAGCGACCCCGCTCTTGCCGCCAAACGCGCCGCCTTTCTCCCGGAGGGAGAAGAACACGACGGCACGCGCCAGGACGATGCCCGCTTCCGCGATAACGAGGAGTTGCGCTATTCCCTGCGATCCCTGGAACAATACGCGCCATGGGTACGTCGCATCTTTATCGTGACGGACGGGCAACGCCCTTACTGGTTGAATACGGGGCATCCCAAAATCCGCGTGGTGGACCACAGGGAGCTTATCCCGGCCGAGTACCTGCCCACCTTCAGCTCACGGGTGATTGAGGCCTTTCTGCACGGCATCCCGGACCTGGCGGAACAGTACGTGTATTTCAACGACGATATGTTCCTGGCATCCCCATCCGAGCCCGGCGATTTTTTCACGCCCAACGGCCTGCCGCATATCTTCACCGACTGGCGGCGGCCCCGGCGCATCAGTTACGCGCGCTCCGCCACGCCGCACCCCCGATCCCACGCCAATGTCCGCCGCTACCTGGAGGAACGCGGCATACGCCCGGCCCCGGCCTTCATTACCGCCCACGGCCCCTATCCCCAAACGAAAACAAACGCCAGGGACACGGCGGCCTTCTTTGACGAGGCCATCCGCATCTTCGCCCAGGACAAATTCCGTTCCTTGCGGGGCATGGTCTTTTACTGCCACATGGCCCCGCTCTGGACCTACGCCATGCGGCGGGCTCTGCCCTGCGATATGCCCTATTACTACATCAACACCAAGCGTCTGGACCGGCGGGCCTATTACGCGGCCCTGTTGCGCGAAGCCGTGGATGCGCCGCTGCTCTTTTATTGTCTGAACGATGTGACCGGCAGGCGCACATACCATGCATGGCGCGAAGACATGGCCGCCTTTCTGGCAGCCCGTTATCCCAAGCCCAGCGCCTTTGAACTGCTGGAAGGCACGACGCGTCAGGCCCGCTCGAACGAAGAGGGGTCCGGGAAATAGGCTTCCATAAGCGCGTGGAGTTCTCCGCGCCAGTCGCCCCAGTTTTCGTCGCCGACATCGTTGATGCAGAAAAAGAGCGGCGGCGCGCCGTCACGCCGCGAGCTCGCAAGACCGCTGTAATAGGCCAGCCTGTCCCGCCGCCGCGTCTGCACATAGTAATAACGCTCATCCCTGGGGGCCACGCGTTTTTGCCCGTACAGCAACAGCGGCGCGGCATGGGAATACATGCTCAGCTCATTGGTCCTGCGGAAGGTGTTGCCGGAAAACGCCTCAATACAATCCCGGAAAAAATCCCAGGCCGCCGCCACGTTGGTCCGCGTCTGGGCATAGGGACCATGGGCTGTGATGAAACGGGAATCGGGCGTGATGCCCCTCTGTCGCAACAGGTCCAGGGTGTTGTAGTAGGAACAGGCGTGAGGGGTTTTTGTCCACCAATAACCGAAGCGGCGGCGCCAACGCCAGTCCACATACACAAGGGGCAAGCCGTTTGGGGTGAAGAAGTCCGTCGTGCGGCAGGGCCTGCCCAGCATGAAGTCGTCATTGAAATAGATAAAATGCTCGGCCAAGTCCGGGATGCGATGCAAATACGCCTCAATGACCTGGGAGTTGAAACTGGGGAGATACTGTTCGGGAATGCAGTCCGTGTGGTCCGCGATGCGGATTTTCGGATGGGCGGCGTTCAGCCAGGCTGGAACCTGCTTGTCCGTAAGGATGATGACCTTGCGTACCCAAGGGGCGAATGCTTCCAGGGACCGCAGGGAATAGCGCAGTTCCTCATTGTCGCGAAAACGGGCAAGGTCAAGCCCGTCGGGGTGGATGTCCCGTTGCGCTGGCAAACAGGCCGCGCGTTTGGCCGCATGGGCCGGATCTGCCCCGTCCACCCAGGTGTAGACCACATCCACGGGAAAATCCGCTTCCAGGGGGCATTCGCCCGGCTGGGAGGGCAGGCGCAGAGGGCAGGGGGCACAACCCTCCGTGGCCGGATGCAGGGCCATGACCAGATCTGATGCGCCGCGTTGCATCCCGTTATTCGTTGCTATTTTTTCTTTTTCTTCTTCGGATTTTTCGCTTCTTCGTCCCCATTCTCATCTTCGTCCCCCGCCATGCGCATGAGCCACAAAAGCCTGCGGTTGACCTTCTCCCGCATGGCCAGACTGCCCAACGTGAGCCCGTCGCGTTGCGCCTTGATGGCGCACAACCTGTTCAATACACCAAACGCCTTGGCCATAGCCCCAGCCTTCAGTTGTCGTCGCGCTTCTCACGGAAGCATTTCACGATAAGCATACCGCGATTTACCCCCGTGTCAAGTGATGCCGCGAAGGGCCGGCATTCCGGGTTTTCTGCCGGCAAGCGCTATTCTGCCGGGCGGATGACCCTCTCGATCAGCAAAGGTTTCAGAAACGCCCATTTGATGTCGTGCACTTCGTATACTTCCATCATATCGCGGATGGCGTCCCAGCAGTTGTGGCAGGGCGTGACGACCAACTGCGCGCCCGTGGCCCGGATCTGGTTCAGTTTCCGCAAGAGTCCGACATTGCGCTGCTTGCGGAAGCGGCCGATGCCGTTCAGGCCGCCGCCGCCGCCGCAACAGTAGTTGAAATCACCGTTGTCTTCCATCTCGTGAAAATAGCCATCTTCCACTATATAGCTGATAATTTCACGCGTGTATTTGCCAAGGCCGCAGTTGCGCACGTAATTGCAGGCATCCTGCAGCGTACAGTGAACCTTGATTTTCTTTGCGGGATCGATTTTCAGCTTGCCGGTGCGCAGGGCCTCGGCCACCCACTGCACGTAGTGCAGGTAGGGGGCGGGCGTCCGCCCGTCTTCCAGGCCGGCCCAATAGGGACCTTCTACAGCTGTGGCGCGGTGGGCGTGGCCGCACTCCGTGGCGACCACGCGCTTGGGGCGCAGGCGTTTGATGGCGCCGTACAGGCGTTCAACATTCATCCTGGCGCCTTCCCAGTCCCCGGCGAACAGGGTGAGCGAGGTGTTTTCCCAGCCTTCCGAAGGCACGGTCCAATTTTCGCCCGCAAGGTGGAACAAAATGGCGGCATCGGCGATATCTTCAGGATAGTGCTTCACTTCGCGGGCATTCAGCACATACATGATGTCCGCGTCTTCCTTGTCCACCGGGATCTCAAGGCCCGGCCACTCGTCCTGTTGTTCATCGGCCATCCATTCGCAGGTCTCCACCCAGTCTTCGCTGGTCACGTCCATCTGCGCGCCGTACACGCGGTGCATGCCCGAGCCGATTTTCAGCTCCCAGGGAACAAAGCCCGTAGCAAACAGAATACCCCGCAGGTAACTGAACATCACCCCGGTATCAATGCCGTGCGGGCAGAACAGGGCGCAACGGTTGCAGCAGGTGCAATGCGCCCAGGCGGTTTCCATGGCGCGCATCATGAATGCGGCGTCCACGGCCCCTTTTCTTTTGATCAGTTCGCCGAGCGTGGACTGGATTTTATAGGCAGGCACCTGCCTGGGGTCGTTGCCGTTGGCTTTATAGACAAAGCAGCTTTCCGCGCACATGCCGCAACGGGCGCAGATTTCCAGCCAGGTGCGGGTACGCGACTTGCAAGTTTTTTTGAGAATAGCCTGTATTTTTTGGGGATTTACAGCCAGAGTCTCCATTTCCGCATAATACTTGGCGCCGCCTTTATCGCTCAGAAGGGCCATGATCCCTTCTTTGGTTTCAACAGGCTGGTCGTTACAGAGGGATTGTTGTGTCATTGCAGTTCTCCTGATGAAATTTTACCAAGGAAAGGCCGCGCCTCGTTCCCTGCCGCCGCGCTTGATGGCGAAATCCATGCCGATTTGGGCGCGTGAGCAGAAAAAGAGAACGATGTGCGAAAACTTTGTAAACGGCGCTGTGATCAGCAGCAGCTCGCCGCTCAGCACATGCAGCAACAACCAGGTATCGTAGCCGGAAGCTTCGAACCTCGCAAAGGCGCCGCTTGCAAAAATGAACAGCGTCATGAGTAAAAGGTACCAGTCGTGTCCCGTGGTCATGAAGCGCACGTGGGGCAGCATCAGACGACGGCCGATATAGATGAGCAGGCCGAAAACCGCCGCGAAGGTCAGCACATCGGCCAACAGCATGGGCATGGCCGGCAGGGATATTCCGGTGACGTCTTCCAGGACGACGGTATGCCCGAGCAGAAACAGGGGAAGCAGCAGCGCGCCAAGGTGCAGCAGCAAAAAAGGAATGGCGTTCGGGACATCCGCCCGCCAGCCGCGTGAGGCAAAGGGCACAGCCCATTTAAAGATCGAGGCCGCAGCGCCCACCAGACCGCTGCACATATGCCGCGAGTAGGCGACGCGATCAAGATTCTGGTCCAGTCCTTTGAAATACAGCACTGCCCGCAGTGCAAGGCCCACAATAAAAATGCCCAACGATACGACCAGCATGGGCCCTGTAAGAAACGCCAACATATACACTCCCCTCGCTATGTTTTCCGCTCGACACACGGAAATGTGGACAAAGCGGCTGTATCCGAAACTGAAACCGTCAACAGACCTTATTTACGGGGTAGCGTAGCGGCTACGCTGTGTCAAGGGGATGTGCGGGGAAGACGCCCTTCGTCTGGCGCCCTCAACACGGCGTCAGCGCGACACCGCAGTTTTTTGCAGAGGCCTTGACCGGCTTCTGCCCGTGTGATAGTCGTTACGTTCATCCATTTTTGACCCACACGCATGAAAAAGCAGACAGGGGTAATTGTATGGCTAAAAAGAAAAAAGTACTTGTTGTGGACGACGAAGCCGATGTGAGGGCTTATTTGGGCGCCCTGCTCGAAGACAGCGGCTTTGAAGTTTTGATGGCGGAAGACGGTGTGCAGGGCATTGAAGTCGCCCGTAAGGAAGTGCCGGACCTCATCACGCTGGATATCAGCATGCCTGAACAGTCCGGTGTGCGTACCTACCGGCAGTTGAAAACCGAGGAACCCTTGAAGGGCATTCCCGTAATCATCATCACGGGTTTTTCGGAAAAAATGAGCATATATCTGAAAAAGCTTGCCGGCTTTCCTTTCCCGGAAGGCTTTGTCAATAAACCCATTGAGCCCGAAGAGCTGAAGAAGTTGATTGAGGACGTCATGAAAAAGTAAAGACTGCTTTGCAGCCTACAGCGCGGTCAGCCGCGCTTTTACCGTCATGGAGATATAAAATATGGTTACTCTCGTATATCTGGTGGCCTATCTGGGCACTGCCGCCTGCGTGGCTATTGTTGCCCTGAACGTAATGAATTACCTGAAAAAACCTCAACACGTCCGCTGGGAGCTGTACCCGGTCGGGCATGAGACGGGGCCTCGCGCCGCCTACGGCGGCAGCTACCTGGAAGAAGTCGACTGGTGGAAGAAAAGGCAGGAGAGTTCTTTGATCAACGGCATCAAGGCCCTGCTGACCGAAGTGCTGTTCCTGCACGCCACGTTCGAACATAACAAACCCCTCTGGAGCCGCACCTATCCTTTCCACGGCGGCTTGTACCTGCTGTTCGGCGGCTTTTTCCTGACCGCTTTCGCCGCCCTGGCGCAGCTTATGGGTATTGCGCCCGGCGTCTTTCTCACCGCTGTCGGCAACCTGGTCCAGGTGCTCAGCCTGGTGGGCTTCCTCGGCGTCATCGGCGGGGCTGCCGCGCTTATTCACCGGCGCCTGAACCAGGAAGACCTGCGCAAGTACAGCACGCGTGAGCACTTCCTCAACCTTGGCGCTTTTGTGGCGCTGGGCGTGCTGGGCGTGATCGCGTGGCTGGGCAACCCCTCCTTTTTTGCGCTCGGCAGGGACTTTATCGCCAACATGCTGAGCTGCAAGTTCGTCGATCCGGGCAGCGCCAGCTTCAGCCTGTACCTCATTCTGGGCTTTGCGCTGGCCGCCTACGTGCCCGCTACGCATATGGGGCACTTCTTTATGAAGTACTTCCTGTACCACGACATCCGCTGGGGCGATCAACCATCCCAGGACAACACGGCGACACAGGAAAAAATCGGCGTGGCGCTGAACTATCACGTAAGCTGGAACGCGCCGCACATTCAGGGCGGCGGCAGCAAGACCTGGGCTCAAGTCGCCACCACCAATCCTGCCAAGCCTGAGAACTAGGAGTCCGCATATGAAAGCATCGCTTGAACTGAAAGATATGTCCCGCACAGGCGGACAGATGACCACTGTCGAGCTGGACGAACTCGTGGATCTGCCGCTGGATATAGCCAAGATGCCCTGGAAGCCCCTGAGCGACGAGCAGAAGGACAAGTACTGCTGCCTGCTGGATGATCTCGTGGTCCTCCAGATTCCCCGCCCCAAGACGCCGGCGGAGGAAGAAGCAATGGTCAACAAGTTTCTGGACGGCATGCGCAAGCTGTTCAACGCCGAGGACAACTGGACCTTCCTGGCCATGCTGGAAACCAGCATGAATTATTGCGCGCAATGCAACTCCTGCGCCGAGGCCTGCCACCTTTTCGAGGTGACCAGCGGGCATGAAATGTACCGCCCCAACTTCCGATCCGAAGTTTTCCGCCGCATTTACAAGCAATATGTGAAAAAGGAACCCCTTGCGAAGTGGCGTTACGGCGACCAGGAGCTGAACTGGCAAACCGTGGCCCGCCTCGGCGAATTGGCGTACCGTTGCAATCTCTGCCGCCGCTGCGCCCAGACCTGTCCCATCGGCGTGGACAACGGCCTGATCGCCCGTGAAATCCGCAAGCTGTTCAGCCAGGAATTTGGCTATAACCCGCCGGAACTGCACGAAAAAGGCTCCATGCTCCAGATGCGCACCGGTTCTTCGACCTCCATGGACGCCCTGGTCGTGCGGGATAATGTGGCGTTTATCGACGAAGACTTTTCCGAAGTCGCAGGCTACGAATTCACGACCCCCTGGGACGTGGAAGGCGCGGATATCCTTCTCATCCATAACGCCGGGGAAATCATGGCCTGGCCGGAAAACATCGCGGCTTTCTCCATCATTTTCCAGGCCGCCGGGCTGTCCTGGACCCTGTCGAGCGAACTGGCCGCCTACGACGGCATCAACTACGGCGTCTTCTACGACGACGTGCAGTTCGCGCGCACCGCGCTGCTGCATGCCCAGGCCGCCAAAAAGCTTGGCGTCAAGAAGATCGTGATCGGCGAATGCGGCCATGCCCACAAGGCGTTGACCGTCATCGCCGACCGCGTGCTGCCCCCGGATCTCAATATCCCCAGGGAAAGCTGCTTCCCCCTGTTGCGCGACATCGTCATGTCCGGCAAGATTGCCTTCGATCCCTCGCGCAACGACTTCCCGGTCACGCTGAACGACTCCTGCAACGTGGTGCGCCTGATGGGCATTGTGAAGCCCCAGCGCGAAATCATGCAGCGCCTGTGCCCGCAATTCCGCGAGATGACCCCGAATGGCGTGCATAACTACTGCTGCGGCGGCGGCAGCGGCTTCGCCATTATGAGCCGCAACAACATCGAAATATGGCGCAACAACATCTCCGGACGCAAAAAAATGATGCAGATCGCCGGCGCCTTTTCCGACTGCCTGAGCCCGGAAATCAAAAAATATATCTGCGCTCCCTGTTCCAACTGCAAGGGCCAGATCCGCGAAATGATCGCCCATAACGACCTGCTGGAGAAGAACAGCCTTCAGTACGGCGGCATTGTGGAGGTCATCGTCAACGCCATGGTTGATGTGAAGCCCGGCTTCATCAAGTGGGAAGAAGAATAAAGGAGAAGTGCTATGGCGTTGGCTTCAGAAAAAAAGATCCTCATCGTCGATGACGAGCCCGATGTGCGCAATTTCCTCTCGGTCTGCGCTGAAGATGCCGGTTTTATCGTAGAATCGGCCGTCGATGGTGAAGACGCCATTGCCAAAGTTCAGAGCTTTTGCCCTGATCTTATGACTTTGGACATGGTCATGCCGAAAAAGTCGGGCTACAAGGTGCTCAAGGAAATCCGGGCTATGGAGCAATTCGCGCAGCTTCCGGTCATTGTCATTACCGCCCACGCCAATGACGAACTGGGCAGTGATGACATGAGCAAGATGTACGCCACCTTTTCCGGGCCGAACGCGCCGCGCGTGACCCTGGAAAAACCCATCACCCCGGAAAAGCTGGTCAAAACCATCGCCGAGATCCTGAATGTGGATCTCGCACCCTCGCGGCCTGCCATGCAGAAAGCCGAAGTGGCCAACCTTTTGGGCAGCGCGGATGCGGCAACGCTTGAAAAAGTCCGCCAGTTGCTGGGCGCGCAGGACAAATAACTGCGGTTTTCCAGAGCACCTGGTTTTTGCCTTGCTGTCCCTTTTCTTTTGCATACGGGCGTTATATACTTTTGATATATGATGCCCGTATGCTTTTTTAGGCGCTAAAACAGCCTTGTCCGCTACCGAATGGGGCCGCCATGTCCAAAAAGATCGCCATTGTCGACGATGAGGTCGATATCTGCCTGTACCTTGCCGCCATCCTGGAAGACGAAGGATATGCCACTGTCGTCATCGGCCATACCGAACCTATCGTGGAACGCCTGCTTGCAGCGGCGCCGGATCTGGTCATCCTGGACATTATGATGCCGGGCATCAGCGGCCTGTCTCTGTACAAGCAGTTGCGGGGGCATCCGGCCTTCGCTTCCGCCAAGCTTGCCATTTTAAGCGGCATGCTTACAGGCATCGCTCAGAATGAGCTTGTGGAGCTTACCGGAGACCAGGACTTTGTGCCTCCGGACGCGTTTATTTCAAAACCGGTGCAGGTGAAAGAATTCCTGCGCACAGTCGGCGCCCTGATCAATGAAGGAGACAGACCATGAACGCCACGCCCGTCCCGTTTGCCGCGGATCTGGCCTTTTGGAAGGACAGAGGGGTTTTCGACATTTTGCCCGTGCCCATAGCCGTCCTCAACCGGCACAACGATGTCCTCTATGCCAACCGTGAGTTCAAGCGCATCTTCGGCGCGTGGGAAGATCGCAAATGTTGGCAGATCTATCACACGACGGATACGCCCTGCGAAAATCCCACGTGCGCGCAAACCTTTGAGACGGGCAGGGCCAGGGCCAAGAAAGTCACCGGGCGCACCATGGGCGGGCAAAGCATGAGCTTTACCAAGTATTCCATACCGCTGGGCATAGATGACGGCAAGGTGGAATACATCATGGAGGTCTGCATCGACCGCACTGCGCTCAGTCTCCTGCGCCGCGAGTACCAATCGCTTTTCGACCTTGTGCCGTGCCATATCATTATATTGAACAGGCACTTGCGCATTACTGACTCCAATAGAATGGTCGAGGATATTTACGGCGATTTGACCGGAAAGCATTGCTATGCCGCATTGAAGGGACAGGATGACATCTGCGCGGACTGCATAGCCAAAAAAGCCTTTTTCACCAAAAAAATCCAGCATGATCAGCAGATATGGATGGCGCCCGGCGGGGAGATGAAGCACTACCAGATAACGGCGGTGCCCATTATCGACAACGAGGATGAGGTCGTCCAGGTCATGGAAATGGCCGTGGACGTCACCGAACTCGCCGCCCTGCGCGAGTCGCGCGAACTGCGCACCCTCATGCTGACCAACATAGTCGGCAAGTCGGTACGCGGCCATGTGGTCATAGATACGCACGGCGATGTGCCGATCGTCAATCCTGCGGTGCGGCAGATGCTGGAGTTGGAGTCAGGGGGCATTTTTACCCCCAAGGATATTTACGCCAAGTTGCCGGAACATGTGGTCAACGCCATACACAATGCGAAAGAGGATTTCAATATCAACGACCTGATGCTGTTTCCCGAACGCGGGGAAGACGCCGTTCCGGTCGATCTGAGCTATCGGCAGTTGCGTCAGGGCAAGAGAATGCTGGGGCTGTTGCTGACCTTCCAGGATTTACGCGAAAAACGTCGCCTTGAACGCGAAAAACTGGAGGCGGAACGTATGGCGGCTGTCGGGCAGACGGTTTCCGGCCTGGCCCACGGCGTGAAAAACCTGGTTACCGCCCTGGAGGGGGGCATGTACATGCTTTCCAGCGGCATGAACACGGGCAAGGCCGAACGCATTGCCCAGGGCATGGACATGCTGCATCGCAATATTGAACGCATCGGCACCTTTGTGCGCACCTTTCTCAGCTTCGCCCGCGGCCGTGAGATCAAGGTGCGGATCAATGACCCCGTGGAAGTGGCGAAGGAAGTCGTGGCGCTCTACCACGTCCGGGCCGCCGATCAGCATGTGCGCCTGGAAATCGAAGCCGACGCCGGCATGGCGCCGGCGCCCATTGACTACGAAGGCATGCACGAAAGTTTGACCAATCTTGTCGGCAATGCCATTGACGCCTGCATGATGAGCACCGAGAAAGAAGACAAGTTTGTGAAGATGCGCGTATTCGAAGCAGACGGCGTTATTACCTATGAAGTGACTGATAACGGCTGCGGCATGGATTATGCCGTCAAGCAGAAAGTCTTCACCAACTTTTTTACCACCAAGGGACAGGGTGGCACCGGCCTTGGCCTGCTGATGACCAAGAAAATCGTGCAGGAGCACGGTGGGCATATGGAAATGGAATCCGAGTTCGGCCAGGGCACCTGCTTCCGAATTTGTCTGCCACGGGGACGCCTGCCCAAGGTCATGGAAGAAGCGGAAGCAGAAGCATAAACCGTCTTCCCGAGTCTTGCCCAAAAGCCTCCGCGCGCGTATACTCTCAGGATGGCAAACATTCTGGTCCTCGGCATCGGCAATATGCTGCTCACGGATGACGGCGTGGGCGTCTTTGCCGCCCAGGCCCTGCAACAAGAGGAATGGCCGGAGAATGTGCGCATTCTGGATGCCGGCACCTTTACGCATGATATTTTTTATCTTTTCGAAGGATACGATGCCGTACTGGTGCTGGATATCGTCCACTGCGGCGGCACGCCCGGCGCCATATACCGCCTGACCGAGGACGAACTCGTAAAAAATGAAAACCAGCGCTTGTCATTGCACGATATTGACCTTATTGACTCTTTGAACATGGCGGAACTGCTGCATGCAAAACGCCCGAACCTGCTGGTGCTCGGCATGGAGCCGGAGAATTTCACCAACTGGAACATCGGCCTTTCGCCCGCAGTACAGGAGCGCTTTGAAGACTTTTTGACGGCGGCGCGCAGGGAAATCCGCGCCTTGACGGCAACATAGGCGCCTGGGAGTACGTATTATGTGTCTTGCCATCCCCAGCCGGATTGTGGAACTGCTGGACAACGGCATGGCCCGCGCCCGCGTGGGCAACAGCCAGACCTTCCTCACGGCGTGTGTTTCGCTCCTGCCGGAACCCGCCCAAGTGGGGGACTATATGATAGTTCACGCCGGTTTCGCCCTGCACAAGCTTGATCCGGCGGAAGCCGAGGCGTCTTTGAGTCTCTTGCGTGATATGGCGCAGTTGGTGGAAGGAACGCCCGCCGGCTTCTGACCCGGCATCTTCAGCATCCCCGCGGCGCACTCGCCGCGTTCCGGAGACCCGCGCATGTCCGATTACAAAGCTACCCTGCACCTGCCCAAGACCGATTTTCCCATGAAGGCCAACCTGCGCGAGCGCGAGCCGCATATCCTCAAGCAATGGGAAGCAGGCGGCGCATACCGGGCCATGCTCGCCGCCTCCGGCACGAAGGGCGACTATGTGCTGCATGACGGCCCGCCATACGCCAACGGGCATATCCATCTCGGCACGGCCATGAACAAGGTGCTCAAGGACATCATCGTCAAGGACCGCAACATGCGGGGCTACAGGGCGCATTACGTGCCCGGCTGGGATTGCCACGGGCTGCCCATCGAACACAAGGTGGAGCAGGAACTCGGCGGACGCGGACACGGCTTGTCCGCGCTGGACGTACGGGCCCGGTGCCGCGACTATGCGAGAACGTACATAGATATCCAGCGCGAGGAATTCAAACGCCTGGGGGTTCTCGGCGCCTGGGAAACCCCCTACCTGAGCATGCACCCCTCCTATGAAGCGGCTACGGCAACAGTGCTGGCGCAGTTCGTGGAAAAAGGCGGCGTGGCGCGAAACAAAAAGCCCATCTATTGGTGTTGCTCGTGCGAGACGGCGCTGGCCGAAGCCGAGGTGGAATACGCCGATCATACCTCGCCCTCGATCTACGCGCGCTTTCCGCTCACGGAT